>Ga0247611_10010033_pt1 | contig 11213 bp, 7 predicted proteins | sample 177DNAGHGhighgp2_FD_192422 | JGI IMG/M metagenome (GOLD analysis project Ga0247611, IMG submission 192422) | Sheep rumen microbial communities from Palmerston North, Manawatu-Wanganui, New Zealand - 1770 DNA GHGhigh gp2 | ecosystem: Host-associated > Mammals > Digestive system > Stomach > Rumen ... | reverse complement strand
TTCTCGCTGTTGGCGCTTGTATTTGCTTGTTCTTTAGCCATTTTATATGAATTTTATGTTTGTTTTCGGATTGGCTAAAGGTAGAAAAAAAGGCAAAATGGCAAGAGTTGGCGACAAATTTTTTAACCGCCGGTGCAAATGTCTGGCAACAAAACCGCATCGGCTCACTTCAGAACCACGCTCACACCTATAATAACCGCGTTGTTGTGTTGCCCCGAAATTTTGTGCCCGTCTTGGGCAACGTGGTGGCGCCTGACCGGCAAAGCCGAATAATTAAGACAGGCGTGCGCCCAAAGCAGACCAGCCAGTTGGTAACGCACGCCGGCAATGGCGCTCAGTTCGTATCTGTTAAAATCGATATTCGGCTCGCGCAAACCATAACCATCGGTATCTTCTTTGGCTTTAATAAGATAGCCGAAAGCCAAGCCCGCCTCAAAGTCGAACTTGCGCCAACGGTAGAAAGCCGTCAGTGGCATTTCGGCATAATGCAGCTCCGATTTGTAAAAAGGCGTTTTCTCGGTCGCCTCCTGATGACTGCCCTTACGCACATAGCGCAGTCCGAGCCGGGCTCCGAGTCGGTCGGCAACCAGCAAACGGTTTACATCAGCACCAAAACTGAAGCCGAGTTTGTGATAGCCGGCATAATGGTCGCCGTCGAGTTGCGAGGCCACCAGACCCGCACCCACGCTTGCGCCAAATTGCTGAGCTGCAGCCAGCATCGGCACAAACAAAACTAGCAACGTCAGCAAGCGGCGCATCGGAGCAAACAGTTTGAATCTAATCGCCAAGTTTATAAAGCTCCTTCAGCTTTTGCTCAAGAATGCGTCCACCCTCGCCTGCCGATTTCTGAATAAAAGTGTAGTTCTCGTCTGTCGGATAAGGCACCATTTTGGGGTCGATTATGAATTTCGGAATCTCGCGTCGCGTGTACCTCAACAGTCCGGCTGCCGGATAAACATTGAGCGATGTGCCGATGACAACAAACACATCGGCCTGCTCGGCAAGCGGAATGGCGCGCTCCATTTCGGGCACACCCTCTCCAAAAAAGACAATATGCGGCCTCAGCTGCTGTCCGTCTTCAGCCTTGTCACCAATTTTGATTGGCTTATAGCCGATGTCGTAGATGAGATTCTCGTTGGCGATGCTGCGCACTTTGGTCAGCTCACCGTGAAGATGCACCACATTCCGGCTGCCGGCCTGTTCGTGCAGATTGTCAACGTTTTGCGTCACCACATAAACATCGAACCACTGCTCAAGGCGGACAAGCGCTTTGTGACCGTCATTGGGTTTGATGTCGGCCAGCTTGGCGCGCAGACCGTTGTAGAAGTTCAATACCATTTCCGGATTTCGAGCAAGGCCCTCGGGGGTTGCAACGTCTTCAACCCGATAGTTGTCCCAATATCCGCCGGCATCGCGGAAGGTGCTCAGGCCGCTCTCAACACTGATTCCGGCACCCGTGAGTGCCACCAATTTCGGTTTTTCCATAACTGTAGGTTTTTGATTGTGAAAGGTACGGTTTTTTTGGATTGGTTTTGCGGCTGAAAAGTGAAAAAGGATGACTGAGCCATCAGCCGAGGCCAAAACCCTTAACACAATACGATGCGAATATCAGACCATCGCACACTAAAGCACCCAAAATAAAAAAGCGCCTTTGGGCGCCTTTCTATATTTTAACTATCCGGCAGTCGGGAGCCACGTAGTTATACGGAAACACATATAAATAGGCGCCCTTTTTCGATGTGGATGTGTCTTTGTAGGGAGTTTGAATCAACACCTTGAGCGAGGCTATCTTCTTGCGGAAATTTCCTTGGTCGAAAGTGCGTTGGAAAATGGCGTTGTAAAGATTGTTCATCTGTGTGAGGGTGAACTTCTCGGGCAGCAAATCGCGACCGATAAGCTCGCAGCTGGCCTTGTGTTGAAGCCGCTGAAGGGCGGCGGTTATCATCTCGTGATGGTCGAAAATGAGCGTTGGCAGCTTGGTTATGGAATACCATTCGCCCTTGTGCTCCTCAACCAGCTCACGGTTGTGCTTGTCATTGCAAATCAGAGCGTAGAAAGCCACACTGATAACCCTCTCATCGGGTTCGCGGTTGGGTTTCGAGAATCCGTGCACCTGCTCCATAAAAATATTGCTCAGCCCGACGGTCTGCTGCAACACGCGGCGGGCAGCGTCCTCAAGCGACTCGCGGTCGCCCACAAAACCGCCCATCAGCGACCAGTCGCCCTTGCGCGGCTCAATGTTACGCGGATATAAAAGTACTTTCAGTTGTTCTTCGTCATAAGTGAAAATCACACAGTCCACAGCGACGTGGATTTTCGGATACTCTACGTAAGCAGGTTGTGTCATCAGTTAGCCTTGTAATAATTGTAAAACGGGCAAATATACGATGTGTTCGATAAAATCTTAACAAACGTCCATAAATTTTGCCTGTTTTTTCAATTATTTTACGAAAAAGCGTCATTTCGGATTCTAACACTTTGCGGTTGACAAATAGACTGAGCGTAATTGTTTTTTAGGTTCACGTTTACACAAAAATGTTAGATTTGCAGATTGGAAAAGTTTTAAACTAAAGCGTTTTATATGCTTGAAACTTAAAAGTTTTTTGTGATGCCGAAAGAAAGCACAAGGTTATACAGGGAGATTGCATATTGTTATACATCAACAAGATGTGGTGTGGTTTGTTTCCTCAGGCATCTCAGGATTGATTAAAGAAAATAATGATAACATATTCAGAAAAAATGAGAAAAATAGCGTTACTATTACTTGCCTCGACGGCGATTTGCTCGGTTGGACAAGCACAAATCCCGAATCTGAACACTTCGGGTGTGCCTTACACCACCACTTACAAACCCAACGCATCGCAAACTCTTGACATTATTCAGGACCAGCGCGGCATTATGTATTTTGCCAACGATGATGGCGTTTTTGAGTATGACGGCATAAATATGACTCTTACCCCGGTGCTTTATACGCTCTCACTGGCAGTTGACAATAACAATGTTGTGCGCGTGGGCTCAAGCGAAAGTTTCGGTTACCTCTACCCAAACGAAAACGGTGTTCTGGAATATGTATCAATGACATCGCAAGTTCCCGATTCTGTTCCAGTCGACCCGATTTATAAAACATACTGCATTGGCGATTACACATACTACTGCTCGCAATACAACATTTTCATAGCAGAACAGGACAGCCTGGTGAAAATTGTTGATTTGCCGAAAAACTGCTTCTGGACATACCGGGCAAATGGCGACACTCTGTTTATTGGAAATACGGATAAAGAAGAAGAGGCTTTTCTGTATTACGATGACCAAATTCACTATACAAACATCTCCATTCAAGGCGTTTATGGTCTTATTCCCTGGAAAAACGGAAATTACCTGGCCTCAACAGGCAACAAGCTGTTCGAAATCTCGCTCGACGGCAAAACTCCTGTAAAAGACATTAACAAAACCAACAAGGCTGTTGATTATCTTTACAAGAAACATATGCCCTACCAACTGACCACATACCGCAACGGTGTGGTGATGCCTACTGTTTTCGACGACAAATACACGGTTGCTGTTTTCGATGAAAATCTTGTACTAAAACAAGCATTTAACAACACCACTGGGTTGTCTTCAACAAATGCCTTTTCCGCTTACACTTCAGGACATTTGCTGTGGGTTGGTTTGGACAACTGCATTTCGAAAATTGAAATTGGCAACGCTTTCTATCATTTTGGCAAGGAATCGGGCCTGGCCGGAGCAATAAATGACATTTACAAATTCGATGGAAAAATGTATGTGGGTACGGGCAACGGTCTTTTCCGCGAAAGTTTCGACGAAAACGGACTTCCGAGCTTTGAAAGAATCTACACCTACGCAACTCAAAAAATAACAACTTTTAAGGTGCCTAACAGCGACAAAAAAATACTGCTGGCAGGTACGGCTTTAAATGTTATCGAACTGAAAAACGGTGATGTAAAATTGAAAGAAGACGGTTCGGCTCGCGACGAGATAGAGCATATCGACTGCAGCGTGCTTTTCCAATCGCGGCTGCATCCCGAGTATTTGTACATTGGCACCAGAGAAGGTTTGGTTTGGGAAAAATATAAACCGGCAAATGGTAAAAACTGGCAGCATATAGACCACATTCTGGAAGGAATTGAGGTTACATCGATAGAAGAGGACTCAAAAGGTAACATCTGGTGCGCGACAAGCAAAGGTGTTGTCAAAATGTCGCCCGACGGCAAAAACATTACAACATACGATGAGGAGAGCGGTATTCCCTCGTATTATATGCTTACGATAAAGAATATGGACGGCAATTTGCTTTTCCTCACTCCTGACGGTATGTACGAATTCGACGAAAGTCTGGAGCAATTCGATGTGAGCACATATTTTGGAGAATTCAGCTCCGACACCACTTTCGGAACTCTTGACATAAAGCCTTACAATGGTATGTATATGGCTTCGTGCTACAATTTGGAGCAGGTTAAATACTGGTTGACATTCATCAAGAAAAACAGCCAGGGCGAGTTTGAAATTGTGAATGAAAAAACTCTTTCGAAACCCGCTTCAAAGCAGAAAGGAAGTCTGTACTTCTCGTTCATCGACGATGAAAACAATCTTTGGCTGAGTCTTGACGAAGATTTGCTCTGCTACAACACAAACCATATTGACACCACAAACTGCTACTACACAGCTCCTTTCGACGCACTGATTAGGCAAGTGATGGCTAACGATACCATTCTACTGTTTGGCGGCGCATACGAAAAAGAAAACGGTTTCGGCATTTCGACAATACAAACTGAAAAACAAATTGTGGAGCTTCCATACTCGAAAAACTCACTGACTTTCAATTTCAGCTCGAACTTCTACGAGAGTGAGGAGCTTACCGAATATTCAACAATGCTTGTCGGTGAGGACAAAACGTGGTCGAGATGGAGAAAAAGCACCGAGTACAGCCGTATGCACCTTTCGGAAGGCAAATACACGCTGAAGGTGAAGGCACGCAACATTTACGGCGTTGAAAGCTCGGTGGCTGAATTCACGTTTGTTATCAAACCGCCTTTCTACCGTACGTTTGTAGCCTATCTTCTGTATGTTGTTCTGCTTGTTGTGCTTGTGTATGGCATTGTGAAATGGAACACACGCCGACTGATTGAGGAGAAGAAAAAACTTGAACAGAAGATTGCCGAGGCAACCGAAGAAATTCGCGGACAGAACGTTCAGCTGGAGCAACAGAAAGACGAGATTGAAAAGCAGAAAGACGAGATTCAGGCAAGTATCAACTACGCCCGCCGCATCCAGCGCGCCCTGCTTACTCCCGACGAAACCATCGACAAGATTTTCCCTGACCACTTCCTGCTCTACAAGCCGCGTAATGTGGTGAGCGGCGACTACTACTGGTTCGGTCAGTTTGGCGACAACAAAGTCAGCATTGTGGCCGACTGCACTGGCCACGGCGTTCCGGGTGGCTTTATGAGTATGCTTGGTATGACCAACCTGAACTACATTGTCGGCCAGGAGCTTCGTCCGGACGAGATTCTGAACAAGCTGCGCAACGCCATCATCACCAGTCTGCGGCAGAAAGACGACGCTCCGGCTCCAACCGGTGACGAGAAAGCCGACCGCCGCGCCGCCTTTGCAATGTCGGTTGAGAAGAAAGACCGCAGCCAGGACGGTATGGACGTGGCAATGTATGTTATTAACGAGAAAGAGATGACCCTGTCGTTTGCCGGCGCCAACAACCCGCTGGTGCTCATCCGCGACGGCGAGGTGCAAGTGATAAAGGCCAGCAAGATGCCTGTCGGCATTTATGCGAAACTCGACCCGTTCGAGCGTGTGGATATGGAGCTGAAGAAGGGCGACTGCCTCTACACTTTCTCCGACGGTTTCCAAGACCAGTTCGGTTTCGAGTCGGGTAAGAAGTTTATGAGCAAGCACTTGCGTGAGGTTCTGCTCGAAATCCACCAGAAACCGATGGCCGAGCAGAAAGAGATTCTGAACAAGATTTACGAGGATTGGCGCGGTCCGGCCGACCACCAAACCGATGACGTTGTACTTATGGGTGTAAGGATTAATTAAATAGTTTTTTTCATAATGATTTTGTGGAGAAGGCGACGTCGTGAGATGTCGCCTTCTTGTTTTCATATACCTTTGGCGGCAGCCTGGTAATGAAGACGGTTCTTTCAGCCTTTATCGGCTTCCGCTCTTATACACCTACGCACTATTCACCAACCATATCGGCCGTTTTGTCAAATAAAACAAACCAATCGCCCTCTGTTGCGTACATTTGCGATGTAAAGATTTTTGAATTATGATTGTTCGTTTCGCTTTGGTTTTCCTAACAGTTTTCGATTTCGCCTGCAATGTATGCAGCAAAGTTTCAGCAATGAGTCGTAAAGCCCGCCAAGCAGTTGTTAAACTGGCGGCCGCCAAAAGCACACGAACAGCTTGAAAAACTTAAACCGCAAGCCAAATTAAAGTTTGCGGTTTTTTATTTCATTTGTTTCCTACCTGTTAAAAAATCGTCGGGTTATTTGTTTTGAGCTGAAGCCAATTGGCAGATGAACGCTCCTTTCTGTCTGACGTTATGCACATTACTGTTCGCATATCGCCTCTCCCAGTCGCGGGCTAACCACGGAGGAACAGAGCCATCGATAATCACATTGCTGAACGTGAGATTTTTGGGCATTTGGCGCGGTTTGATTGCCGGTTTGCCCGATATAATCAGAAAATCAAGCGTTGCGGGCTGTTTCATTTTGAAACGCGGCGTGCTATCGCTAATCATCAATCCGCTGACACTGTCGTAAACAAAGAACCCATCGCGGACAAGCATACGGCCGGATTCGGATTCACGCATATCAACATCAGCCGAATGGCTCGAATTCCAAAAAATGTTTCCGCCTTTCACCATCAGCGCGGCCTGACGGGCATCGCCTATGGCGCCCTGAACCCAATATGAGCTGTTGCCATCGACAAACTGCGCCAGAGCGTTGCGGGGCGAATAATAAACGCACAGAGCCTGCGTGGAACTGTTGCGGACGGAACTCGCGCTGAACGGCGTTATAAAAACCAAAAACGAGGCCAGCGAAGCCATCAGCCAGTTGCAATTGCGTGTTCGGAGCCAGATAAGCGCCGCTAGAATTGTTACTCCAATGGCAACAGCCTGAAACACCGATATATAAGTGTTCTCGATGGTGGAAAACGGAAAATTGGAAATGGACATAACGGCCCAGTTCATTGCCCGGGCGGCATACGTGGTTGCAACGCCAATTACCTTTGTAAGCACCGGCACAGGTGATACGGCCAGCAACAGCATAGTAAGCCCAATCATTAACACGGCACCTGGCGACACCACCACGTTCGACAGCCAGAAATAGACCGGCGTGCGCTCGAAATAGTAGAGGCAGAAAGGAAATGTTGAAATCTGTGCGGCTATCGAAACCGCCGTGAGCTCCCAGAACCAGCGCAGAGGCTTGTTTCGGCGATTAACCGGCAACAGCCTTACAATACGCGGCTGCAAGCTCACAATGCCAATCACGGCCGCATATGACAGCTGAAATCCGGCTTTGAAAAGCATATCGGGATTGATGACAAGCAGCAGAAAAGCCGACGCTGCGAGAGTATTGTAAATCGACATATCGCGCCGCATCAGCCGGCCCAATTCCAGAAACGAGAACATCACTGTGGCCCGCAGCACCGATGGCGACAAGCCTGTAATGAAAGCGTACACCCAAAGCAACAGCACAATAACCAGGCGCTTGAAGTTTGAGGCCAGACGGCCGCCGAGGACGAACATCAGCATTTCGAGCACCGAACAGACAATGCCCACGTGCATTCCGGACACGGCCAGAACGTGCATCGCGCCAGCGTTCATATAGGCCTGCTTCACCTCGGCATCGATGTTGTTTTTGTAGCCCAAAACCAACGTGGAAGCCAACCCGAGTTCGTTGCCCTCAAGTCCGGCCTTTTCGAGCAAGCCGACAAGCATTTGGCGCACATTAAGAGCGTGCTGCCGCAGACCGTGCACACTGCCGTCGGCCAGTTCCCACTCGCCCGGATTGAGAAAGATGGAGCCCTGCACGCCGTTTAGTTGCAGATATTGCGAATAGTTGAAGCCGAACGGATTTTTAGGCATATCGAGCGTGTCGATTCGCGACGAGAATTTGATAGTCTGTCCGGCTTTCAGCGCCGCGGCCGCCGAATCTTTCATAATAGTGGCAACAATGCGCGCATCGAAATCGTGCCACTCGCCAAGCAAATTGACAGCCTCCACGCGCATATCCACCTTGCAAGCCTTCTAGCCAACCGACGGTGTGCCTGTTACGCTGGCGCGATACTCGCATTTGCGGCTGCCGGCGTCGGACACAACATTCGGCGGCGTGTTGAGCGCGGCCATTGCACTGCCAAGCGCGGCAATACTTAGAAAAAGTGCCGCTCCGCACGCCCATCGGCTTTTGTAGCCGTTTTGGCTAAAAAGAAAAATGGCTAATACGGCAAAAATTGCTAAAGCGCTGATACTCACCATTGCCGGCACACTCCAATAGCAATGGGTAACAATTCCCAGCGCAAACGGCAGAATAATCCTGACAAACGGGTTTTTATCGAGAAAACCGCTGATACTCATTTCATTGTAATATGGTTGGATTAACGCAAACCAATATTACACCATAATGAGCAGAAAAACAACTATTTTTTAGAAAAATTGAATGTAAAGTGTTTTGCATCAGCTCGTAGCCGGCGTTTTCACAATCGGCCAGCTCAGAACTACTGCTTCACTCCTTTCATCGACAGACTGATTCTTCCTCTGACATAATCAACGCCCGAAACCTTCACCATCACGTGCTGGTGCAGCGACACCACATCGTTTGGATTGCTCACGTATTTGTCGGCAAGCTGCGATATGTGCACCAAGCCGTCCTGATGCACGCCAATATCGACAAACGCGCCAAAGTTGGTCACGTTTGTCACGATACCCGGCACAACCATACCCTCTTCAAGGTCGTCGATGGTGTGGATTCCTTCGGCGAAAGCAAACTCCTGAATTGCCGAACGCGGGTCGCGGCCGGGTTTCTCAAGCTCAGCTTTGATGTCGAGGAGTGTAGGCATTCCGGTCGTGGCCGAAAGGTAGCGCTTCAGGTCGAGGCGGCTGCGCAGCGTTGAATCGGCAATCAGGTCCGAAACGGTGCACCCCAAATCGGCGGCCATACGGTCAACCACGGCATAGCTCTCGGGATGCACGGCGCTGTTGTCGAGCGGATTTTTAGCTCCGGGAATGCGCAGGAAAGCCGCACTCTGCTCAAAAGCCTTATCGCCCAAGCGCGGAACTTTTTTCAGTTGCTGGCGCGATGAAAAGCTGCCGTTCTCCTTTCTGTAATCAACAATGTTTTGAGCCAGCTTTGGTCCCAGACCACTCACATACGAGAGCAGGTGCATACTGGCGGTGTTCAGATTCACACCAACCTGATTCACACAACTTTCCACTACAAAATCGAGACTTTCCTTTAAGGCTGTCTGGTCAACATCGTGCTGATACTGTCCCACGCCAATCGATTTCGGGTCGATTTTGACAAGTTCGGCCAGCGGGTCCATCAGACGGCGGCCTATTGAAACGGCTCCGCGCACCGTCACATCATAGTCAGGAAACTCATCGCGAGCAGCCTGCGAAGCGCTGTAAACCGAAGCTCCGTTCTCACTCACCACGAAAATCTGCAGCGGATTATCGAACTTCACCGACCTCACAAAAGCTTCTGTTTCGCGGCTCGCAGTACCGTTGCCAATGGCGATAGCCTCGCAGCGGTATTTTTTGGCCAGTTGCCGAAGCGTCTCTTGCGACTCGGCCCATTCGTTTTGTGGCGGATGGGGGTAAATTGCTTGATTATAAAGCAGATTGCCCGTTTCATCGAGGCAAACCAATTTGCAGCCTGTGCGGAAACCCGGGTCGAGCGCAATAATGCGTTTCTGCCCGAGTGGCGCCGCCAGCAGCAGTTGCCGCAAGTTGACCGAAAAAACATCGATGGCCTCTTTGTCGGCCTTTTCTTTCGATAGTTTCTTGAATTCGTTTTCTATCGATGGCTGTATCAAGCGTTTATAGCTGTCGTCGATGGCCATTTTCACTTGACGTGAAGCGGCATTATCGGCTTTCAGAAACTGACGATGGAGCATATCAGCCACATCGGTTCCTTCAGGCTCAATATTGACGCGCAGAAAACCCTCTGCCTCGCCGCGGCGCATAGCCAGCATCCGGTGAGACGGACAACGGCGCAGAGGCTCCGAAAAATCGTAATAGTCTTCGTATTTTACCGCATCCGACTCCTTTCCTTTAATCACGTGTGACGATACTATTGCCTTATGATTGAAGCAGTTACGCACACGCTGCCGGGCAACGGCATTCTCGCTCACCCATTCTGCAATAATGTCGCGGGCACCGGCAAGAGCCATCTCCTCGCTATCAATTTCGCCCTTAACATATTTGATTGCAGTTTCTTCCGGGTCGCCCGACTGTTGGCGCATAAGCCAGGCAGCCAAAGGTTCCAGTCCTTGTTCTTTTGCCACAGTGGCGCGGGTGCGTTTTTTAGGTTTATAGGGCAGATAAATGTCTTCAAGCGTAGTGCTATCAAGGGTTTCGTCAATCTGCCGTTTTAAATCTTCAGTTAGTTTGCCCTGCTCGGCTATGGTCTCAATCACCGTCTGCTTACGCTTATCCAGTTCAACAAACTTGTGATATTGCGTTTCAATATTGAAAACAGCAACCTCGTCAAGGCCGCCAGTGGCTTCTTTACGGTAACGGCTGATGAAGGGCACTGTGGCGCCACCATCGAGCAATTGAGCCACCGCCTCAACTTGATTCAGCTTTATTCCCAACGCAGCGGCAATCGCCTTAAAGTATTTCTGCATATATGTGTAGTTTTCTATTTGATTTATAATCTTGGAGCTTTTTCCGGCTCAACGTGAAGTATCACCTGTGTATGCTGTCCGTAATGTTCGCACAAGCGTTGCTCTACTTCAACCGTGGCGGCGTGCGACTCGCTCACAGTCATATTGCCCGGAACACGCACGTGCAACTCAATGGCAATGCCCGAACCTATACGACGGGTTTTAAGGTTGTGAACATCGCTGAAATGTTTGTTGCTGAGAACGATATTTTCAATTTCCTCTTCCTGTTCACGAGGAAGTGAGCGCTCGAGCATCTCACCAATGCCTGGCTTCACCAAATCGTATGCAAC
>Ga0247611_10010032_pt1 | contig 11215 bp, 9 predicted proteins | sample 177DNAGHGhighgp2_FD_192422 | JGI IMG/M metagenome (GOLD analysis project Ga0247611, IMG submission 192422) | Sheep rumen microbial communities from Palmerston North, Manawatu-Wanganui, New Zealand - 1770 DNA GHGhigh gp2 | ecosystem: Host-associated > Mammals > Digestive system > Stomach > Rumen ... | reverse complement strand
TGGTCAATCTCAATCATAATGTCACTGAACTAACTCTATTTGATGATATGTAAAACTTAACGCGATTTTATCGCACCAGTACTAATGTGCCTTAATAAGAACAGAGCATTCAAATTGGGCGATGGAATATATATTTTTACGCCATCAACCTCTATGCTCTTGGTATCGTCCATGGCTAATTCCTTGAGTATGGGCTCTATCAACGCATTCGTTTTGATGGTTTGAACGATTAGAAAGTCATAATGGTTTTCTACCAAGTACCCTTTCCAGTCAAAACAGGTATGGTGAAGTTCTCTTTTATCTATATGAATCTTGTACTTCTCTTTGATTAGAGCATCCGCTTCTTCTTGACGGCCAAAGTTCCATATATCAATATCTCCGCAAGGTCTATGATTAGGAGCAGGATAGTTCTTGCCTAATCCATAACCTTTTAGGACCATCATTTTGATGCCGTTCTCGCCATACACTTTAGCCAATTCAACAATTGCCTTTTCATAATCCGCATAGCGATATTCGTATCCTTGCATGACATTGCCAAGCCAATTAAGCAACATCTCCTTCGGAGGCCTTTGCTCTGGTTGTAATTGGTTAATACCGTCAAGAATTATAGCTGCTAGCCCCTGCTTCTCTGCAAGCGCTTCTATAGTCTTCCAATCAGGAACACCATCCAGTTTCTTACGCTCATGCCCTATTCCTAAACGAGTTAATTGAAGCAATATCTTTGATTGATTCATTTGTATCGTTTCTCTTTGTCTCATTACCATACCATGGTCATGAGAACATACAATGTACTTAGACTTACTCTATGACTTCCTTGCATATTTGGCCATCACGTCCATCAGGATGCCAGTGCTGCGGGTACTGGAGAAATGCTCTGCCCCATATTTGTAAGCATTTGCAATCTTTATCTTCGTGTCTTCCGGATTTCTCTTTATGGTACGGATGGCCTCTGCCAACCCATCATAGTCATATACATCTACAGCATACCCCATATTATACTCTTCAAACATCTGCGCATATCTTGACCAACTCTCAACCGCATTGACTATAACTCGTTTACAAGCCATCAATATAGGAGCCTTGCTTGGAGTTCCGTTACCAATAACACCTTTTTTTAATGGAATAATGCAAACATCACCGGTACTATATACATCAGGCACCAAAGGGATGGGTTGCAAGGGGAAAAACTCTATATTATTCAGCTGGTTCTCTTTTGCCACCCGCACAAAAGTATCCTTCATTGGGCCATCACCCACCATTTGAAGAACTATATCGGAATCTTCCTTCAATCGTTTTGCGAGCTCTATGATAGTTTTATAATTGAACACATAACCTATTGAACCGGCATACTGGACGATGAACTTACTCTTATCAATATTATATTTCTTAATAAACTGGTTTTCTTCAACGGGTACTTCTCTTGCAGTACTCACATCAAACCACGCAGGAGCAATATATACGTCATCCGCCCTTGCTCCTTGCTCAACCACTTTATCCTTCATGTCTTCAGACAATACAACAACGGCAGAAGCCCACTTATAACACGGCTTCTGTATTAACCTGAACAAGTTATACAACAATTTGCTCTTAATAACCCCTATGTCGTACGCATGGCCTGGGAAAACGTCATAAATGGAATACACGATGGGAATCTTCCGCAAAAACAATTTGATGAAAATCATCGGGAAGTAAATCGTAGGATTCGATTGCAGGTAGATTACATCAGCATCCTTTACTTTCTTGTAATACCGCAAAGAGCGGAAATGATACTTTACATCATCAACATACCTACTCAGAAAGTTGGTTTTATCAACAACTTTCCTTAAGATAGTATCTGTTGTCAGTCCTTCACGTTCCTTAAGCGAATCAGGCAAATCATCGCAAACCCCTTTTCTGTGACTCTGAACCAAATGTACGCGATGACCCGCATTCAGAAAGTCATTGATCATGACTTCAGCCATCTGGTTGTTTGGATTGGGTGTATCAAAGCCTTCTGCTGTGATAAATAGTATCTTCATATCCTATTAATCCTTTCTTATCTCATTCACAATATCATCTAATGAATGCTGATTATAATAAAGCACAGGAATATTGTGAGCCTCATATTCTATCCCTAACGTAGAATAATAAGAGACAACAATATTAACTCTGGGGAATGTGGCTGTAGTGATTATTTCCACATTGTGATTTACAGTATTCTGCAAATCAACATATTTCTGATAATCGTTTTTACCGGGATGAATCTTAACAAAGATCTTATAATCGGTATCGGCCAAGGCCTTAATTATGTATTCTTCATTATCATAATACATATAGTTCTGACATGAAACTATTAATACACTTTTTACAGTTGTATCCGGCAATTCTTTCAAAACAATGGTAGGCGGCATAATAGCGAATTCTAGTTCATGTCCCAATACTGCTTTTATCATTCTTTCCTTTTGACTTTCCGCAAACACATACGCTTTATTAACATTGGTCAACTTGACAGGCCAATCTGCCGTCGGGGCTTCTATTCCGTGTTGCATTAGTACTTTGTAATGTTGAGGAGCAAGATTAAATAACACAGCCCAACGATCAAGATGGTTAACAAAATAAAGAGCGCTATCCGCAGGTACCCGTTTCAAGAAGTAATAAGTCAAAAAATATTCATAGCATAAATGGGTACGAAATAAATATTTACCATGAGTATTAATAGTTGCTATTATTATAGTTGGAATGGAAACAAAAAAAGCTTTTAACACTTCAAAGAATGATACAGAATCTAATACACTATGACTCTCTGCACCTTCCATTATCCAACTCTTATCAACAGAAATAGGATAGAGATAGTAATCTATCTTCTCGAATACATCCAGATTAGCTTTTACTCTATGCTTTGATAAATCCGAATAACAAAGAGCCAGACTATGTCCCACATCTCTCTTTCTCCCTCTTTTAATTAACTTGTATGTATAACGAGGGAGTGACAATGTAACAAACAGCAAAGACACAAATGGTTCAACAACAACCGCAACCCACCACAGGATGCCAAGAAGAAAGCCGTTATCTACAGTTGCGAATCCAGGAACCCTACTGGCCAGTTCTTTTCTGGGATTATTAAGTGGGTTCGTGTCATATAGCTTTTTTATATTAGCAAAATGCAATAAATATAACTTTATCAAATTCATAGTTATTCACTCTTTAATGATTCTAACATATTCAAATAATCTCCTTTCATTCGTTCGAAAGTAAATTCATCTTCGAAGAGTTTTCTTGACTTTCTGCCCATCTCTTCCCAGTCATAATCTCGAATGTGCAAAAGGACATTATATAATTGTTCAACATCCGGTTGCATTAACACTCCATTATATCCATCCACCATTACTTCTGGAATACCTGCCACTCTGGTTGATATGCCGGCCAATCCACAGCGAAGAGACTCAATCAAAGACAAAGGCAGGCCTTCGTTGCTTGACATCAGGATTGCAATATTTGCTTCTGCTAAGTACTTATAGACATCAACATTCGGCACAGAACCCACAAATCTCACATTGCTAAGGCCATATTCCTTCGCCTTTTCTTCAAGGGTAACTTTCTGAGGGCCATCTCCAACGATGGTATATTCTATCTCGTCTTTAATATCCTTTGGTAGTTTATTCAGAGCTTCTATTACTATCCATTGCCCTTTTCTTCCATTAATTGTACCACAACTTATAAGGCGATATTTGTAAGAATAGTCATCTTTTCTCTTATCTTCCACATATTCCTTCTGCTCAGAAGTAATATCGTTTATCCCATTAACTACAACTCCTACTTTCCCTTCTAGTTGAGGGTATTCTTCCAAAAAATTCTTTGCGCCTATTTTTGAAATACTAATAACACGATCCACTTTACTCAAAACATAGTCAGCTATGTCATGTAGTTCTTTCTCAGCAGTAGTACCTTTTGCTTTGGGGAAATATTCAAGAAGCATACTTTGTTTCGCGCTATCCCCATGAATAAACAAAACAAGATTTGCGTTTATATGTTTTTCCTGAAGCAAATAATTGTAGCAATCATACATATAATGAAAAACGATGATGTCGGGATCCCTACCCTGAGCAAGATAACTTTGAATAAGTTTATGAGGAGCAGAAACCAAATGCTTTATCCTTAATGTATCATACAACACTGAATGTTGCGCAAGGAATCTTGTAAATTCCTTGATTTTTTTCACACAGAAAGACTGGTTTCTCTTTGCTACAGTATTTACTTGGTTCTTACTAAGGGTATTAGTCCCTTCTGGGTGATCCAGGGTAAACAGTGTCAAATCATACCCATTTTCAAGAAAAAAGGGATGGTTTGATATTATCCTCTTTAGAGTCTGGACAGGCCCAATTATCGAATCTAATCTTGAAGAAAACAAAATATCGACTTGCATGTATACCTATTTAAAAAAATCATTTCAATGAAGTGGATCTAATGTGTTTATATTTATCGGTATGTCCCAACTTATAAACAAATACTAAAACCGCGACAACCAAGCTCCATTTTACAACAAAATATAAACTTGGCAACAAACTACCCCTCGGAGTCATTATAATCAGTGAAAAGAAACTATATGTAAAAATAGAGAGCCAACGATTGTTAATAACAGAGTGGTTGAAATATTTTACAAATAGAACTAATACGGTTGCACCTATCACAACACCTATTATTCCAAATTCATAACATTCGGCTATCCATGCCGTCCCAAATGAATTCCCACCTAAATAATAGTCTGGATTCAAATAATATACCAAATTATGGCCTAAACCAGAGCGTACTGCCAACATCGCCTCACTCTGTCCTGCATTCGGAAGCCCAAATAGAGTGCTTATAAAACCATAAACAAACTGATCCAAAAAATAAGGATAATTATGCGGAACCAAATCGCCATACTCAACAAAAAATGAGGTTAATTTAAATGTTGTTGACGATTCAGAAAAGAAAAACAACACAATCTCAAAGAGGCTATCCGTCTCTATCCCCATATCTTGTCTAATATACGCTATCACATATGAAGTGACAATACCCAATAAACCCAATATGGCAATAACAAACCATTTTATCTGCTTATTATGAAATCTTGTTATATACCACACATAAAATACAACAACAGTAAGGACTTCTCCTCTCTCTCCTGACAGTAAAGTTGGTATTAACCCTACAAAAAATAGGAGAGTGTATCGAGAAAACTGCCTAAAGGAAGGAATACTGGCAACCAGCATAAAATAACCTGCAGTATAAATCATATTTGCCACTCGTATATAGATAGGCATTCCCAGTTCTGCCGTCCCTGAGGCATAAAGTTCAGCCCTTCCTATTGTAAGTAGAAACAAAGAATATGATAGAGCAAAAGGAAACATTGTAATAAGGCAAATTTTCCCTAATTTAAAATAAATCTCCCTTGTTTTTAAATCTAGTCCGACTGGACAATCTCGTATCTTTCGCTTCTCACCTAACTTACTAAAATATACCAAAAAACTCGTTGAAATATAAACAGAAAAAATAATTAGTACTTTCTGTATTATTTCCTCCCTGAATGTTTCACGCCTAGGGCTAAAAGCAAAGCGAATAGTTTCACCATCAGTTAAAGGACTAAGTAATGGGGTGGACACCATAAAAACGAGAGTGGTAAATTGAAGTAATGAAAAAATATGAGTCCATCCTAGTTTTCGAACTGTTGTGATATATGATATTGCAAAAATAAAACCCAATTGAAGAAGATACAAATTTGATAATCCTCGGCTAGAAGAAAACATTCCTAGAAAGTATTCTGTAAGAGCAAATATCAAACTGATGAGTATTATTACTTTTGCAGCGATAAATAAGATATCTCTTTGAAGATAGAATTTAACCACATTCATACAATTTAAATTTTCTTTTTTAAAATCTTAAAACCAATGCAAAGTCTATAAATCATTTCTACCAAATATGAAAATACCGCCAATCCAACAAATGCCATAACGGAATTTAAAGCATGTGTTATATATAAATACGATAATAGAGTCAAATAGGAAACCGTAGTTACGATAATACTATAAAACATATACTTATTAAAGCCTCTTGCGACTATCAAACTAGAACCAATATAAGAGCCTAACCCCAAAAAGATCGGAGAAAGCAAAAATAATCTCAATGGTATCAGATTTATATCTTTTCCTATTAACAAATGAACCAGTGGATGTAAAAAAACATTAATTAACACAACCATAATCATTACAGCACAAAAGATTATTGCCCCGAATTTTACGAAATGATCATCATTCTGGTTTTTTGCCATTCTAGGGAAAATAACAGTATTAATTATCGTTAGAGGTTGCACAGCCAGACTTGTCAGTTTTGAGCCGACATCATATACGACGACATCGCCCATGCTAACAAAAGCTCCAAGAAGAAGATAGCTAAATTTATCCTTAATAGTACAAACAGCATTTGTTGCAAACAAAGGGAAAGCATCTTTAAGATAATAACGGGCTTGTTGAAAGGTCGGCCACTTAAATGCAACTTTATATTTATTAACAATTATATATAAGGAGGCTAGTCCTCCAAGAAGATAACCGACAGAATGCAAAACTGGGACAAGAAGATAATCTTCTGGGGATTTTATTAAAATAAACGTCAGTGCTATGAATAAAGACTGAATACCTATATTTATGTAGGTTATATATTTCATGTGTTCTATTCCTTGGAAAAAAAACTGTGGGAAAAGCAGTACATTAAGAGTTATACCGAAAGAGAATAAAAACAACATAAAATGTTCTCTATAAATTGGAATTACAGCCACTATCGCAATATAGACAGCAAAACTAATAATCCATAGAAATCCTCTCATTGTCATTATAGAAGACATTATCTCAGATAGTTTAGAAGAATCTTCCCTCCATATTGATATATGACGGGCACTTACTGAATCGAATCCAAATTTAACCACTATCGTTGCATAACTAGCTAAAATCTGAGCAGTAATAACTAAACCATAGATCTCTGTACCTAACACGCGAGTTAGATATGGGTATGTGATAAGTGGGGTCAATAAAACAAAAACCTCTAAAACCGATAAATAAGAAAAATTGGCTATCAGGGTTTTGTGGTTCTTCGCTTGTTTCTTTATTTTATCTATCATGGCCTTCCAAATCTACTGTCACTTTTCTACAAAATATCGTTTTTCTTGTTCTTCCCCAAAAATCTTTATTTGTAAAATCAGAATAAACAATATAAAAAGAATTATTATCAGCCTCTATAATTGAGGCATAACCACAGGATACTTTTCTATTATAAGAACCATCACTTTTCATAAAAGGAATCATATCTAGTGGATCCGACCAGACACGCCCAGTACCATCGTAACTAAATCTTATTTGAATACCAGGTCTACCTGAGGCTAGAACAAGGACACCATTCTTCAATTTGAGTAACCTTGGTTTAACACCATTTGGTGTAAACGGAACTGGCCTAGACCATGTTTTCCCACGATCACTGGAAAAAGTCTTATACATAGGTGATACAGCTCCAGAACGCATAACACAAAGAAATGTGCTATCATTCAATATTTCAAAAGCGGGCTCATCAAAACTAAGATTGCCACGAATATTTGCTATACCATCAAAAATAAAAGGGATTTTACCTATAACATGCCAAGAACTGCCTACATCGTCTGATTTATAAAAAGACACTCCTCCTGGCATCACTTTTCCCAAACTATCTTGATATAAAGCAGGATATATGCCAGCAATCAAGGATTTATCAGCAAGTTCTTTTATATTACCCCACCACACAATTGGCATTAATCCATCAATAGCATATCTTAATGCGCCTGGATCGGAAAGAGTCGAATGAATTGTCTTCGATTCACCACTATAACTACGATAACTCATATATATACCCTGCAATTCCTTGGGGAGGCTGGCTAAACGATAAAAGAAAGTATTACCCTTTGAACTCACTTCTTTGGGGAAGGTTTTATAAGCTCTTATATCTTTTGCTGGAGGAGTATACACCTCAAGATAATCACCATTACTTAAATTTATGTTGTATCCTTGACTATATAGCTTATAACTTTTATCCTGAGGAATCCATGTATTTCCTTTGTCTTTTGACATCATGGGAGTTACTTTCCTGTTTGGCATCCTTCCATAACTTTTATGTGAATCCTCCTGCATTTGCCATGAAACTATCAGTTTTCCATCATTTGTACGACCAATGGAAGGGAATTGATAGAATCCCCATGGTTCTTCCTGTTCTGCCTGAACTATACACTTGGGGGCTGTAATTTTAATTACTGCTTGAGATATTCCATCTTTTTTATATTCAATACGTTGTGCTCTATCTGAAATAAGATACTCACGAACTTCAAGAGAATCTGAATAACGTTTTCCTTCATTGTAAATAACAAGTTGATATTTACCATTACAACTTATTATACAATAATATACGCAGAAATAAAGGACTAGCTTAAACGCTTTAAAATTCATATGGCCTTTATTACTTCAATTTTTCTAAACAATATGGATTTTCTATATTCTCCATTTTTATCTTCCGTTAGAAAATCGGAATACACCATATACATTGTATGATCATCTACAGGAATAATGTCCGTGTATCCGCAAGACTCCCTATTTGATTTGTATTTGCCTTCTTTATCAATGAAAGGCATCATATCTATAGGCTCCGTCCAGACGGCACCATCTCCCTCAACACATAATCGCAATTGAACTCCAGGCCTCCCAGAAGTCAATATTAAAACACCATTATCAAGTAGCAACAACTTTGGTTTAACCCCATTGGGTGTAAACGGTTCTGGTATAGACCATGTCTTACCCATATCTCTTGAAAATGACTTGTGCATAGGGACATTCCAATTGTAATTCCGCATAACACATATGTAAGTTCCGTCATCTAATATTTCAAATGTCGGTTCATTCCAACCAACGCTACCATCAAAGATGTATGTATCATATTCGTCTCCCCCATATGGAATCTTTCCTATTATATTCCAATTTATCCCATTATCCACACTCTTATAAAAAGATACTGCGCTTCTTAAAACTTTACCTTCAGAATTTTGGTATAAACAAGGATAAACTCCTGCGACTAAAGATCCATCGTTTAATTCTTTTATATCACCCCTCCATACCATAGGCATTAAATTATCTATAGCATAACGTAAATAACCTGGATCATTTAATGAAGCATGTACTAGTTTCGTCTTACCTAGTAACTTGTCTCTATATTCAAAATATACCCCCCTCAGATCCTCTGGTAATTCTGATTCACGATAAAAATCATAATTCAAAATAGGTTCATCATTAACAGGCAACGGAAAAGAATTATAATCTTTTATATTTTTTGATGTAGGTTCTTTTACTTGGAGAATATCACCAGTCTTCTTTTCCACTCGATATTGTTCTTTTTCAAAATAATCGAAATTAATTGCGTCCCAGGTTGCACCTTCATCTTTTGAAGCCAATCTTCCATAATTATCTATACCAAAGACGATATGGGAATCATCCTTCATTTGCCATTTCACAATTAAATACCCATTCTCCGCTCGAAAAATCTTCGGAAATTGGAAATAGCCCCATTTTTCTACTTGATTGGCTTGAGCAACCCTTATGGGCTCACTAAGCAAAACTACAGCTATAGTCTTTCCTTTTCGAACAATACGGAAAGTATCTGCCTTTTGACTAATAACTCCTTCATGAATGACAAGACTTGGATTTATCTCTTCATCCAAAATGCTCAAATTCAAATTAGAAAAAACATCTGACTCTTTATCAGTTACAACAACATCATTGTTTGAGCATGAACCCCCAAACAAAAAAAATTGAAAAACGACATACAAACATAAGACTTTCTTCATAATCTCTTACTTCTAAAGCTTTATCTTCTCCATCACCTCATCACACTCCTTAAGATTATCCAACTGCAAGATAATATAACCCATACGATCAAGGGAACTTTTAATAGGATTATTATGTTTTGGCTTGACCTCGTAGCGGAATATACGCTCATTATTCTCCTCAATGAATTTTTGGCAATGCTCGTAATTCTCGTGGTTGAGGAATTGGACCATAGAAATCTTTGATATCTTCCTCTTTACATCAATAGGCTTGCCCAAAGCCAAGTTTACAAGGTTCGCCAACATATCAATACCAGTAGAAAGAGGAACTAGATCTGATGTGATATAATCACCACCTAACCGGCAAGCTATTTCTATAATGTATGCCTTTCCATTCCACAGTTTAACTTCTGTATGCGAAGGGCAATTGTTGGCTTTTATACAAGCCAGAGCCTTTCTAACCTGCTCCTCTATCAATGTCCAATCCTCTACACTGATTCTTGCAGGCTCTATGTGGGTATCCTCTACGAAATAACCATAGTCCTCACCAATAACTAATTTTTCAGTTATATTGACAATAGTGGTTTCATTGTTCTGCGTTAGTGTTTCTACACTAAATTCTTTACCTCCAATAAACTGCTCAATGAGCACCTGGCCACTACGAGAATACTCTATTGCATCCTTTATTGCCTCCCGCATTTCTTCTATATCAGCCACTTTCTTTACACCACGACTGGCAGATGAATCTACGGGTTTTATTATATATGGGAAGTCTTTATACTTTTCAATCCCCTTGTCATCTGAAATCAAATAGAACTTGGGGGCATTGATGCCATTGTCGCTAAAGAGCTTTCGCTGTAAATATTTATTTGTACAGATATTTGCCACTTCTGGTGTCATGGCTGGGAGGTTCAATATCTTGCAAACCTTAGCCACCACATTAACAGGATAATCTGATGTGGTAAGTATAGCATCTACCTTCTCTTTTTTCGCAACCTCCAATACTTTTTCAGCATCTGTGGAACTTACCAAATACTTTTTCTGTGCGTACTTGAATCCTACTGCTTTTTCATCATAGTCTAAAGCAATAGACTCATGTTCCATTTCATTTACTTTTTGGATAACAGGAATCTGCATTTCTCCAGCTCCAAGTATCAATATTTTTTTCATACCTTCTTTTATTCTACATATTCCAATGAAAAACGTGTTCCCATCTCCAAATCTCTATTAACCTTTTTCCCAAGTATTTCAGGTAGATACTTCGGATGAAGCCCATAACCAGGACGGACAGAACGCACATTCTTTTCGTTAATCACATCACCTTTCTTTATGTTTTCAGCCACATAAAGGGAACGACATCCCGTACGTCCT
>Ga0247611_10010031_pt1 | contig 11215 bp, 9 predicted proteins | sample 177DNAGHGhighgp2_FD_192422 | JGI IMG/M metagenome (GOLD analysis project Ga0247611, IMG submission 192422) | Sheep rumen microbial communities from Palmerston North, Manawatu-Wanganui, New Zealand - 1770 DNA GHGhigh gp2 | ecosystem: Host-associated > Mammals > Digestive system > Stomach > Rumen ... | reverse complement strand
TCCTCATTAGCAAGGTTTTTTTTGAACGACCCGTCGCCATTGGCTATTCCAAGGATGACGTGGGCGTCGAGATAGTTGTCTACAACGATGTCGCCAGGCTTGCCCACATATCCACCACTAACGACGGGTATGCCTCCGATGGATGTTCTTCCCAGGCGTGACGAAATCAGTTCGGCGGTTTCCATCAGGTTCAGAACTATGCCTGAAATGCCGGCACGGTCGTCAGAACGATATATCTGAGCCCCGTTTTCGCGCTGCGTCTCGATAAAAGATTGCGAAAAATTCCGGGTGCCTATGTCGTAGATGTATTTAAAACGCATTTGGGAAAGCTGGTTCAACCAAGGGCTTGTCTGTTGGATTTCGCATCCAATCAACACATCGAAATTCGAGAATTCGGAGCTGTCCACAAGGTGGATGCGTTCGGAATCTATTGTAATGTGGCCGCCAACTATCGGGAGTCTCAGCTCGGGATATTCCTCCTTCAGGAGGCAGATGTTAATGCCTTTGTTGATTAGCCCCAGTATCATCTCAGTGGCCAATGGGTTGCGGCCAGTCAGCAGCCGTGTGCACTCAAAGACATTCTTTTCACGGAATTTTTTTTCTATCTCCATCATGAAGGCGATGGCGGATGAAATCCAAGTGGCATAATCGCTGTAGTATGCCACAGACATGCCTTTGCTTTCCGCGAGTTGTTGTGCCGTAAGGCATAGCCGCTGGGAGTTGCTTCGCTTGTTGTCCATGTCGATCATCACTGTGTCCACAACGCCGACGGATTCGTCAATAATGTAAGGGAGATAATGTTCGTCCCCCAAAGCGACAAAGCCTATGATGTTGGTGATGCTTTCGCGAACGGCAGGCACACGAGGGGCGGTGTCTTTCTCGTCAGTATGTTGAAGCAGGATGAGAACGGAACGTTTGTTGGTGATTGTAACCAGGCGTTCCATCTCATGGATCATTTGTTTGAAACTGTCTTTAAAATCGGTCATATAAAGATTTCAGAATGATGTGGATGGGTATAGACCCGTTAAAACACTTTGTGGGAATAGGCTGGAGTGAATTCGAATTTCATTCCTTCTTTAAGCCGTTTTGCTGCAAATTCGAAGAGTTCCTTCGATGGATTGATTATATTGATTTTGCAGACTTCCGCCATCAGGGCATCGGGGTCAACGCCGTATGTTTGTGACACGGTTTCGAGCAGGTTTGTGAAGGAATCATGGAAGTTGACCATCCCGACATTTATTTCGCGCTTAGAACTGCCTTTTGGCATGAGGTCGCCAATCACTTCTTCAGCTGTGCTGGCCAGTTCCAAGGCGTTGCAGCTGTTGGGCAGGATATGGGCCTTTTGGAAGATGGCTACGAGCGACTCTAATTGCGCGTTGCCGGCACCGCGCCCGACGCCTTTTAAGGTTCCGTCGACAAAGGTGGCTCCGGCTTCTACGGCGGCCAGGCTGTTGGCATTGGCCAGAAGCAGGTTGTTGTGTCCGTGAAATCCGACATGTATGTCGTAGAATTCCTTAATGGCTTCGATATATCCCGCCACCTGTCGAGGAAGCATGCCGCCGGCCGAGTCCACGATATAGATGCAGTCGGCTCCTGCATCGACTATTTTCTCGGCCATGTGGGTTAGTTTGTAGCGGCTGATGGAGTAGGTCTTCATCACGTTGCAGCTTACCATCAAGCCGACTGATTTGGCGTTTTTGATGTGTTTGATGGCGGCCTCGATGTCGTTGGTATTGGCTCCGACGCGGAGGAATTCGCCTCCGCAGTCTTTGAACCATTTCATGTCGTCGATTGTGCCGTAGTAGAAGAACATGCCTATGTGGGAGTCACCTTTGTATGGCAGGCAGCTGTTCATGAATTCTTTGTCGGAAAGGGGGAGGGAGAATTTGTGGTAAGAACCCAGCCCGAAGCTGTTGCCAATCTCAATAAAACGTATGCCGGCGGCAGACAATGTGGACACGATTCTCCGTAGCGCGTCAGGCGTCCAATTGTTCTTGGTGGCGTATCCGCCGTCCCTTATTGTGCAGTCTAATATGTCCATAAGTTTTGTAAGAGAAGTTATTGCATGACGAGTCTGTATAGTTTATCCAAAGCTTTTTCGTCTTTGTGTGAGCTCTTTCGGAGTTGTTTATACAGGAAGAGGATTCTTGCCAGCCGAAGCTTGCTCCAGATTCCCTTTTGACCGTTTGCAAAATAATTGGGGACGAACCCATCAAATTGTTTTATGTATTGAATCGTTATATCTTGCAACCGAATTTTGTGGAAGACGGATTCCTTTGTGACGTGTACGAGGTTGAGGTTGGGTTGAGCCAGAAGAAGGCTTTTGAGTTGCGGAAAATAATGGGCATGGTGGAAGGGGAGCAGGGCATACAGCAGTTCTCTGTCCCATCCTTTGTCGGAATTGCTTATGCTTGTTCCGTACTGAACCCAGACGTAGTCGGCTCTGTCTACAAACACGACTTTGCCCAACTGAAGATGGTAGTATGTAATCACTGTGTCGTCATACCATTTCCCATATTTCTCAGTGGGGTTTTCTTTTGCATTCCGCCGAATCATGTATGTAGGGTTGACGCCGATTAAGTCGTTTTGAATGATATCAGAATGGTCAAGAACTATGCCATCTTTCAGAATTGGATGCTGGGGCCATGCGTATCCAGATGACAGGGGTTGGCCATCTTTTACTTGCCAAACCCGCTGCTGGCACATTGAGCAATCCGGATTACGTCTCAAGGCATCGAGTTGTGTCTGATATATATCATCACTTTTCAGATAGTCGTCAGCATCTATATTGACAAAGAATTCACCTCTGGCGTGGTTGTAAACGTTTGCCTTATTCCAGCCGCAACGCTCAGAACGTGTGACAGGTTTGCATTCGTCCGAATTGCATTGGACGGCTTTGATGACGGGGTATTGCTGCTCGTATTCTTTTATGATTTGCCAAGTGCCATCGCTGGAATTGTCGTCAGAGACTATAATCTCAAAGGGTTCATTGATGCGTTGCCGTAGAATGCTATCTAAGCAGCGAGAAATGTAATCCTTCTGATTATGAGATATTACTAAAATGCTTAATGCTATATTTGTTTCTCCTGGCATCGCTAAAACCATTCAGATTGGAACACTACTTTCGCAGATTTGTCATAGGGGGTGATTCGTTTGATGAAATGGGTGTTCTGGCTTACACTGAATTTGATGCATCCTAACACCATGTCATACATTACGTAGGGATTTCCGAGCCAAATGCTTGACAGGTAGCACCCTGGAGCAAGGTTGATGTTTTTTATCCGGCAGTGGATTGTTTTTTTGTCACCTTGGTTTAAATGTTTGATGGTGTAGTTGTCATCAAAGTTTGATACGTGAGCCACCAGCTTTCCTAATTCGTCGGTAATATCAAAACTGATATCAACGTTTTCTACATTACGGAATGCTTCAATGTCCACTTCGATAACCAAGTCGTCGCCGAGAGTTAGGGACTCTTTTTCAACTCGAAAATCCTGCACCTGAACCATCTCGTTGCCCATTCTGTTGTGGTCTTCAACAGTTTTGATGCTGCCAAGATAGTAGTCTACCACATCACTGATTTCGCCGTCACGTTCAATTCTTCCGTTCTTTAACAGTATGCCGCGCCGGCACAGCTGCCTGATGCTGGTCATGTTGTGGCTGACAAAAAGAACGGTGCGGCCTTCGCCCTGGCTTACATTTTGCATCTTGCCGATGGCTTTTTTTTGGAATTCGGCATCGCCGACAGCGAGAACCTCGTCCACCACGAGTATTTCCGGCTCCAAGAAAGCGGCGACGGCAAATCCCAGCCGGACGGTCATGCCGGAGCTATAACGTTTGACCGGGGTGTCGATATAACGTTCACAGCCGCTGAAGTCGACAATTTCATCCAGTTTCCGCGTTATCTCGGCCTTTGACATCCCAAGTATGGCTCCGTTGAGGTAGATGTTCTCTCGCCCCGTCATCTCCGGATGGAAGCCGGTCCCGACTTCGAGTAATGACCCGATTCGACCCCGGGCGCGGATGGTGCCAGTCGTTGGGCCTGTGACTTTCGATAGGAGTTTCAGTAGTGTACTCTTGCCGGCACCGTTGCGGCCAATAATGCCTACGACATCGCCTTGCTCGATTTTGAAGTCAATGTCTTTCAATGCCCATACATATTCGCTGTCGGCTTTAGTGGACCGGTCGTTCTCTGAACCTATTTTCAGGTAAGGATCTTCTTTGCCGAGAATGTTGATAGTCCACCACCGTTGTATATCGTGGCTCAATGTTTTGGTAGACACGAGTCCGAGCCTGTATTGCTTGGATACGTTGTTGAATTCAATCGCTGTTGCCATGTTGTGTTATCTTTCGGCCCGGATGGGGTTTGTGAGAAAGTCTTGATATGCCATGCGGATACCGTCGCTTAATTCTGTTTTGTATTTCCAGCCCAGCTGCTCTGCCCGGCTGACGTCAAGCAGTTTGCGGGGCGTTCCGTTGGGCCGGGAGGTGTCCCAAACTATTTTGCCTTTATACCCCACGATTTCGGCCACCAAATGAGTGAGGTTTTTTATTGTTATTTCTTTGCCGGTACCCGCATTGATGGTCTGGTCGCCATCGTAAGTGTTCATTAAATAGACACATAGCTCAGCCAAATCGTCGACATATAGGAACTCGCGAAGCGGGGTCCCGTCGCCCCAGCATACGACTTCAGGCAGGTTTTGGGTTTTGGCCTCATGGAAACGCCTTATGAGTGCGGGCAGAACGTGGCTGTGTTCAGGATGGTAGTTGTCGTTGGGGCCATAGAGGTTGGTTGGCATCACACTGATGTAGTGGGTGCCGTATTGTTGGTTAAGATACTGGCAGTACTTAAGGCCGGATATCTTGGCAAGAGCGTAGGCTTCGTTGGTCGGTTCAAGTGCCGAAGTCAGTAAGCACTCTTCTTTCATCGGTTGCGGCGCCAGACGGGGATAAATGCAGCTTGACCCTAAGAATTCGAGTTTGCGGCATCCGTTCTGCCATGCAGCATGGATGACATTCATTTCGAGCATCATGTTTTGATACATGAAATCTGCCGGTGCGGTCTTGTTGGCGATAATGCCACCCACCTTGGCTGCTGCCAGGAATACATATTCCGGTTTTTCCGTTGCAAAAAAAGCATTGACGGATTCTTGGTTGCAGAGGTCCAGTTGATTGTGAGTGCGGAGAATGAGTTGGGTGTAGCCTTGACGCTTCAGTTCGCGCACAATGGCGGACCCCACCATGCCCCGATGTCCTGCCACATAGATTTTCGAGTCGAGGTTCATTTCACAATTCCTTTCTCTAAATATTCGGCCAAGTTGCAACGTACTCTTGTGGCGGCATCTTCCGATGCCACCTTAGCCATGTCGTTCTCGGTCATTAGCCGGACCAGTTCTTTAAATGTTGTTTTCTCAGGATTCCAACCCAGCAGGCGTTGGGCTTTGGACGGGTCGCCCAACAGGTTTACTACATCAGTGGGTCTGTAAAAATCCGGGCTGACAGCTACCAGTGTCTTCCCGACAAGGTGCTGGGCATTGGGTACGGCCGAACTGACTGCCGTACATACACCTCGTTCTTCCAAGCCTTCACCTTCCCATTGCAATTCCATCCCGGCATAATGAAATGCCAATTGGCAGAATTCCCGCACCGTATGTTGTTCTCCGGTGGCTATGACAAAGTCATCAGGCTGTGGATGCTGGAGAATCATCCACATGCATTCGACATAGTCTTTGGCATATCCCCAGTCGCGCAGCGATGACAAGTTGCCCAAGTACAGCCTTTCCTGCTTGCCCTGCATTATTCGGGCTGCGGCAAGCGTGATTTTCCGTGTCACAAAAGTCTCACCGCGCCTTTCGCTTTCGTGGTTGAACAGGATTCCGTTACAGCAAAACATGTTGTATGCCTCGCGGTATTCCTTAACAATCCAGTAGCCATACAGTTTTGCCACAGCGTATGGGCTATACGGGTGGAAAGGGGTGTCCTCATTCTGCGGAACCTGTTCCACCCTGCCGTAAAGCTCAGATGTACTGGCTTGGTATATACGGCAAGTCCGCTCTATCCCGCATTGCCTCACAGCTTCCAGGATTCTCAGCACCCCAGTGGCATCGACATTGGCTGTGTATTCTGGAGCGTCGAAACTGACCTGGACGTGGCTCTGGGCGGCGAGATTGTATATCTCATCAGGCATCACTATTCGCACAATTTTGATTATGCTCAGCGTGTCGCCCACATCCCCATAATGGAGATGGAAGTTTGCGTGCCCTTCCAAATGGGCGATCCGCTCCCGGTAGTCCACTGACGACCGACGAATTATGCCATGAATTTCATAGCCTTTCTCCAGCAAAAATTCTGCCAGAAAACTGCCGTCTTGACCCGTTATGCCTGTGATGAGTGCCTTTTTCATTAGTGGATGCTAAGTGCCAATGTGTTTCTACTTTTTTAATGTGCTGGAGTTTGCCTCGTGGCAGAAGGCGGGTTAGACCGTGTCCATGAAACTTTTTTGAGTCTTGTTGAATATCACAACGCCCAGCAGCAGCAATACCAGCATAAAGACAAAGCTGTATGCCAGCCATCCCCACCCGATAAATTCACCTGCTCCGAGTGTCCCGTATTTGAATGTCTCAATTACAGGGGTGACTGGATTAAGTCGCATGATGTTGTACATGTCCAGTCCCGCAACAACCTTCCCTTTCACCAAACTGAGTGGATACACAATAGGCGTTGCATACATCCATAGGTGAACAATGAAAGAAAACAGAATCTGCAAATCCCTATATTTCGTTGTCATACTGGAAATAATGATGCCGAATCCCAGGGCCAGGCCAGCCATCATGACTACAAGTAGGGGGAACAGCAAAGCATACCAGTTGACGCTCGCGGCGCAGCCGATAGTGCTGTAGATTATGTATACCACAACAAACAGTGATAGTTGAATGCCGAATCGCAGCAGGTTTGATGTGACATTCGATATAGGCACAATCAGCCGGGGGAAATACACCTTGCCAAACAGCCCGCTGTTGTTGACAAAAGTGTTGGAGGTTTTGCTCAAACAGTCTGAGAAATATTGCCACATGCAAGTGCCCGCCAGATAGAATAGCGGCTGGGGGATTCCGTCAGTGGCTATGCCGGCTATGCCTCCAAACACCACCATATACATCAAGACAGTTATCACGGGTTGCAGAATAAACCACAAAGGCCCCAGAACCGTCTGTTTGTATTGTGTGATAATGTCCCTTTTGACAAAAAGGGTCGCCAAATCACGGTATTTCCATAACTCTTTGAAATCAACCGACCATATCTTGTCTTTCGGTTTGATTACTGTCGTCCACTCTTGTGCTTCGTTCATGGATTCTTGGTTGTGTCAGTGTGAATGTTTATGGTGGATAAAAATGTTGCCGATAATGCCCCAGAAGTATTTCCAGTCAGTGCGTAGCGGATGTGCCAGATAGGATTCAATGTAGCGTTTCTCCGACTCCTGTATTCCTTCCAGGGTTTCGGGTTGCATCTTTTCATAATAGAGTGGGGGCAGCAGGCCGGGTTTTGTCTTGATGCGCAGTTCCTGCATTTCGGGGGTGTACAGGTTGAAGAACTGTCTCGATAACGGGCGGACCCCCACCAGTTTCATCTCCCCTTTCAGTATGTTTACTACCATTGGGAGCTCGTCCAGCCAGGTCTTCCTCAGCAGTGCGCCAAGGGTGTTCACCCGGTAATCGTGGTAAAATTTTCCACTCTTGTCCAGTCGCCGATGCTCGTATACATACTCCTGTAGGTACTCGCTGTACGAGTACATTGTGCGGAACTTATACACAGTGATAATTTTCCCATCCTTGCCTACCCGTTTCAGCTTGGCTATTGGCGACGAGCTGGGAGTCCCCTCGGTCACGGGATCCTTTGCTTTGCGGGCTATGATGCGGAATTCTCCGTGAGTGGTGCTTTCATATACCACTTCAAATCCGGCGTGATACAGCCTTCCCAATATCTCCACCCGGTGGAATGTTCGGTTCCGCCCTTTCGTGATGGCAAAGTACAGCCCTTTCGTCATTTTCATTTTAGGGCATACCCGGTGCCACAGATAGTGGAAGCCATAATAGATGCGGTTGATGCCGCGGGGATAAAGACTGTAAATAACTGCCTTCTTCACCGCCGAGGTGCGGCAGTTGCACACCAGATACCCCCCATTGCTCAGATGCCGGTTGGCATTGCTCAGGAAGACGTCTAATTCATAAATCGTATGCAGGGGGCGCCCCACGAATATGGCGTCATACGGCTCCCCGTTCTCCCTGTCGGGAATTGGGGTTCCGCCGTTATTCTTCAAACCCCACAGCAGTGAGGAAGGGGCAAACTCGTCTTTATGGTCCAGGCACCAGCGGTATACCTGCTTGATTGGTGCAGCCTCCATCGATATGAAAAGCCTTTTCACATCCTCGTTGGCAATCGTCTCTGGGTCCAGAATGTCGCACCCCTCGCTTCCTGCCTCCGAAAAGTTCTTCCCGGGGTAGTAGTATTTCTCTTTGATGGGGTCGAGTGGGAACAACGGCTTTCTCATAAACTACATAGTGTCAATGTCGCGGTATCCAGTAAATGCAAATGCTTGGTGCCGATGGTTTGGATTCGGTTCGCTGGAGTCGGCGTGCTCCAACAGCGAGGGGTGGATATAGGTGGTTGCCACTGCGGCAATCCCACGGATACTAACCACCAGTCTTCGGTCCTTTTTTATTCTGACTATGTGGCCTTCTGCTCCTTTAAACGGGCCGTCGGTCACCCTTACGCGGTCGCCTTGGTGATACTCGGGCTTGTCTTCGCCCAGATAGGCCAGCCCCTGTCTTCCGGCAGTGCAGACAAACATGAATACCTCCATCTCATTGTCGGGTATAGGGGAGGGCTTGTGCGTAAGCGGATCGCGGTAAATCCATAGACGGCTGAAAAACTCCTGCTCAAAGAATCCTACATAGTCGTCGGTGGCCAGGAAGAACACAAGCGAGGAAATCACCTCGGGTATAAAGCAGAGTACTTGGTCTTTCACCAATCGGTCCTTGATGGGTTGCACCCGGTTGTACTGTACCTTCGCGGCATACCATCTTTTCTCGCTTTGCTCAGTGTCCATCTGTGTACTTGCTGTATCCTTTTGGCTGTATGCAATTCTCCCTCTCCCTCGCATATCTTTGTGAGGGTTTTGGAAGATTGGGGCTATTTTCCTCCCTTTCAACGCCTGTCCCTATCCAAGGACTATCAGCGTAATCAACCAAAATTCCGTCTATTATACCAAATAATAACCCAAAATTTCTAACTGCAAAGATACATTTTTTTTCTGAATCAAGAATGTTTTTTTCGAATTATATGGTAATTTCTTTAAGTTCTTCTGTTCGGCACATGAATGGTTCCCTCTCGTTGAGTCCTGCCCCACACTCCAACTTATACGAGAAACCGCCTCGGGCATTTCTCCCGAGGCGGTTTCCCTGATGGATTTTATCCCGCTGTTGTAGGGCGGTATGACCTACAATCCAAGGGCTTTCAGTCCCTGGTTATAGCGAATGTCGCGCGGGATATTGTGGGTGCTGATCATGTCAAGGTCTTTTTGCAGGTCGGGGCGAATCTTGCCGTTCTTGGCCGAATAGCTCTTGGCAAAATCAATGTCGCCTTCCCCTTCAACTTTCAGGATAAGGGCGGCCCAGCTCTTCATGGCCTCCTCGGCCTTGGCCACGTTGATGACATATTTTCCCTCATTGTTGCGGGTAAAAGCTCCGTTGTCCTGCAGGTAGTTGAAGCACATCATGTTGGCAATGCCATGAGCCTCGGTGGCACCGAAACGCACGCTGCGCAGAATACCAGCGATAAACGTCACGAATGCATCCTCTTTCGTGCAGTTTGTTATCTCGCCCATCTCAATCAAGTGGGTGGTCAGAAACAGGCCGCAGATGTCGGCCTTGGCCTCTTCCCATGCGCTGTACTGGCTGCCCAATGCCTCGCGCAGGCTCTTGCCGTCGGTCACCGTCTCCTTGATGCCTAGGCCGTGAGCCACCTCATGGAAACACACATTGCTGAAGAAGGCGTTGAAGTTCACATTGTCCAACTGGTCGTTGGCTATCAGCAGATTGGCAATCGGCATCAGGATGGTCTCAAATTTGGCCTGCATCGCATTCTTCAGCTGCAGACGGCGCGCGCCCTTCTCCTTGTGGATGCGCTCGTCGTTGGGCAGATTGATGGCAATAGTCTTCGAACCCGCGTTGCAGTCGCCGGCATAGTATATCACGTCATACACATTCAGGTCGCTCTCCGCGCCGGCCATGGCCGGTTTGTATTTCGGGTCGCAAGGCAGGTCGTTCTGCAGCTGAGGCAGCATCGTGACGAACTTGGCCAGGTCATTGCTCCACTTCTCATCCTTCACCAGGATAAACGACTCGTAGCTTGTCTTGCTCCCATACAGGGCGTCGTCATAATTCTCGATGGGGCCTACCACAAAGTCCAGACGGCTCTGCTTCATGTCCATCCAGGCCAGGTCGCTGGCATAGTAGTCGTCCGTCATCAAAGCCTTGCGACGCTCCGTCAGGTACTTCTTCAGTCCGGCATCCTCGGCCAGCTCGATGGCCACACCCATCAGGCTGTCCACCTTCGCCAGGCGGTCGGCATATTCCACATGGTAAGGCACCACCTTCAGGGCGCCGTTCTCGTCCCGGCGGATTACGGTATACTGGCTGCTCTTCTCCGGGTCGGCCAGTGCGTCATACTCCTCCGTGGTCATGTCCAGCGGGTAGAAATTGCAGCCCGCCGGCCGTTCCCCGTAGCCCGGAATAAAGGGGCGCTCCTCGCCCAGACGGTCCCAGGCGCCGTACTGTATCATCGCGAAGGCCTTCATGGCGGGGTCGGTGATGGTGTCCAGGCTGGCGCGGTTCTCGGCACCGAAATACTGGTCCCAATACAAATCGTCCATGATGTCCGCAATCTGGATAAAGACAGGCAGCAACTGCTTCTCTTTTTCCGTCAGGACACTCAAGTCCGTCGTCAATGTAAACTCGGCATACTCGTCAACTTTCTGTTGAAGTTCCGATTTTTCTTCCGTTTTGTTACTCTTGCAGCCCACTGCGGCAAGCATTGTGATGGTCATAATTGAAAGTACTAATCGTTTCATTTTTAAATGTTTTATTATGTTGTCTATATTTTTCTTTCAATGCAAAAATACATTTTTTTTTGCTATTCTCGAAAAAAGTAGTACTTTTGCATC
>Ga0247611_10010029_pt1 | contig 11215 bp, 9 predicted proteins | sample 177DNAGHGhighgp2_FD_192422 | JGI IMG/M metagenome (GOLD analysis project Ga0247611, IMG submission 192422) | Sheep rumen microbial communities from Palmerston North, Manawatu-Wanganui, New Zealand - 1770 DNA GHGhigh gp2 | ecosystem: Host-associated > Mammals > Digestive system > Stomach > Rumen ... | reverse complement strand
GAAGGGTGAAGAACCCGAAGCGTGGACTATACATACTATCAGGTAAAAAGGTCGTGATTAAGTGAGAGAAGAACCAAGCTTGCTTGAGTTCTTCCGAACGGGAACGAGCTCGAGCTTTAGCTCAAGAACGTGATAAAGTAAACAACAAAACTACGAAACAATGAAAAAGAAATATACAGTCCCCTCATGCAGGTTTAAAGAGGAAGAGATTCTTTGCCTGCTCACCACGTCAAATGTGATGGGTGCGGAAGGCAGTCCTGTGGATGATGTCTATTACGGCGGTGTTGACGTGGATGGTGAGAAAGACCCTGATGCCCGTATGGGCTTGGTGACTCCCCATTCGGTATGGGATGAATAAAATCTCCCACCACGTTTTTGTATAATTGGGGGGCTGTGTCAAACTATCGACACAGCCCCCAATCTTTCGCTCACTTCATGTACCGTTTAAACCAAATCTTAAATACGGGGTCTTCTAAATAGACAGTGTCCTTGTCGAAGTCAATCATTTCCTTGTCTTGGAGCGATGCCTTGATGCGTGAGATGTTCGACTTGCTACCGAGGTTGTAATTTTCAAGGATGGTTTTGCTGCCAAAGTCAGAACTGACATCATCGCATAACGCTCGAATAAAATTCAGTTGGTAACCGGTCAAACCCTTCAGTTGCTCTTCGAAGAGGGCGGAGCACTGAGCCAGCAGGGCATCGACACCACGGCAGAAATCTTCTTCTGTAGTTGTTTGCTCCGTTTCCGCCAATACATTCCAAGCCAGTTGCTGCACATAAGAGGAATTACCCTCTGCCGTTTCACAAATTCTCTTTGCAAGCTCCTCAGAGATTTGCTTTCCCTGACGCTCGAATCTGGAACAGATAAATGGAACCCAGTCTGCAGTGGGAATCTTGTCTAAAAACATCATCTCTCCAAACTGAAAGAAAGGCATCCTGCGGTTCTGGAAGAGTTTAGTCATCAGGTTTTTTTTACTGCCGAAAAGACAATATGACACATTGCGCTGATGTTGCCAGATTCCACGTAAGCGTTTCTGAATGGTCAAGGTGTCGGGCATCTCGCCAATCTGCTGAAATTCGTCGATACATACTACGATATGTACTCCTTGTGCATGACCTATCATCTCAGGCAGCTGCAGGATCTCCTCTGGCTGATAGTTCTGGGGTGTAATTCCCAGCGAGAGTGAGAACTCTGACATCGGTTCTGGTGAGAAAGCAATCTTAGGTGTCAGTCTGACCAGGAATTTCTTGATATTCTCTATCAGCTGTTCGGTCTTTGTTGCTGTCTGTTTCAACAGTTCGGAAGCAAAGCGGTTATAGAAATCATACTCGCTACGGCAATCGTAGATGTCCATAAACACCATTTTGATTTTCGGATCGGTAATCTCCTTTATGACTTTCCGCACGATAGAGCTCTTCCCAATTCGACGAGGGGAGACCAGGATGACGTTGATTCCATTCTCAAGGTCCATCTTCAGACGCTTGGTTTCTTTCACCCTGTCCGTGAAGTTTTCACCCTCAACAGACATACCATATACAAATGCCTTTTCCATATCAATTGGTTCCTTTTGGGTGCAAATATATATAAAAAATCTATGGTACACAAATTTGTGGTCCACAAATTTGTGTACCAATGTTTATTTTCTTGTTTATGCTGATAATATTCGCTTACTTCATATGCCGTTGTTATCTTCCCTGCCGTTGCTGTTTAATACAGGAAGACTTTGTAGCTCTTGACTGAGCCGGGGGCTCCCTGCTCGGCGCGGGGCAGGTATTCGAAGCCGGTGAGGGTTTGTACGCTGCCGAGGTCGATGACCAGGAGGTGGGGGGAGCCGGTTCCCTTCACGGTCTGCCAGTAGGTGGACTCCTGCAGGTCATAGACCTTGTCGCCGAGGTGGTTGCCGTTCTCTTCCTCGCTGTCGGCATACTTCACCGTCCACGGCTCACGGCTGATGCGCTTGCCGTCGGTGCCGAGGGCATAGAGCTCTGCGATGGCTGCCACATCGTCGCCGGACTGGGTGGAGAGCACCTCAATGGCGAGGTAACGACCCTTCTTCGCACCGTCGAACTTGATAGTCTGCCAGCCGTTGCCGGCCTTGAACATGCTGGCGATGGCGGGTGTCATGGAGTTGAGGTCGGGCTTGTCGCCGATGTTGTTGTGCTTGTTCGACTTCTCCAGCTGCAGCTTGTTGAGCTCGGGCTCGGCCTGTCCCCATACAATGGGCTCTGTGGGACCGATGACATCGAGGACGATAATCTCGTTCTTGCCCTTCTTCAACCAGCAGCCGGGAATATACAGGGTCTGCTGCGGACCAATGCTCCAGATGCGGCCCATGGCGTGGCCGTTGACCCATACCTGTCCCTTGCCCCAGCGCTCGAAGTTGAGGAAGGTGTCGCCCACCTTATTAATATTAAAGAAGCCGCGATAGTAGCCGCGCTTGGTGACGAGGTCGAGGCCGTCGGTGTTCCATTTGATGGGAACACCGATGCGTATGCCCTTGTCGGGCTTTGCATAGTCTATGTTATGGACAAAGGAACTGGAAGCCTTCTCATAGCTGTCGGGCAGTGCTATCTGGCTCCATCCGCGCGGCTTCCAGGTGGTCTCCACACCATCGATCTCTGCCTGAAGGGTCACATCGCCCACGATGCCCTTGAAGTCCTTGATGGCGCGTCCGAAGTTGATGCGCCCCATGGCCTCCACGAGGATTTCCAGCTCGTCGCCTTTCTTCACAGAGGGCAGGGTGAGGGTCTTCTCGTTCTTCACGCGGTCGATCTTTCCGATATACTTGCCGTTGATGAAGATCTGGGCGTAATCGTGGAAGTCGGCGGTCAGCGTGCTGGGCTTACTGATCTCGGGCAGGCGCGTGGCATAGAGCATGGTGCCCCAACCCATATCCATCTCCTCGAAGGTCTTGAGTTCGCCTTTATGAATGGGTGTGGCGAGGTCGTCGAAGCCATTGAGGATGGAGGAGAACTCCGTCAGCTCGAACTTCGGTATGGTGATGATGCCCATGGGAGCCTTGGGCACGACGGGGAGGCTGGCCTTCTTGCCGTTGAGGGGGAAGCCTTTGGCATCGTATTTCTCCATCATCTTGCGCAGTTCCCAGAACTTGGGCGTGGCAAGACCCCATTCGTTGATGGGAGCGTCGTAGTCGTAGGAGGTTACATCAGGCGCGAAGCCGGGGCTGTTGGCTCCTGCCCAGTGTCCGAACGAGGTTCCGCCGTGGGTCATATAGAGGGAGAAGGAGATTCCCTTGGAAAGCATTTCGTCCATACCCTCGACCATGTCCTTGGCAGGACGCGTCTCGTGGCGGGCTCCCCACTTGTCGAACCAGCCGCTCCAGAACTCGGAGCACATCTTCGGGGCGTTGGGCCGCAGTTCGCCGAGGCGGCGGAACTGGTTGTCGATGTTGGCGCCAGTACCGAAGTTCATAGTCCATACGAGGTCGTCGAGACCGTTCTTCTCGAAGTTGCTGGACCAGTCGCACTGGAACAAGGCCAGTTCCTTGCCATAGATGCCGCGCAGGCAGTCGCGTATCTCGCTGACGTAGGGTTTGTTCTCACCATAGGAGCCGTATTCGTTCTCCACCTGAATCATGATGATGGGGCCGCCGTTCTGGATGGTAAGGCCGCTGAGCTGCTCGCCCACCTTCTGCTCGAAGATTTTCACGCGTTCCATAAAATAGGGATCCTGTTCGCGCAGGCGGATGTCCTTCTTCTTCAGCAGCCACCAGGGCAGGCCGCCCATCTCCCACTCAGCGCAGACATAGGGGCCGGGGCGCACGATGACATACATGCCGTTCTTCTGTGCCAGGCGGCAGAACTCCGCCACATCGTTGTTGCCCGTGAAGTCGAACTGACCCTCGCGTTGCTCGTGGATGTTCCAGAAGATGTAGATGCACACGGCGTTCATGCCCAGTGCCTTGCACATCTGGATGCGATGCTCCCAGTAGGGACGCGGGATGCGGGGGTAGTGGACTTCGGCAGCCTTCACGATGAAAGGCTCTCCGTTGAGCAGGAAGGTTCCGTTGCCGATGGTGAAGGTTCCCGGCTTCTGTGCCTTGGCTGCGGCAGAAGCCGTGGCGGGAACTGTTGCAAGCATGGCTGCCAGCGACAGCATGCTGAGGATTCTTGTCAGTTTCATTTTATTCAGTAGTTTGTTTGATATATTTGCCCACAAAGTTAGCATATTTATTATAATTGGCAGACTTCCATAGAATTAATAAAAGTTAAGAAAGTAAATGCTCTATGCCATCTTAGCAGAATAATTAGTAATTTTGACCGCGAATAAAATGAACGAATGATGAAAAGCAACTATAACAGATCTTTGACGGCATGGCTTCTGGCCGTGCTGATGTTTATACCTGTCTCGGCCTTGGCACAGGACGTGACCGTTGACACCATGAAGGTGCAGCTGCCCGAGGGCTGGAGCCGTCCCACCGATGACCCCACCGTGAAGGCTCAGCAGGAGAAAGTGAAGGAGGAAAAGAAGAAGGAAAAACTGCGCTCAAAAAAAGAAAAAGCCAAAGCTTCCTTTGATGGGAGAGTGGCTGATGCGACGGCCCGCTACCAACAAGACCTGGAAGCTGGTGTCGTGCATGCGCCCATACGCTACTGCACCTCTTTTCAGAATTTTCTGGATGACCAGTGGGTAACTCTCGACAAGGCAACTGTGCAGGCAAAAGGGAACTACGATGATTTCTTTTTCAAGACGGCCTTAAAAGTGGAGACGGAATCAGGCAAGATGAACGAGGTTGTTAAGAGCGAAGCCTTCTTCTTGATGGTCAATGATACGATGTATGTGAATATGAGGAAACTGAAGGGTCCCGATTTCTTTGCCCGCGGTGGCTTTGCAAGAGCCTATCGTGTGGGAAACGACAAAGTCGTATTCGGCGCTTCGCGCTATCCGACGATGGTCGGCGGTGATGAGCTTGGCTTGGTCTTTATGTTCGGTGCTGTTGTCGGTACTGTTGCCTATATAGCAAATGACATGAAGATACAAAATAATCCGGAGACAAGTTCGAAGCGTATGAGACGTGGTTTCGTGATTACCGGTGACAACAAGCCTATTCAGTGGATGAACGAAGACTACATGAGTGCTCTTCTTGGAAGCGGAAATAACGCTGAGACCCTGATAAGCGAATATCAGTCCATCAAGAACGAGCGGTTGAAGCAGTTGTTCACAACACAGTTGCAGTTCCTTGACAGGGCCGGGCTCCTAAGTCCACAATAGTGTGGTAGAATATAGTTTGTGAAAAAGAAATAACTTCAAGATTACAATAATGTCCGACAACAACAACCAGAACAAGCAAGGCCTCCAGATGAACCTGAGGCCGGACGTGGCACAGGGTGTGTACAGCAACCTTGCGCTGATCAGTCATTCTCCCAATGACTTCGTGATAGACTTTGCCAGTATCATGCCGGGAATGCCCAAGGCAGAGGTGGTGAGCCGTGTGATTCTTGCACCCGAGCATGCCAAGCGTCTGCTCGCTGCCCTGCAGGATAACGTGGCGAAATATGAGCGCGAGTTCGGAACCATTGAGTTCAAGGCTCCGCAAGGTCCCCGCACCATTGCTCCCTTCGGAACAGGGCAGGCATAGAAGAATGTCTCTGCTGACCCTTCCATAGACAAGAACCTTTCCTCGAATAGGGGAGAGAGATTGTGTAAAAGAAGTTTTTGGATGTTATATTTTGTTAAAACAAGGTATCTCCGAAGACTTTCTTTTTGTTTATATTAGGTGGTTTTGGAAAAAGTTTGTAATTTTGCAGCCCGAAACGCCCTCATTGTGCCTATACCTTTTATATATATAATAGGGGATTGGCACGGGAGAGTGTGCATGATGTTGAAAATCAAACAAATAAATAATATAAATAACAAAAATTAAGTACAATTATGCCTACAATTTCACAATTGGTAAGAAAAGGCAGACAGGAGCTCGTAGACAAGAGCAAGTCACCCGCGCTGGACTCATGTCCTCAGCGCCGCGGTGTTTGCGTGCGTGTCTACACAACCACTCCTAAGAAGCCTAATTCGGCAATGCGTAAAGTTGCCCGTGTTCGTTTGACAAACCAGAAGGAAGTCAACAGTTACATTCCCGGAGAGGGACACAACCTGCAGGAGCACAGCATCGTGCTCGTTCGCGGTGGACGTGTGAAGGACCTTCCCGGTGTACGTTACCACATCGTTCGCGGTACGCTCGATACCGCCGGTGTTGCTAACCGCACACAGCGTCGTTCGAAGTACGGTGCCAAGCGTCCGAAGCAAAAGAAGTAAAAAAAGGACTCTGAGTTTTTGAGTTCCTTAGTTGGTAAGCATGTGGCTGACACATAACTTCAGAACTGGGGCTCGTGGAAAAGAGCCGGGACTCAAAAACTCAGAAGAACCTGAAAAAAGAATCAATCGTTTTGCTGGAGAAAACTTTTAAGGTTGAGTAAATGTCCGGGTGCGGACGTTGAAGAACATACAGAAGACAGCCTCCGCAGAATTCTAATTTCAAATAAACAAAATGAGAAAAGCAAAACCCAAGAAGCGCCTGATCCTGCCGGATCCGGTGTTCAACGACCAGAAGGTCTCAAAGTTTGTAAACCATCTGATGTACGATGGTAAGAAGAGCATCTCCTATGACATTTTCTACAATGCCCTCGAGACTGTCAAGAACAAGATGGAGAAAGAGGAGAAGAGTCCGCTTGAGATTTGGAAGCAGGCCCTCGACAACATCACTCCCCAGGTGGAGGTGAAGAGCCGTCGTATCGGTGGTGCTACCTTCCAGGTGCCCACAGAGATTCGTCCCGACCGCAAGGAGAGCATCTCCATGAAGAATATGATTGCCTTCGCCCGCAAGCGTGGTGGCAAGTCAATGGCTGAGAAGCTCGCTGCTGAGATTATGGATGCCTACAACAACCAGGGTGGCGCATTCAAGCGTAAGGAGGATATGCACCGCATGGCTGAGGCTAACCGCGCATTTGCTCACTTCCGTTTTTAATTAAAGGCAGAATAACGTAATAACGGAATAACGAAAAAGGTAAAAAGAAAATGGCAAACCGCGATTTACATTTGACTCGTAACATCGGTATCATGGCCCACATCGATGCCGGTAAGACCACAACATCTGAGCGTATCCTCTTCTACACAGGCAAGACTCACAAGATCGGTGAGGTGCACGACGGTGCCGCTACCATGGACTGGATGGCTCAGGAGCAGGAGCGTGGTATCACTATTACCAGTGCTGCAACGACCTGTAACTGGAATTACGACAACAAGACTTTCAAGATCAACCTGATTGACACTCCGGGACACGTTGACTTCACCGCAGAGGTGGAGCGCTCTCTGCGTGTGCTCGATGGTGCCGTTGCCACCTACTCTGCCGCTGACGGCGTGCAGCCTCAGTCAGAGACCGTATGGCGCCAGGCAGACAAATACAATGTTCCCCGTATCGGCTATGTCAACAAGATGGACCGTTCCGGTGCTGACTTCTTCGAGACTGTTCAGCAGATGCGCGACATCCTGGGTGCCAACCCCTGCCCCGTGCAGATTCCTATCGGTGCCGAGGAGAACTTCAAGGGTGTTGTAGACCTCATCAAGATGAAGGCTATCCTGTGGCATGATGAGACCATGGGTGCTGAGTACGACATCGAGGACATTCCCGCCGACCTCGTTGACGAGGCCAACGAGTGGAGAGAGAAGATGCTGGAGCAGGCTGCCAACTTCGATGATGAGCTCATGGAGATGTATCTCGAAGGTCAGGATGTTCCTGAAGACAAGATCATCGCAGCCATCCGCAAGGGTTGTATCTCTATGGAGCTGACCCCGATGACACTGGGTTCTTCTTATAAGAACAAGGGTGTGCAGCCCTTGCTCGACTATGTTTGCGCATTCCTGCCCTCACCTCTGGATACAGAGGCCGTGATGGGTGTCAACCCCAACACCGAGGAGGAAGAAAGTCGCAAGCCCAGCGAGGATGAGCCTACATCAGCTCTGGCATTCAAGATCGCTACAGACCCGTACATGGGCCGTCTGGTGTTCTTCCGCGTTTATTCCGGTAAGATCACTGCCGGCAGCTATGTGTATAACCCCCGTTCCGGCAAGAAGGAGCGCATCAGCCGTCTGTTCCAGATGAACTCCAACAAGGAGATTCCCATGGAGTCAATCGACGCTGGTGACATCGGCGCAGGCGTAGGTTTCAAGGATATTCGTACCGGTGACACCCTCTGCGACGAGGATAAGCCCATCGTACTGGAGTCCATGACCTTCCCCGACACTGTGATCTCTATCGCCGTGGAGCCGAAGAGCCAGGCCGACATCGCCAAGCTAGATAATGGTCTTGCCAAGCTGGCTGAGGAAGATCCGACTTTCACCGTACGCACCGACGAGCAGAGCGGCCAGACCATTATCTCTGGTATGGGTGAGCTGCACCTCGACATCATCATCGACCGTCTGAAGCGTGAGTTCAAGGTAGAGTGTAACCAGGGTAAACCCCAGGTTAACTATAAGGAAGCCATCACCAAGGAGGTTACTGCACACCGTGAGGTTTACAAGAAGCAGTCAGGTGGTCGCGGTAAGTTCGCCGACATCATTGTGAACGTCGGTCCGAAGGATCCTGACTACACCGAGAGCGACCTGCAGTTCGTGAACGAGGTGAAGGGCGGTAATATCCCCAAGGAGTTCATCCCGTCTGTTCAGAAGGGCTTCGAGAGTGCCATGAAGAACGGTATCCTCGGCGGCTATCCGATGACAGGCATGAAGGTGACCCTCGTGGATGGTTCGTTCCACCCCGTGGACTCCGACCAGCTCTCCTTCGAGCTCGCTGCCATCAACGCCTATAAGAACATCTGCCCGAAGGCCGGTCCCGCTCTGATGGAGCCGATCATGAAGGTGGAGGTCGTTACTCCCGAGGAGAACATGGGTGATGTGATCGGTGACTTGAACAAGCGTCGTGGTCAGGTAGAAGGTATGGACGAGGCTCGCAGCGGTGCCCGCATCGTGAAGGCCATGGTTCCCCTGTCAGAGATGTTCGGCTATGTAACAGCTCTGCGTACCATCACTTCCGGACGTGCCACCAGCTCCATGGAGTATGATCACCACGCTCCGTTGTCAAGCTCTATCGCCAAGGTAGTGCTGGAGGAGGTGAAAGGACGTGCCGACCTGGTGTAAGTGAAGAATGAAGAATAAAGAGTGAAGAGTGAAGAGCGAAGAATTTGTTTCCGCTCTTCACTCTTTTTTCTGTAGTAAAATAAAAATGAATACGACCATGCTGAAGCGACTCTTTTTCCTGCTCTTTGCCACAACCATTGGTGTGACGGCTCTGGCGAACGGTGGGAGAAGTTCCTGCCCTTGGGTACACATCACGCCTAAGCGTCTTCCCGATTTGAACACGCCCCGCGAGGGACACGCCGTGTTCTGCGTTAATGGTGAGCTGACGGTGGCGGGAGGCCATACCAACGGCTTCGTACCTACGGCCACGGCAGAGTATCTGAGCGATGGCGAGTGGCATCAGATACCCATGACCTATACCCACGACCACGGTACGGCACTGGTGTTACGTTCCGGACAGGTCTTGCTGGCCGGAGGCAGTAAGGATGAAATGGGTGTGGGCCAGACGTTCGGCGTGGAGATGTACAATCCGGCAGACCACTCGTTCACAGGGTTTGGCTGTCTGAGCCGGAAGCGTACGCTGGCATCAGCTTTGGAGTTGGATAGCGGACGGGTGGTCATCACGGGCAACTGGTATGCCGACGATGACGTTGAGATGTTCGACGGCCGGAAGTTCTTTAACCCTGTCAAGTCCGTCACCGTGGGGCGCGTCGTTCCCTTTCTCTTCCGTACGTCGCAGGGTGACGTGCTCATCCTGAGCGACCGAGACACATACGACCACCTTGCCGATACCGTTGTCGTTGACCGCCTGAAAGGAGAACCGTTTGCCGTACCCCTGCTGCAGCAGTGGAAACCATTGACGTACAACGCCCCGATAACGGCAGAAGTCGGTTTCATCGGTGACGAGGCACAGGGACGCTATGCCTACCTGATGGCCGTGAAAGATTTCAAGCGCACACATGACAAACCCGAGCTGAAGGGCCAGCCGGCAGGTCAGATGGCTGTCGTCCTGGTGGAAGACACCGTCTTTACGCTGCTGCCAACCGTCTGCCCCATCCCGATGATGAGTCAGTATGGCAGTCCCATCTTCTATGACGTGGGCTATATCATGGCCGACCGCGAGGCGCAGCAGGCCTATTTTTTCGGTGTTGACAAGGACAAGCGCCTCTACGTCGTTAGCATCGGCTACACTCAGCGGCCTGCCCCTTTAACAGTTTACTATACCGACCCGCTTCCCGACTGTGGCTTCTATGTCCCTATACTGACCCCTCAGGGTCATCTGGCTATTGTTGGCGGCAGTGCGAAGACCAACTACGACTCCGACAACTTCACCCCTACGGCGTCGGCATGGCTCATCCCCTTAGGACGGCAAGACGATGCCGTGGCTGCTATCGCCGGTGGAGCGTCAGCCGGTGCGCTGTGGTGGTGGCTGCTGGGCTTCGCCGTCGTTGTCCTTCTCCTCCTCGCGTTCCTTATTATATATAAGAGGAAGTCACGGCAGGGAAAAGACCAGCATCTGGAAGAGATAAATACCATTTCCGACGAAGAACTGATGCAGCGCATCTGCGAGGTGATAGAGCGCGGCGAGCAATACCTGACACCGCGCCTCAAGCTATCGGATATTGCTGTCGAGCTGGGTGTCAGTGTCGCAACCCTTACCGACTGCATCAGCCGTCAGCGCAACTGCACCTTTGCCCAGCTCGTAGCTGAATACCGCGTTCGCTATGCGCAGCAGCTCCTTGCCGACAATCCCGACATGAAACTTTCTATCGTCATCACCAAGTCCGGGTTCACCAGCGAGACCACCTTCTTCCGCACCTTCAAGACCGTCACCGGCCTGTCGCCCAAGGAGTGGGTGACTCAAAATAACTTCTAAAAAGCCCCAAAAAGGACTCCCATTTCGTTCAATCGACTCCCATTTCGCGAAATGAGAGTCGATTTTTGGTGGTTTTAACGTTTCTATTTGTCTTTTTTCATATCTTTACGGCATAAAATAAAAAAATCAAAGATTATGAAGATGAGATTAAAAATGATTTCCCTGCTACTTACATTCGTTGTAACTGGCACGTGGGCCGATGAGGTGATCGTAGCAGACACCAACGGCAACGAGTTGATTTACAACTT
>Ga0247611_10010027_pt1 | contig 11218 bp, 19 predicted proteins | sample 177DNAGHGhighgp2_FD_192422 | JGI IMG/M metagenome (GOLD analysis project Ga0247611, IMG submission 192422) | Sheep rumen microbial communities from Palmerston North, Manawatu-Wanganui, New Zealand - 1770 DNA GHGhigh gp2 | ecosystem: Host-associated > Mammals > Digestive system > Stomach > Rumen... | reverse complement strand
CGGACGGCCTTGTTGGCCGTCCGCTCAGACTTTTTTATTTCTTCAGCTATTTAAATCAGTCCTTTGTTTTAGTTCTAATAGCGCATCATCTCTGAATGATATAGTTTATTAACCATATCAAACACATTTTTCATTCCGAGACCATTCTTATTTGGAACCCATATCTTCTTTGGGTTCCAAGGAATAAATCCATTTTCATTTGCCACATGTTTAATGCTTTCATCATAATATGGATTACAAACCCATTCGCCACCATTCATCAAATAATTATATTGCTTTGGATGTGTTTGTTTTAACAACATAAATCTCGACGCCTCTGTTTTATGCAAATGTGCACCAAATGCACAATACATACAACCAGTTCTATCTACGCCGGTTGTTGTTAATACATCGTCATAAACATCTTGCACACAATCATCATCTGATGAATCACTTACAATATCACCATATATAGGACAATAATCTATGTCGTATTGCTTGATATAATGCAGTATGTCTTGTTTTGTCCAAAAAGAAAGGGGGCGACTAACGCCTCCACTTGATTCATTAAAAACATTACATCCGTGTTGCAACCAACTTGTCATTCGCAAGCTGCTTTCGTCAACTCGTGTCCCTATAATTCGAGAACGACCAGTCATATAAACATATTGTTCTGCTGGCCCTTTCTTAATACAGTCACAACATTTATGGCTAATAAGCACTGGAAGAAACTGTGCAATATTTAAATACTTGGTTACCTTGCTTAGTCGTGTTACTCTGCCCGTTAATTGTAACTGGGCATTATTACAACTTTTCACATTAAATGGACGCCTACTATAATAAATTATTTCCGCTATTTCTTTAGTAAACAGTGGATATCCATATTTTGTTAAAACTTCTAAAAAAGTCTTTCTTGGATGTAAAACCTTAACACCATCTTGTTTTGCAAAAGATAAGATTTCTGGATACTCAAGCCCTGTATTAATAAATATAATTGGTATACTATCGCCAAAGTTTTTGCGAATAATATCAACTAAAACAGTGCTGTCCAATCCACCAGAAAAACTACAATAAACATTCCCATTATAATAATCATAAAATTCACGGATACGCTGTACCGTTTTAATAACCTTATATTTTAACGGAAGTGACTGCATTTGCTTCAATTCATATAATTCAGGTATTTAACATCACCGCCTAATCATACCCACTGATTTAACCTTAACCGTCTAAACAACCTTTCAGAATTTACATCATATTGTGCCTGAGTTGCTTCTTGCAGCACTGTATCTATTTGAACAGACACACCAAGTGATGGATTCGCCATAGCCCACTGTTCTTCATCCATAATGTCGCACCCTGTTTGTGCTGAAAAAATACATGGATAAAATGCTGGATCGGTTACGTCGCCATTTAAAATAAGCTGCGCTTTATTGTGTACCTCATATGCAATACTACTTTTATCCTGTATATCACCAGCATTAGAGAATACCCAAATTAACTGCTCCCGCCTTGCAGCGCCAGAACCAAACGTCAAGCTATCATACAAATCTCTTGACTTATGTGATTGCAACTCGTCAATAAAGACAATAGATGGATTCATACCAGTCTTACTAAATGCAGATGCAGATAATGCGACCATGCCCATTTTCTTATTACGGTGTATTACTTCATGTTTATATCGCCTAATCTTAAGAAGACTGGATAAGATAGGGGATTGCTCAATCATATCGCATGCATAGTTATATATGATCTCTGACTGCTTTTGTTCTGCACCAGCACTATAAATTAACCCGCCAGGAGGATCACAGATCATGTGATATATAGACAAGGCAGCGCCCAATGAAGATCTCCCATTCTTCTTTCCACTTTCAATGTAAACAATACGATACTGCCGATGACCATCTGCATCAACAGTCCCATATACATCTCGCAACACCTTTTCTTCCCACGGAAGTAAATGAAAAGGTTGGCCATAAAAATCGCCAACCTGTTTCAACGTCTGCACAAAATCAATAACTTTCTGCACTTGTAAATCATCCGTCATAACCATACCTCTTAAAGAACTCTATGGTTGAATCTGAAGCAAGTTCTTTTTTTGCACCAAATATACCCATTCGTGCACGACCAACGGGGGAGAGGCATAATTGCTCCGCAAGTTTTGCAATATTCGCTGCTTCTTTTCTCATAATAGCCAGATATGGGTTTTCAATAATTTTCCCCTTAGGATCTTTTAACACTAGCGACCCTTTTTGATATTCACGTTGTGCCCTTTGATATATTGCAGTACTTTCACAATATGCAGAAAGAACTGTTCGATCTAAGTTGTTCAAAATATTTGTATCAAGCTGCCCATATAATTCAATAATTCTATGCCATTCAGCAACACCATCGGGAGACAATTCTTTCGGCGGTGTTAAGTCCGTATCACAGCCAAAGACTTCATAAGCAGACCTTGCATTAATTTCCTCTTGTGTCAAACGTTGTACACTATTATCAATTAATGATACTGGAATTGGTTTACGACCCGTTGACAACCGATCACATCCTTATCGTTTTATTGGGGTTATATTTATATATAACATCATTATTATTGTCTAGACCATCTGGGACCATAATTCCATCAAACAATTTATATGGACTTTGGCCGCTTAAAGGATTATTCCAGACATAGTGCAAATAATCCTTCATTGTCATATCAACAAACTTACTCATGTGCTCTGCACTACCAGCATTAAATCCAATTGCTCTATTATATAAAACATCTTCTAAAAAGAATGCCTCTTCAGATATATCCTTCCAATATACAACACCATTGTTTTTACAAATTTGTAGGGCTTGACAAAAATTTCCACGCGAATAATTCCACGCTTCATCAAGCCCGCAACAGCATCCGTTATGACAACATTCTTTAAAATGAGCATCAGAAACATAAAATCGCATCCCCAGAGTTTTACATAATGATTGCATCTTCTCAATATATGGATATTTTATAGATCGATTAAGTCTAAGATACCCAGATCCATAAGAATATTTTTTATAAAAATCCATAATATCGAATCCGCAACATTCGCTTATAATCTTATAGTTTTCCCTAACTCTACTCTTTGCGCGAGACTCCACACATAGAAACTCTGTACTCACTGCCCTCGCTCCAGCGTTGTAAGCCTCAACAATTAACTGCTCATAATCTTTTGACGTAACACCAATAATAAATGGACGCAATCTAAGCGTTGCGCCTCCATTATTAAGCGTAGTGTACTCATGTAACGCTTTTAACCTTTCGGACGGCAACGGAACACCACGTTCTATTTTTTTGGCGCATTTATCATCTAACGTAATAATGGAAAATTTAACATTCCAATTATCTTGACCATTAAAAATTTTTCTATACCTATCATCAAAAAAGGGCCATACCGCTTTTGTGCTAAAACAAATTGGATAATTTATAGACTTAAAAAATTTCAATAATTCTAGCGTTACACCATATTTACGTTCAAACTCATCAAACTGATCAGACAAACCGCCCCATTGCATTACTTTCCTAGCCAATATATATTTCCCAAACTGGCTTGTTTCAGGGTGCAAAAAGATCTCTTTAACCCTATCTATGTTTACGCTACTTACTTTTTTCTGATAATACTTGTCCTCGCTTGCTCCAATGCCGCGTTGATATTGAGAGAAACAATACGCACATCCATATGAACAATTACTATACGTATCAAATGTCATAGGCATTGTGCAATCAATAAACTCCCCGCTCCATCTTGGAGACCCATAGTCGTGTTTAATATCTAATAACCCGTCCATATTTTAAATAACTATCACACAACTCCTTCCGAATACCGTCCCATCCATTTTTCTCACCAAGCATTTTGTGATTAATTAATGTCTCTCGCAATCTATATATTTCAGCTACAATATCTGATAATAAGTTTTTCTTATCATATTCGCGGAGTTCTGATAACATTCTGTCTGCATAATATCCATTATATCTAGAGCCTTTATAATGTTTATAAAATGCACATAACGACGTTTCTAATGACAAGATATTGCTCTCACCGCCAGCACAATTAATAGCGTCCATTATAGTCTTCAATAGCGAGTTAAGATAATCAACGCTTGTTGGTACTTTATGATGTGTGTTAGCGTACTCTGCATAATCTATTTGCCCAAATATCATATAAATTCCGGCAGCAAATGTTAATCTATCATTCCCATAAGATATAAGATTTGAACATTCATTAATTGGAATATCTAATAAAGAAGCCAACGTTTCCAAGAAAAGGAATGCAGAATACCGACCGAAATAATACCAGCTACTTACATATCTAACTGCCTTATTAACATCAATACGCCCATTTACTGTAATGTTTTCAAATACATCAGCATAATTATTGTTTAAACAATTACTCCAGATATCGAGTAATCTATCAAAACGATCACCCATTTTTACATATTTTCTATCTGATTGAAAAATAAGCATACTTTTATCTTGCGCACATCTTTTTAAATCATGCTTATTCTGTAGAAGATAAATGGATGTTGCAACACAATATGTAATTGAAAAGAAATACGCTAACGAAAATCTATCATTGATATCAAGAGAATGACTATCTGCATAGCCTCTTAATACTACACAATTAACATTACAGTCGCCATATATGTGGTAATAAATATAATCTTCTAATATCTTATTGTCCATTTTTTAATATTAACTCATTGATATTATCGTTCTTTGTTGTATCTGGAAAAATACAAAGCGATCGTACACCGGCATCTTTCAACTTATTAAATGACTTTATGGCATTAACATAATTTGAGTATAAATTATCTTCATTAATATTTTTCCCATCATTACGACACAATATTGCACTAAAGCACGTATCGTATTCACGTAAAAATAATACAGCTAAATATTTATATCCAATACAAGCAAGATATGTAGCCAGTTGATAGCCAAATGTAAAAGTAACGCCAAGAATCATTTTTTCAAAATACAATAATTCAGGGTGATATCTTTTTATAACCGAAAGTATAATGTTTATCACATCTGTTTTATTACCAGAAAAACAATCCATCCCAGCGGTATTGTGCGCTCCACTATAATCTCCGAGTACAATAGTGCGATAATCTTCAGATGTATATAGCTGGATTTTTTTACCAGAAATCACGATTTGATTATAAGAAAGATGTAACTTTTCAATTAGCCATCGAATATATGTAGATTTTCCACTGCCACTAGCCCCACGAATCTGCACAACACACTTCAATGTTTGCATAATTCCATCAAATCACTCGTTTTAAAGATGATCTTTGAGCGATCTACTCCAACACGTTTTGAAAGCCAGTTGAACTCATCATCATTTTTGTAAACAATAATTACCCTTCGTTGAGCCAATAACTCATCTGCATTTTTACTATATAGGTCAGCGTTCTCAAGCGCTCGCTGTTCTGGGAAAATATTGTATTTAATTTCTAATAGTTCAGCTTCATTAAAGCCCATATCCGTTAGTTCAAAGTCATCTTGAAGGTCCTCTACAAAGTTTGACAACTTATCAATATCCCACTCTGCAAGTTCAGATGTTTTATTATCGGTAACTACATATGCCTCTTTCTGTTTTTCATTTAATCCAGACACGACACAAACTTCACAGCGATCCCATCCAAGTTTCTGCATCGCTTTGTATCTAGTGTGCCCGGCAAGTATCGTATAATTTTCATCAACCACAATGGGTGAGCAATACCCGCACTGCTTAATGCTCTCTGCAACAGCATCAACCGCACCATCATTTTTTCTAGGGTTATTTGGATATGGATGCAACATATCCAATGTAACTTGTTTTATTTCCAATAAATTCACCTACCACTAACTTCACTTAACCATCTTTATGGTTATATCTTCTATTTAAATCATTCATTTTGAATACTAAACAAACTATTGCCATCCACTACGGAATGGAACGCAAGACTTGTGTTAAACGAATCAGATTCAATATATTGCATCACAGCATTATTATTCCGATCATATGCGCTTACAGTACTAACCTCTCTTTCAAATGTGCAATTACTTAAGTCTGGCACAACCCTTTGGGTTAAATAAATATTGTGATTCATATATGGTAGTTTAATCTTAAGGTAAAACGGTTCTTGTTTACTTAAATCAATGCAGCTCATATCAAAATAACACGTGCCGCAATATGGGCACTTGTTTTCTGCAACATCATATGGTGCCCCGCAATTTGGACAATTCTTTTTCTTCACACAGACACCTCTTTTATCCATTCTTTCAGTAAACTACGCATCCTGCTGCTAGGAATATATATCCAAATCGTTTCATCATTTCTTATTGCTGATCGCCAAATCCACTGCACCATATATGAAAGTGCAAGCCGATCTGCATCAATACTGTACCCGCGCTTATTAAAATACGAATACTCATCTGGACTTGGGAAGACGTTGACACAATACGCCAAATAATGCCTGTCACCATAATCATTCATAGCCCTAGCATTATAAGTTAAGAATGCGCTCATCAATCCTTTTCTCTTCACTCTGTTGTAACCACCTTTAAATACAGACCAAAGGATGTCATTGATACCGACTCCAAACTTATTTCTCATTAAATTGTAGATATTGTTCTGCAATTCTTTAACCTGGGCTTCAGTACTTTTCTTATACCATGTGCTCGACAATGCAAAGTATTGATCACCAATAGAATTCAGAGCAGTATCCTCAATAATACATAGTTTGTCAGACAACCCAGTTAGATAGTGTTTTGCTGGTTCATCGAGCAATATTTCTGAGAACAGATATCTACCATTAACCTGTTTAACGTCTATATATCTAATGCAAACATCATGAACTTTAAAATATAGATACTGAAACTGAGAACTAAACATGTACGTCAATACATAGACGTTATCAAATGCCGTGAATAGTTCAATTGGCATTGTCCATACCATGAATCGACCATCTTCGTATGTAACATAGCCAGATTCAATATCATCACGATATTCATTAAGAACGCCATCATAATCATCACGCACCCAGGCTACACGATTCGTACTCGGATCTATCGCGACAATATTTGCATCAATCAGAACAGCAATATCGCTTGGTGATATTTGAAGTAGCTTAACGACATCGAGCACCTCATCAAGCACCAGTGTATAATGCCCGTCGCGAATTAACGATAAGATCTCCGGGGTATATCTGTAAAACAAAGAATGTGTGCTTGCAATGTTTTGCTGTGAACTTAACAGCCCTTGAATACCAACCGTCTTATTAATAAACTCATCGCTCGGCTGTTTAAACCCGCATAGATCACAGATCCTCTCAACCTCTGACAAAAACTGCGTAACAAACACGTAATGCCCAGGGATGGTATTCATCATATTAATGGCGGCACTGGTTTTACCGCTACCCATGATTGCATCACACACATATACCGTCAGTTTATCATCCATCTGGAATATCCCCTTTATATGGGGATGGGAGAGGGCACCATGCATCTACACCAGCAATCATGTTTACAGAATCAGATGGCATATAAATAATCTGCCATCCATTTGCAGAATTTAAAGCACCAACACCACACACTTTTTGCATATTGCCAAGGATAACAGAAATAAGAACCGGATCCCCAACAGCCGGAAAGATATTGCCGCTGATTGGCAACCAGTTACCAACATCGTTATTCATGGATACGCTCTCCAATAATCAGCTGTAGATATGGAAGACGCCGCAGTGCATCAATAAAGTCCTGCCACTCGGATAATTTATGACCAGCCCTCTGATGGATAATATTAGCCGCAACCTCGTAGTTTAATGTTACAGTTCGTTTCTGGTTATAACCTTCTGGAAGAAGCTGGACAAGGAGTCTCCACACCTTTGGATTTTTCGTTTCCAAATATAGCTTACGAAGCCATTCGCACTGCTCAATCACAAGACACGCAATGTCTTTCCCAGTAAAATACGGATCGTCAAGCGGGTTGTCCTGGATATTAAAATCTCCGTCAACACTGAAACACTCTGCTGTTAATGGAGCTTTTGTCAGCGTGTGCATGGTTGATTCAGAGTCTGTCGTTACACCGATCTGATATTTATCAAACTGTTTCCACCAATAAAACGGAGCGGTTACATCCATGCCGACAAAGATTTGTCTCATAAACTTTCTGTGCTCCGGGCCACCCTTATACAACCTCTGCATTAACACAAGATCATTATCGCCAACAACAAAGTCAGCTTCATCGGAATGAGGATATACCTCACGGTATCCACTGTCGGATTTATCATATGACATGTATGGAGCACGCATACCACGAACTGCGTGTTCAAAACCCCATACCGACACGTTTTCAACTTTGATCAAACAAAAATTCACCCTTTCATAAAAAAGAACCAGCCGGGCACCACCCCGGCTGGCAAGAACAACACGGAAGTTACTTTTTATAACTTCCACCACCAATATTATTATATCACACTTTTCTTGTGTTCCAAGCTTCAATCGCCTTTTCTTTATCAAGAAACAGTCCAGTCTGCACGAGCATGAGACACTTTTGGTTTTCACAACCTATCCACCAATGTTCCGGCATATCGCCGTAGTCATCCTCGTATGCATCTACATGATGCAGTTCTGCCTTGCCGCCACAGAACGGACAGGGGAGAAGCTGCCGAATATTTGGATCGCCAACCGGAATATCTGCCCACGCATCTACATCATTAAGAGAAAACACATTGCGTTTATAATCTCCGGCACGATAAAAGAACGTTTCTCCATAGTTATGTGGCATATAACTTTGGAGGACTTCGACACGTATTATGTCATAAATAGGGGCAAAATCTCCGTTAGGATAGGGTTTCTGTATCCTTATATAACACTCCGTATTTGGGATCGGCAACGAGTCTTTTGTTTTATGCCACTCCAGATTATCAATCAACAGCATATTCATTTTCATTTATTCCTGAATGCCATGGAACAACTGTTCTTTCATACCAAGCCATTTGTCTGTCACTTCATCAATACGCTTAAAAACAACTTCAGCGTGGTCTTCGTCATCCAACACGGCACAATAAGCAAATACAACATTGTCTAAAAACTGCTGTACCTCTTTAAAATCACCGTCATCATCAATCGCATCCTGAAATTTATCAAAAAATAACTGGGCGAACATTACAACCAGCCCAGACAATGCCGTATCCATTACTTCTATTGCTTCTTTATTCACCATCCGTTATCTCTTCAACCTCATCCAAATCTATAAAGTTCCCACGTTTGCATTCAGTACCAAAATACCATGCATACCCCATAGAAGTCTTATCATCATCCCCGGAAAAATTGCTGAATAACACGACCTCACCATCCGCAAAATCTCCAGAGTAATAGGAGCGGTTAGGGTTTCTTTTATATCGCGCCCGCTTTGGGAACTCGATGTATTTGCCATGCTGTGACACGTAAATCATATAACCGTCTGTTTCTTTTATCGGACTCATACTAGATCTTCCCGCAGATAAAAAAGCCCGTCATCAAAATATGCGGCGAACAAATCCCCAGCTTCATCATACGCCACAACCCCGCAACCAAAGTCAGCAGTATCTTTTGTGTTAACATATCTTATCCATTTATCAAGCCCTACATATATACGCACTAATGGTTTGTCCATATACTGATTTAAAGCAATAACTTCAGGCGGGTCTTCGTCAAATATTTTAATGTCTTTTATCTTTCCAAGCGGTTTCCATTCGCCATCTTGGTCTACTTTATAAAAAAGCTCTGCATTGTTATAGTCAATCGGCATTCGTCTTATCACCACCACTCACATAACTCTGGCAATAACATCTCGGATATCTTACTTCAAATTCCTCTTCATCGTTGGTAGTACAGTTATATGTTGCTTTTGCCAGAAACGGATACAACCGCTGCCCGCAATGTGGGCATATCATTACTTTATATGTCATCACTTTGTTTTGATGTAGTCACATGGTGTATAACAACAACCACTCCCCACAGTACTTGTAAAGTATGGTAATAAGATATTACTAAGACGAATGCCCACACTATAATCCTGCGGGGTCTCAACCTGAATCTCTTTAGCCATCAGACATCACCATTACTCTGACAGCCCAAGCGTTTCTGCCACGCTCGCGCATTCCTTTGCCGGTGGGAGCATACACTTGTTACACCCTTCGTTCCGAAGATCGCGCCGTAGCGCTTCCAACGCAACCCATACCGTGAGATTGTCTTCAGCCGTCAAGGGTTCTTTCTGTTCAATATGTTCCATTGCCGTCCAAATATCTGCCATTGTTACTTCATAATACTTACTTCTCTTCATATATCCTCCAGAAAATATCCAAAAAATAAAAGAAACGTCCGCAACCGTTTCCTTACACTTATATTATACCACAGAATTACTGCTCCGGCAGGACATCAAGGTCTGCCCATGCCTGAAAGATCTTTGGCCCAACTCTGGCAACCCAATCAATCATCTCTTCATCCACAGCCCACGCATTATGCGAACTGTCCGCAAGTCCGCACTCGTCAAGGAACGCATGGATCACTTCGTGCCGCACCACTTCTTTTCGAAGATATTCCTGGTCATGTGCGTTCTCATCGATAGGATCAGCCCGGATTACAATTCTCTTCACCGTATGATCTTCATAGCCAAGGTTATAATCCAGCAACGGGTCATTATCTTTGTTGTCATATATTATGTCCCATTCTGTACCAAGCACATTAACGATTTCATTCTCCTGCACGTTCAACACCATCCAATGCTACACACGATAGCGGGGAACCATCCCCGCGAAGCCATACAACCGGCACAGCCGCAACCCAGCCAGTTGCACCGACATAGAATGTTTTGCCCATATAAACATCAAGATCCGGGTACTTGTTATTAATCTGCACCGCATCACCGGGGCGGTATGGGAACTCATCGCCTACTTGTAGCATGAGTTGCCGCCTCTTTCATCAGGCATATTTCTAGCCATTGCTTCAATCACGACCTGGTTGCATTTACCATAGCCAACCTCATACGCCCTGTTTAACCCGTCATCATCGCTTTCTATTGCCAACCCATATAGTGTCTCCAGCCCAATTACTTTGTAATTATGGTCTTTGCAGAATTGTTCCACTTCGTCTAATATCACAACTTTCAAGATTCCGTCACCACCTACCATAATCATCAATAAATTCTTTATATGCGTCTTCTTTTGATGGCAAGTTCTTGCATGTTAA
>Ga0247611_10010026_pt1 | contig 11219 bp, 15 predicted proteins | sample 177DNAGHGhighgp2_FD_192422 | JGI IMG/M metagenome (GOLD analysis project Ga0247611, IMG submission 192422) | Sheep rumen microbial communities from Palmerston North, Manawatu-Wanganui, New Zealand - 1770 DNA GHGhigh gp2 | ecosystem: Host-associated > Mammals > Digestive system > Stomach > Rumen... | reverse complement strand
ATCATAATCATCTTTTTCATCAATAAAGATGATTGCGTCAGATAAGTATGCATCAAGTAATTCCTGCGCTGTGAACTTAACACTAAACGCAGCATCTCTGAATGCATACCTATGACTTCTACTTTGAGCATAAATGACATTCAAACCAGAATTAATGTTTGAATCGTCATAATACACTTTATCCATCATAAACAGCATTAACTCCTTTAACTGTTAATTATTCCGGGTCAGCTACCGAATTAACGGTTGCTGCTGTAACGGTATCAGAAACGACCTTGATGTATGTAAGAGTACCGATACCTTCAGTTTCCGCATAACTTGCCGGTGTGTAATTAACGCCATCATCAACGATGACTGCGCCCTTAAGATAAGCATCCTTAAGCTCACTTGCTGTGAACTTTGTTTCTCCTTCAGAATCAACGCATGCATCACCGGAAACGGCATAGACAACAACTGCTGCTACATGTACATCTTTAAGATCATCGTAAATTCTTGTCTTCTTATCCATTGTGTTTTCCTCCATTTTGAATTTTACAAACCTATGAATTCTTTACGCACAGAGCGATTGCAGAATAAGGCTTGGTAAGTGCGCCGGAGCAACGGGTCTCGATAAGGTACTTCTGAGCATTGTAATCGATATCGAAATCGTCGAACAGATTGACTGCTCCACCCTTATCAGCACCTACATTGTAATCGGACAGGTTAACGATTATACCCATAAGAGCGCCGCCATTCTTACCTGTACGGTTCTCCATTACCGGAACAGTAACGATCTTGCTTACACGAAGCTTCTTAGCCAGAGCTGCCTCATCGGAATACAGAGTATGACCGATGGTATCCTCAAGCAGCAGACACTCAGTCAGGATCTCTTCTGTCGTAAACAGTGTCGGGTTACCAGAACCCTTATAATCCTTACGAGCGCGGATAGCCTGCTTAATGAAGTTCTTATACTTGATTGATGCGTCGGACTGATCAACCTCTACTTCTGCCTGGATGGTAAACAGTTCCTCGTCGAAAGCGATCGGGCGAATGCAATCTTCCTTGATCTTCTCATCGGAAGAATTAAGACGACCATCACCGATAAGGTATGCCCTTGCAAGCTCCTCATCCAGCATAATCCGCATCTCAGACTTAAGCCATGCGATAACATCGAAATCAGTGATGTCAATAACATCATCCCGATCCAGCTTCTGCTTCTTGTAAACAGTAGTCGGACCAGTAGTTCTCTTCAGAAGGCTGAATACCTCTTCCTTCTTCAGCTTACCTTTGATATAACCCTTTGCTCTGGCATCATCTTCTGTGATGTCTGCAAAGCTGGACTTGATCCGGCTAAACGGTGTGTGATGCACAGAACCCATAACAGTGCTTACCCATCCGGTGTCACGCTTGATCCAGTCAGGCGGATTGTTCATGGTCTTTGCTTCCGGGAACAGCATATCGATATTCTCGATACCGTGCTGAAGAGCACTCTCTCTAAGAGAACCGAATCTCTTAGCGTCATCGATCACTTCCTGCATCTCAGAATGAGAGATAAAGTCTACTCCCTCTTCATAGTCATTATCGAACACGTTGTGCTTCATGTCTGCGTATTCCTCCTCATAATCTTCATCGTACTCGTCATCATAATCATCATCGTCGTCGTCGTACTCATCGTACTCGTCATCATCGTACTCGTCTTCGTCATCTTCAACCAGAGATCCGATGATAGCTGCGACAGCATCCTGCTGCTCATCAGTCATATCGTCGATGATTTCACCAATGGTTCTTTCCTGATCTGCCATTTCCTCGTTCTCCTTTTCGTCGTAATAATCTGCCGAATGAATAAGCTCAAGCTCTTCACCCGTATAAATAACCGCTTCTTCATCATGGTCGTCACTATGTGCAATAACCGTGTCTATCCAAGCTCCAGGATTAGCGCTAGCATGAACAAGGCTCACTTCACGAATGATTCCGTGCATAACATTCATCCGGCTATCCTGTGTGAGCTGATTAGCATAGATGGACATCTGCTTGATGTCTCCATGCTGCAAAAGTGCCTTAGCAATGGCCGCCGTTTCCGTATCGTTAAGAAAACCATACGCATAAACGCCCTCATCTCTATTCTCGAGAAGGGCATGGCCAAGAACACAACTAGGATCGTTGTGCTGATGGTTCCATACAAGCGGAACCGTTGTACCATCGCATTCTTTGAAGGCGTCCTTTATGATTGTACGACCATCGGCACACTTAAGATTATTACGTGTAGCCCAGCCGCTAAAATCACATTTAGGTCTCTTCTTCATTGCGACTCCTTTCATTCGTAATCCTCGTCTTCATACTCTTCGTATTCTTCCGGATTACCATTTTGAATTTGTTCGTTTGATTTATTAAGATTCTTGTTTCTAAGTTCATCGGCTTCCGGATCGTCAGACGGTTTCATACCGATTACCTGACGTATTTCATTGGAAGTCATAATCTCATTTCTGGTCATCTTATCAGCTATTTCTGCAAGGTCGGATACCGGAGTAAGCTTGAATGGATCTCTAAAGAACTTGATCGACTGATTCTGCGAGCGAGCTGTTCTAGTAAGGAACTTCCTCTTCATCTCATCCGCAATAGCTGACATGATAGGCTCAATGGTTCTGTTATAGTAGTTAAGCATTGTCTTTTCATCCGCAGAGCCATCCATAATCTGCTGAGTGAGTCCTAACTGGCTGTAAAGCATACTCGTAAGATACTCAATCTGTTTCATAAGGTTGTTCTCTATAGGACGATTCAACTGAGTTACTCGCTCGGTACCATCGGTATAAGCGATACCATACTTAGAACCAGCCAATTGTCTCTCGATGTCTGCTCGTCTCTGCTCCGCCTGAGCCCTTCTTGCTTCTGTCTTAATGATGTAAGGTAACTGTACAATAAGATCCAATTTACCAGCGCTACTCTGCTCATCGACAGCATCCAAAAGACTAAGTTTGCGAATCAATCGCTGCAATGTCGAATTCGGTTCGTTCATAACAGAATAAAGCGGATTCTCAACAATTGCGACAGATCTTTTTGGTACTGTGATCTCTTCTTTCTGCCCGGTTCTATCATTGTAAACATTGACTCTTACGTGTTGCGGGTACCATTGAACGATCTTCCCAGTACGCATAGTTTCAATGTTAAACGCTCCAGCAAAAGGATTGCCTACTGTGTCGACTGGAACAATCGCTACCGCTCCTTCATCAAGCATGGACATGACAACGTCCTGAACAAAAGCTCGACCAGTCTGATCAATATTTGCTTCAAGAGAAAGGCATTCGTTAAGACCCGAATCTATTGTCTCTATATATCGATCGTTATCATCCAATCTGACATGTTTGATGTCGATTGCCGCTGCATCCATAGCGATACGGTTGTAGATAGAATTGACAATAGTTCGCTCACTTCCTCTGGTAAACCGGATTCGGTCTGGACGATAGCTATAAGAAGACCCTATGTTAGCGTAGTTGTAAGACGTGGGGTCTCTATTTAAAAAAACATTCCAGGCCTTTTTGGCTCTGGAAATCAGCGAAAGTTTTTCCATTTTGAAATGTTAGTCCTTTCTGTTACGAACTAAAAGCCTTTGTAACGGATCTTTCTAGCCTGCTTCTTACGCAATGCGTTATTATAAGTGTTATAGGCTTTTCTTCTAGCATTGTTGTATACTATGCTAGTTCTAAGTCCGACATTCGACTTCCTTACTTTATTTCCATAAAGTGCGCCTCTTTCGTATGCTCTATTAGCTGCGTTGGAAACTCCGGTTCTAACTTTATGACCATACATTGAGCCTCTTTCGTATGCTCTATTAGCTGCATTGGAAACTCCAGTTCTAACTTTATGACCATACATTGAGCCTCTTTCGTATGCTCTATTAGCTGCGTTTACGGCTCTTTCCTTGGTGTTATAAATACCTCCGAGTCCATTCTGGTATTTGAACCTTTCTGTTGCCACTTTTCGTCCAAGTCCGCTATTCTTGTATTTTGATTTTGCATCCTGGAATCTCATGCCAGCCTGGTTCCTTATACGAGAAGATGCGGTTTTAATTTTTTCACCTCGGCTGTTAGCAAAATTCCTTGCGGCATCCGTATAATATTTAGCCTTGTTTTTTAAACCAGCTTTATTATTTTTAACAGCATCAACAGCAGATGAAAATTTTCTTGCCGCGTTGGTAAACCTTTCATTTTTTCCGTAATGCTTGTTTACCAAATACTTTCCAAGTTTCTTACCGCCATAATAGCTTGCTGCTGCTGTTGCGGCTGCGGCTGCTGTTAAACCAAGAACTTTACCAACTTTCTTAAGTTTCTTATTACGAGCAGCTTTCTTGGAACTACTGGAAGATCCTCTAGAAGAGCTTCCGCTAGAATATGACCCACCTTCACGTTCTGCTCTATGTCGCTGACCGGCAGATGTTAGACTTCCATCTTCATTCTGATACCGTCTTACTCCCCAGCGCATACCTTTAACACCGTAGTGATAAAGTTCGTTAGGCTGATACATCGCTGCATAATAATACATTATCAATTCCTCCTATTACGTTTATTCCAATCGTCTCGACCTTTCTTTTCCCAGTACTCTTTCATCTTCTTTTCGAAATCTGAACGATCCTTCTGATCTCTCTTATTGGCATCTTCAAAAAGTTTTTTAATGCTATCCGAAGTGTTTCCTTTATTTCTATTTGGATCTTCTGTCTGCCTGGTTTGTTTTGGAGTACTACCTAAAACTTTATTCAGGTGATTCATTATTTCTTTTGTTTGTTCGTCGAGCTTTTTTCGATTCTCATCACGCATTTGCTGAGCTCGATATAATGCCTGTCGCCCTTTTTCAACATTAGCCTGGAACTCTTTTTCAGATTTGTTAAATTGTCTGTTTTGATATAACGCGTAAGCCGACGCAAGAGCTATTGGCGTGGCAGTCGCTGTTGCTATTTTTAGATTTCGCTTTATCTTATTAAGCTTATTTCTTCGCTTTACTTCAGCATTCCTAGCAGAAAGTAAAGTTTCGCCTTTATCAAGCTTCTTCTGAATACGTTTCGGAGCACGCTTACCATATAAGCGTTCATCCTGTTTTCGCTGATGATCGCTATAATCGTGATGGTATCTCTTCTTGCCAGCTTCCGTGAGAGTACCGTCTTCGTTCTCGTATCGGCGGACACCCCACTTCATGCCTTTGATACCGTAGTGGTATAGTTCATTTGTCATTTCTTCTTAGGACCTCCGTTGTAAACTGCATTTGCAAGTTCCTTCTTATCGATCTTACCACTCAAATACGCCTTAAGCGCATAAAGGGCTGCTCCGGAAAGAGCTGTTGTCGCGGTCTTCTTACCAATATTAGCCAAGACTTCCTTAGCCGCTTTTCTACCAGGAGCGACCTGCTCATACGTGAGTTCCTTAAGCCGCTTCTCATTCTCAAGAACTTCGATCTTCTTCTTCAACTCCTCTGGAGTCATTTTGAATCGATTACGAACATCTCTGAGTCGCTGCTTCTTTATAGCTTTAATGTCGGCCGGAGTTCCGTATTTCTTATACAGCTTATTGCCGCCATAAAGAGCCGCCGCTGCTGCAGTAGTTAAACCGAGAGCTTTTCCGATCTTTTTAGCTGTCTCTTTTTTGTTTGATTTCTTATCAGATGTGTTTTTGTTGTATCTCTTCTTGCCAGCTTCCGTGAGAGTACCGTCTTCGTTCTCGTATCGGCGGACACCCCACTTCATGCCTTTGATACCGTAGTGGTATAGTTCGTCATACATTATTCAAAGGCCTCCCTATTTAATTTGTATGCGATGTAAGCATCCATCATGGCTGCTACAGCGTCGATCTTCTGGTCATACCTCTTCTTCAAAAGTTTCCGATTTCCATTGGTGTCTTCGATAGTTATGCAGTTACCCATGGTAAAAGTGATAAGATCTTCATCAAAGAGAAGCTTCCGATCTTCGGCAAGATCCTTCAATTCGCCCAAAGGAACAGACTCAGTCTTAACACCCTGAATAACTTTCTCAACTCCAAACGGACCATTCTCTGAAACCCATCGCTCAACAAAATCTCTTGCATTGTAAGGGTCATACCCAAAACATCTGACGTCATAACCACGATCAGAAATATGACGGTCTAAATCATCATAGATCTCGATCATGTCAAGCACAGTTCCTTCCAATACAATAAGACTCCCTTCTGACATGAATGATTCGTACTTCATTCTCATAGCTGATGGGAGTCTGTCGAAAGTCCTAGAAGATATGTAGTTTCGAGTCTTTACACCAAACGATCCGTCTGAAAGTGGAAATAAAAATGTGAATGCACAGAAGTCATCGCCTTGGGAAAGGTCTGCTCCCAAAGCACATGGCATTTGCCAAAAATCCCTTTTACGATGTGGAAGAGTCTCTTCATAAGTGAAGTAATAAGTGTAGCCCTCCATTGGGATTCCGAATCTTTTAGCGAGAATATCGTTTCTGGCAGCAGGGGCTTTTTCGGCTCTCTCTACTTCCAGCTGATAAGTCTCGTAGGTCACAGATGGGCTCTTTCCAATATTGGGATTGGCTTTCGGCCACATCTCCGGATTACCGACCTCATCGATAGAGTCCAGTTTGTACCACCATATCGACACATGTGGATTGATGTAATCACCCTTAAGAATGTTAGACAATTCCATTTTGATTGTGTCGCCTGCTCCATTTCGGACAGTTCCCTCAGAGCTGATGGCAACGATCAGATAATCCTCAACTTTAGAAGCACCCTGTTCAATAGCACCGATAACATCCTCTCGAATGTCTCCTGATAGCCACTCATCAACAGTGGCTACTTTTACCTGAAGACCCTGAAGCTTCGCTATGGACATTGGTCTAATTTCCAACAGTGATCCAGTAAGGAAGTTCTCTATACCTTTCTTGGTAGAGGCTAACTTTTGACGTTTTGCTCTGGAACCAGATGTATTCTGCAAAGAGCCTTCTGTCAAAAACTTAAAAAGCGGCCCCCTTGAGCGTGCGATAGAAGTCCTTATGGGGGATAGGATCTCCTCCGCTTGCTTCATTGTGGGGGCCGTTGTTATCTGGTGTGTTGTTGAGGTGTCAACATTCAAAAAGAAATTCTGTAATGTCGATCCATACATCGACTTTGCTGCACCTCGTGCTATAATAAGAAATTGCTTATTGATCAGTCGTCGCTTTATATGATGAGTCACATATTGACCGCCATGTCCATCTGGATCTGGCTCAAAGACTGTTCTATCCTCAAAGTAAAACCAGCAGAAAATCTGTTCTGCCCATAGTTTAAAACTATCAAGAAGAACTAGGTCTGATCCATCAGTCAGGGTCAGCTCATTCTCACAGAAAGCGACATAGCCATCCATAGCGTCTTCGTCATACCAGACACCTGGATTAGCTATCAAATCATCGATGCGATTCATCTCCATAGCGATTTCACGATTGACCGGTATCTCGCCACGGATTACAGCATCCCTGAATCTGCCGTAGTATTTAGGGACGGCAGTATTAGATAGAGACATCTTACTTGTTAGCGCCCTTTACCGCATCTTCTACACTGAACATGGAAGCACCGGTCTTTCCAGATTCCTTGTTAACTGCTATGATCACATCGCTTGGTATAGAGTTATCATTATTGGCGTGAAACACAAACGTGTTTCCTTTAGACCCAAGCGACTTAAGTTTGTAGTTAGCACCAACCGATGCTTCAGCAACTTTCTTAGCTTCCTTTTCTGTCATTTTGATTTCATCCTTTCTTATTTAGGCATAACAGCGTCTCTTACTGTATCCCAATTAATCTCGCGATTATCTGTTCGTAGTATCTCGTAACCATGTCTTGACTTTTGACGAATAATACTATTATTCATATCGGTATACGTTATGTTAGACTGACAGTCGCGAATAATAACTTTTCCGTTTTTCTTCTCCCAGACCATTGAATGTTTGGAATCGAATGGTCCAACTCCGGTAATTACATTTCCTCTAGATCCATCCGGCTGTTTATCCAAATTCATTTTGAATTCGTTAAAACTTTTTGTCTTTTGAAAGTCGTTCTTCGTAGTATTTTTCCACCAAGAAGCAACATCCTTCTCTGTTCGACCAAAGACAGAAGTTTCTGCTTTAACATCATAACCTCTTCTACGAAGTTCATACGCTGTTGTGCACATCGTACAATTCATTCTGTATCCGGGTTTTCCAGAATCAAATCCAACTTTATTGATAGCTTCCTGATCCTGCTCTTCTGTATGAGGAGTTTTGATCTGCTTTATTGAAGTCTTATTAGATTCGAGATGCTTGTTTCGCTCATTAACCATGTTTAAACGAGCCTGACCTCTTACTGCAGCAGCAATAGCAAGCACGGCTGCCGGACCAGCTAATGAAGGAAGTACAATATCAGAAACCGCTCCACCGGTAGTCTTACTAAGAGTTTTCTGAAGTTTCTTTTCTTTTTGGCTCTTCTTACTTTCTTTTAAGGGGTATGGGGGACCATTGCGAACTCCCCATTTCTGTCCTTTGATGCCATGATGGCGAAGTTCGTTTGTCATACTATTTCCTCCCATCCTTATTTTTTGAATATTACAACATGTTCATCTTCCTTAGAATCTCATGTCCCTCTCTATCATACCTTCTATTAGCGGCACGCATTTTATTTATTGTTTTAGCTAAACCGGAACCTCTTTTTTTTCTTCGTTTAGGCATATCGTCAAAATTGGCATTCTTTATTAAACGATCTGTTAAGGCGATGGCTTCTCTGGCCCTACGATTATTAGCAGGAGAGCCAAAGTAGTCAATTGCCGGACCACCCCTAAATAACGATGTTCCATCTTTGGTATATATTCTATTAGCTATTCTTCTACGTGCATCCAAATAAGGTCGAAAAGCCTCATATGATTTCTTATCACTTCTTGCTTTCCGGGATTCGGCTAAACTCTTTCTAGCAATCTCTATGTCATCTTTGTATTTGTAGTATCTCTTTTTTCCGGCTTCGGTGAGACTCCCATCTTCGTTCTGATATTTTCTAATCCCCCAGTGCATACCTTTTATTCCGTGATGCCAAATCTCGTCGGGTCTGGTTGGGGTACTGTAATATGTCATGTTGTTTCCTCCTCAAAAGTAGTCTCAGGATCTACAGCCACACTAAGTCGCCATTCATCCTCACGGATCTGTTCTGCAAGAGCCTCTTTAGTTGTGCCACTTGTAGGAGTGTCGAACATCATTTTGACTTTCTTTGGAACGTATGATCTTACGAGATTCAGAACCGGACCTTCTTCCATATAGTCAGTCCATACAGGAGTATTGTCGACTATTCTGTATCCTGTTTTAGGACCAACTCCCATTTCAAACAGTATTGTGAATACTGAATTAATATCGTTGATCAAAGTTCCGTCAAAACTATCATCGTCCGGCATGATACCGACGAGATCTCGCTTTACTGAATTAAGAATACTATCATCCATCGGTATTTGGTTCTCCTTTACTTACGTTTCTTCCGAAAATTTACCGGTTTATCTCCCATTTTCTTATTAAATAACATTTGAGCCGCTTTGCTACTTACTCTTATTCCTGAATTAATAGCTAAATCTCGGATTAAATTGTTTCTACTCCGTCTTCGAGCATCATCAAAACTTAAATTATTATTAAGCATGTATCTCGCAGTTTCAACTTTTGTTCTTGGGATGTAACGAATTAGTTTATCATTAGGATTTGAAGTTTTTAATTCTTGAGCCTTACTTTTTACATCATATTTAAACTTTCTCTTTCCGGCTTTATACTGTTCTTTTGTGGTTTTTCCTTGTCTGTAATCGTCTCTCATTTTTCCAAGGCGAGATAATGATCCATCAGCATTTCGGTACTTTCTTGGTTTTTTTCTGACTCCCCATTTCATTCCTTTAACACCGTAGTGATAAAGTTCGTCTGATCTGGGGGGGATACTGTAATAAGTCATAGGCACCTCCTACTTAATAAACTTCATCATGGCATAACCCTCAACGCCGTTATATCTGACAATAGCCCATTCATCGCTGAACTGCTTATACTTAATTTTAGATCCAGCAGGAATGCTTGTCAGAGCTACAGATTTCTTATCGGGGTTGGATCGAAGGTTCAGAGGGCCATCGTTCGGAGTTGTTATGATACCGACGTATTCATCACCTGCTGCCTCGTTGGTGTCTTCGGGAATCCCAGACATGTTTTCATCAGTATCTACTTCGTTAAGCATTAATGCTTCTTCTATGTTATCAATCATTTTGATTTACTCCTTTTTAATTTGTGGTTTTGGTGTAGCGGATGGTGATATATGCATCGTAGGTATCAGTTGCCCCCCAGTAGAGCCAGTAATATATATTATCTTCCGCAAGCCATGTGGCAGTTATTGTGTCGGAATTGATATAGGCATTGATAGCGTAGGTGGAATTTGACGTTCTGCTCACATAACTACCGTCGATTTCAATGATGTTCATTCCTGTTAATTCGGAACTCGGGATAAGCACAGTCGAGCTTGACACACTGGAAATGTTCTGCTTTTTGATCGTCTTTTCATACAGTGTACTCCCGTTTATCCACGTTCCTACAACATGCTCATCTGTAGAATAATGATGCTGACTATCTCCTCCGCCTCCTTGTTCGATCACATTTTTTAATTCCAGCAACAACTCCTCTTCACGGCTCTGTGGGGTTTTGTCGTATTCTGTCTGATTAATCATAGAAAGAAGGATCTCTTCGTTTCTACTCTGAGGTGTTTTATTGTATGCCATGTTCATTTCCTCCAAGGACAAGTATCATTAGGTTTGCGTTCAACTACTTCATTCTCCATCAGTAGCGATTCGTCGCCATAGTGAATGGCATTATGTGTAATTGGTCTTACACATATCAGGTATTCCGGATTCATAAGAAAATCCGTTGAGTTAACTATGTCGTTAAGCCTCAGCGGATTCATATGATGTATAATAATCTTCTCAAAAATATCGTAACCTGCTACTCCGAGGTCGCACCCGTTGTCGCGGACAATAATCTTGTTTCTGAGCCGTCGCCATTCGCTTGATCGATAGAACTTCTGATTCAAATATCGGTCGAACCCGAATGTTTCCTCTGCCACTATCCCTTTCAACGACAAATAGTTAAACCGCTCCATGAAAGTTGGTAACTTAATCAGCTCAGAATATGTTCTAATCTTCTCACTCATTCTTATGACCACTATAATCCTTTATAGCACGTATAGCTTCTGCATATAGAGCCTCTATCCTTTCAG
>Ga0247611_10010025_pt1 | contig 11219 bp, 12 predicted proteins | sample 177DNAGHGhighgp2_FD_192422 | JGI IMG/M metagenome (GOLD analysis project Ga0247611, IMG submission 192422) | Sheep rumen microbial communities from Palmerston North, Manawatu-Wanganui, New Zealand - 1770 DNA GHGhigh gp2 | ecosystem: Host-associated > Mammals > Digestive system > Stomach > Rumen... | reverse complement strand
TCCGCTGCGGCGGAGGCCGGGTCGCGGCTCTGACATGCCCCCGGCATGTCATTCACTCCCGCTCCCGTTCGACTCCCTCCGAATAGAAAAACAACAGCCCATCCTGCGGATGAAGCTGTTGCTTTTGGAGCGGATGATGGGAGTCGAACCCACCTTACCGGCTTGGGAAGCCGAAGTTCTACCGATGAACTACATCCGCGTGCGTAGAGCAGTATAACACCTCAAAAGAGAAAATTCAACAGAAAAATGAGGGACGAAGAGATGAAACTGATCATCGCATCCAACAATGCCCACAAGCTCGAGGAAATCAAAGCGATCCTGGGCGATTCGTTTGACGAGATCCTGTCGCTGCGCGAGGCGGGGATCGAGCACGAGACGATCGAGGACGGCGAGACCTTTGCCGCGAACGCGGAGAAAAAGGCGCGCGAGATCATGCTTCTCTCCGGCTGCTGCGCGCTGGCCGACGACAGCGGCCTGTGCGTCGACGCGCTCGGCGGCGCGCCGGGGATCTACTCGGCCCGCTATGCCGGCGAGCACGGGAACGACGCCGCGAACCGGCAAAAGCTGCTCCGTGAATTAAAGGGCGAGGAAAACCGCGCGGCGCATTTTACCTGTGCGATGGCACTCGTCCGCCCGGACGGCAGCGAGGTCACGGCGGAGGGCTATGTCTACGGCCAGATCGCGTATGAGGAAGCGGGACAGTTCGGCTTCGGCTACGACTCGCTGTTCTATCTGCCGGAATACAGTCTCACGATGGCGCAGCTGCCGCCCGAGGTAAAAAACGAGATCAGCCACCGCCACAACGCGCTGCAGGCGCTGCTCGAAAAGCTGTAAAAAAGATCCCCGGAAGGGCGCGCAGATTAGGGAGACGACAGGTTTTGAGCGGACCTTTTCCGCCCATACTTCACAGAAAAATCCGGAAATACATCAAGTATTCCCGGATTTTTCTATTTTGTCTGGACGAAAAATCTCTTGCTCAAAACTGCTTTGCACGCAAAAAGTGAGATTTTTGTGTCGGACGAGGCGAAAAGCACAGGAATACTTAAGTGAGACTCCAAATCTATGATTTGGCAAAGTCGAACTTATGCATGCGAGCGAAGCGAGTCGCAGGATATGTATTCCGAGCATTTTCAACGAAGTCCGGCGCGAAAAAATCCTTTTTGCGCTGCCGTATCCCTATTCTGCGCGCCCTAAAGGGGATCTTTTTTTATCGGCTGCGGCACAGGATGATGAAGATCAGCCCCAGCAGCCCGAGATGCACAGGATAAAACGCATAAAAAGCCGTCCGCATCTTCCGCCCCAGCTTTCCGTTGTAAAAGGCGAGCGGGACTAGCGCGGCCCACGCGCCGACAAGGAAGATCGGCGAAGCGTAATATTCCGCCGCACACCAGACCGCGGCATAGAGGAGCTGCAGCGCGCGCCGTCCGCGCAGGAAATACATCCCGATCACCAGAGCGACGCCGAGCAGACCGTAGTCCGCGTTTCGCTGCAGGAAATACAGCTCGACGCCCAGCGCCGCCAGACAAAGCAGCGCCCGCGGCCATGACCGGCCGGGCGAGCGCAGCGCCTCCAGCGCCATCATCAGCGCCATCGAAACGGCGAGCGTGTAAAAAACGTTCATATGCCCGCCGAGGAGCACGATCCCGTCCACACAGACCCGCAGCCCCGCGAGCGCAAACGCGACAAGGAGCGTAAGGCACGATCTGTCCGGTCGCCCCTCTGCGACAAAGAAGAAATACACCGCGAGCGGAAGCAGCAGCGGCAGCGCCGCCATCGCGTCAAAGGAGAAAAACATCGCGTCGGCCGAGCGGTAGTTCCCGCCGGTAAAGGCGAGCGTGAACGGCACCTGCGACACGGCGGCATAGAAGATAAGCCGGCCGAGATACTTCCTTCTGTCGCTCGTCTTGTCAAACCCGTTGACAAGCAGATAGGCAAAGATGATGAATGCGATCCGTCCGACGGCGCGCCCGATCCGGTAACTGACGGAAGAGTAGGGGAGAAAGCCGGAGAGCGCCAGGATATAGGTTAGATGGTCGATGAACATCGTGCCGATCGCGATCAGCTTTAAGACAAACACACTCATAGCTTCCTCCTCACATTTCCCGCTCCAGCGTAAACTCGTTTTTGTGAAAGCGGATCAGTCCGTCGCGCTGCATACGCCCCAGCTCGCTCGACAGCGCGCTGCGGTCTACGCCGAGATAATCGGCCAGCTCCTGACGCGAAAAGGGGATGAAGAAGTGGTTGCTGCCCTTTTCCCGCGCCTCATAGGACAGATACGACAGCAGCCTCTCGCGGATCGAGCGGGCGGCGGTGTGCATCATCCGGGCGTTCAGCCCCAGATTCTTCGCCGCCGAGATGCGCACGAGATTGCGGATGATCTGCCCGTGACAGTCGCAGTTGCTTGCGCAGCTGCACAGCAGCTTCGTCATGTCGAAAAAGGCGATCGTGCTGTCCTCGCTCGCCACGATGTCGACCTGCAGCTCCTTTTCCGGGATGGCCGCATAGGTCTCGCCGAAGATCTGCCCGGCTTCGATATGGCTGAAGATATGGCTGTCGCCCCCGTAGAAGTTCACAAGGACGTTGACGCTGCCTGTCTCGACAAGCCCGACCTCGCTGACTTTCTCGCCTGCGCGCCAGATCGTGCTGCCCTTGGCATAGCGTTTCTCATGCGTGTTCAGACAGTCGACGAGTGCGGCCAGATCCTCCTCGCGGATGCCCTGAAACAGCTCCGCGCGGGAGAGCGATCGAATATCCATACGCACCTCCGAAAAATGTTGTTTTAACAACATACAACCTGCGCCTATTGTAGTAGAATCCGCCCAGAATTACAAGAGGAGGATTCCAAATATGGCATATATCACCGAAAAAACGCTCATCGGCGAGATCGTCAACACCTATCCCGAGACGATCGAGACCCTGCTTTCCGTCGGCATGCACTGCCTCGGCTGCCCCGCGTCCCAGGCTGAAAGCCTCGAGGAGGCCTGCGCCGTCCACGGCCTCAACCCTGTCGTCGTCGCCAAGGCTGTCAACAGCGCCATCACCGCCGAGAGAGGATAAATCGCAGGAAACAAAAACGCCCGCTGAAACCAAATCGGTTTCAGCGGGCGTTTCAAATAACAGATTCCTTTTAATTGGAGTCCTCATTCACTGTATTTCCACATAAACCCTGCGGATACAGTTCCTCTTTTTATCGCATTGCAGATCGCACTCGATGATACGCCACATTCCTGCGATGCAACTTTCAAACTCGGATATGTTTTAATATATGTTCCTTCAAGCGAGAACTGTTCAACTGGTTTACTTTGCTTTAATGATATTTTACGTTTTCCGCATATTGGGCAGCCTGTTCCACATATTCTGTGACCCGGTGAGGCAAGGTAACTATCGTGGCCTTCTGGACAAATCCACCAATATTTTTTCCCTGATGAATAAGCCACAGATTCTGGGCCAATCTCTCCATTTTTAGAATAATCCCACTCGGCAGCAATATTTGGATGTATAGATAAAAGATCATTTTTACCCGGTACCAAAATGTTGCCTGCGCAAGCTGGACATCCAGCACCTTTATGACGTGAGTTTATTGAGGCTTGCCAAGAGTGTCCACAAGTTGAACAAATCCAAAAAACTTTTATCCCACTACCATAAGAATACTCTGATGGCATTTTTTCATTTTTATCATAATCCCACTCCTTCAAAAGATTTGGGTCGGTTAAGCCATGCCCACTCCTTATTCGGTGCTGTGTTAGCAACTCGGGGTTAGCTTTATCAGCACATTTTCTACATCCTGCACCTTTACTCCTGCGTGCTATCGGGGCAATCCACTTGTAGCCACAAGTTGAGCAAATCCAATGTGCCGGTTTATTGCTGCCTGGTGGAAGCAGTTTTGGGTCAAGGCCAATGGCGGAGTTCTTTTCGTAATCCCATTCTTCCAGCAATAATGGATCGGTAATACATCCTTTCGCTTCGAGTTTCTTTTCATTTTTATGTTTTTTAGCATTCTCGTATCCGCACTTGATACACCCTCTGCCTTCGACACTACGAAAACGAATGCCAACCACCCATTTATGACCGCATTTACTGCAAATCCAATGCGCTTCTCTAGAACTGTTATATTGGATTTCAGTTGGGTCGAGCCCCTCAACAGAATTGTAATCATAATCCCATTCTTTAAGAAGTTCAGGGTTCTTGGTCGCCAAATCATTAACGCCCTTTTCGAAAACCAATCCAGCACATCTAGGACATCCTGTATGGTCGATTGCTCTATGACCAATTTGAGCAAACCATCGATAACCGCATTTTGAACAGATCCAATTCACTGATATTGAGGATCTTGCTTTTATCATTTCTGGTTTGAGTTCACCATTTCTCTCATAGTCCCATTCTGTAATTAGGTCAGGAGCAACAGCGAAAACTGAATTTTTGACAGGGGTATTCAAATATGCAAGGATTTCATATTTATCTCTGTCTATGTTTACATCTACATCTGACAAGAAGTGGTACGGATTCTTCCTTGTCCAGGGACTGCTTTGAGGATCAATCTGTGCCAAAATCAGTTGAATAACATGCTTTAGTGCGTTTGTGCCGCTTTCGTCATCAGGCAAAAAAACACTGTAATCTGCTGCTGGATACTTGTTATCTTCTTTACTTTCTCGCACGCGAAGAAGCTTAATTCCGTTTTTCTTACAAATATCGTGCTTTCTCTTTTCTCGCGCATGGACGTTTGCTTTTTTATGCCAATATACACCATCATATTCGATGCCAAGTTTAATTTCAGGAATGTAAATATCAAGTTCCATGCCGTTAGTAAAGATTTCTCTATAATGATTTATCGCATTGGGAAAAACCTTTTTAACGTAATAATAAACAGCTTGTTCAGCAAATGATGTCTGCCGTCCTGAATTACAAATAGGGCAATTTGTTCCACCATTTGTCCTGTGTGATATTGTCGCAGAGTAAACATGTCCTTTAGGGCAAATCCATTTTACTTTTTTACCGCTTCCGTAGGTAACATCAGATGGAGTAAGATTCCCATTTTCAGGCTGATACCATTCCTTTGCTATTTCGGGATAGAATGTAGCCAAGTCATTAACGCCTTTTACAGCAACTTTATTCGAGCAGCAAGGGCATCCCCTTCCGTTAACTCTATTTGATATTACAGCAGCCCATTCGTACCCACATTTTTGACATCTCCAGAACACTTTTTTATTGCTTCCAGCGCTAACATCAGAGGGTAGTAAATCCCCGTTAAGTGTTGGGTGCCATTCTTCAGCTAGCTGTGGTTGTGTAGTCAATAAATCATTTATTCCTGTAATACAACGTTTACCCACTTTATTAACCTCGTTACGTATTCCAAGTGCTATGGCCTTATAGTATCACAGCGAACTCCAAGCTTCAATGGCATTTTTATATAGAAAAAGGTAGTAGACTTTCTATCAAAATCTACTACCTTTTATGGTCGGAGTGCGGAGATTTGAACTCCGGGCCTCTTGGTCCCGAACCAAGCGCGCTACCATCTGCGCTACACCCCGATAATGTAAAATGAAATTGTGGAGAGGGGAGTACGTCACGCGCTACAGCCGAATAAAGTCGGCATACACGATCCGTAAGCCTCGTTACACTCGGCAACGGCTCGTAGTACATCTGCGCTACACCCCGAAATATGGAACTGTCTTCCGGACAGCTTTTACATTATATGTACGCAAGCGGAAAATGTCAAGCAGAACTTTTCCCATCCCGTGAACAGAAAAAACTTTTCTTTTCCTTGCCGAATGGTGTATACTTATCTCAGCTAACGACAAAAAACGACCCGGCGGCCGCACAAGGCCGCGGAAAGGATGAAACATGCAGACCAAAGAAGCCATTGAAAAAGTACTTGACGCGCTCAACGACGATCCCAAGGTCGTCGAAGGCATGGAAACGGACGTGGAAGGCACGCTGCGCACCCTCGTCGGCAACGACGTGAGCGAGCAGGACTTCTCCAACCTCACCAAGGGCACGAGCAAGCTCTTCTCCGACAAGGCGATCGCCGCGCTCTTCCTCAAGCTCCTGAAGAAAAAGGCCAACCGCAGCGGTCTTGTCAAGCTGCTGCTCAAGGTCGGCGGCGTCTCGCTGCTCATCAAGCTCCTCTCTAAGAGCAAGAAAGAGGACGACGATGACAACTCGCTGCTCTCCTCGCTGCTCGGCAGCTCCGTCGGCACCAACCTGCTGCTCAGCCTCATCGGCAAGAAGACCGACGAGATCCCGGCGCTCGATCTGCTGCTCGGCGCGGTCAACGGCAAGGACGATAAGGACGACAAGACCGGCCTTCTCGGCACGCTTCTCGGCGGCATCCTGAAATAAAGTATACGGCGCTTCTCAGACGGCGGGCTTTTGCCCGCCGCCTTTCTTTTGCCTTTTTTAAACCGGTCATATCAGCCGCCGCCGCGCCATATAGTTTGGCATGGGAGGTGGGAGTATGGACAAGTTGAAACTGTATATCGCCTCGGCACTTTTTATCCTGCTCACGGTGGCAAAGCTGCTCTTTCCCGCCCAATTGGACACGCTCCGCCGCGAGGCCGGGCGCCTCGGGGGCGGGGAGACAAACTACAAGGGCACGGTCGAGGCGATCGGCCGCTGTCTCAGCGACAGGGATTTCGGCGACAAGCTCGTCGCCGTGTTCCGCGAATATACCAAGGAGGAGACGGAAGAGATCACATGAAAAGCCAACATTTCGCGCTCAGCGCCGGGGCGATCCTGCTCGGCGCTTTCCTGTATTCCGCCATGAGCTTTTCCGAGCTCGCCGCCGTCCTGACGCCCGTTATCGTTCACGAGCTGGGGCATATCGTGACGCTGCGGCTCTATGGTCTGCGCATCCGGCGCTTTTCAGCCGATCTGCGCGGCCTCTGCATGGAATACAGCGGCGTCTGCACACCCCTTGCCCACGCTGTCTCGGCGCTGGCCGGGCCGGCGGCGGGGCTGGCCTATGCCTTCGCCGCCTCTTATTTCGGCCGCCGCAGCGGCAACGAGGTGCTCACGCTCTCTTCCGGGGTCAGCCTGCTGCTCAGTCTCTTTAATCTGCTGCCCGTTCTGCCGCTCGACGGCGGGCGGGTATTTGCGATCGCGGCCGATGAAGTCTTGGGCGGCCGGAGAGGGGACAGGCTTACCAAAACGGTGGGGCTCGTCCTCTCCACCGCCCTTTTGATGGCGGGCACCTGGCTCATGTGGAAGGGGAAGGGAACGGCGCTTGCCCTTGCCGCGATCTGGCTCCTGGCCGCCCAGCCGGACAACGCCGCACTTGTAAAACGCAGGGAACTATTGTAAAATAGGGGACACTCTTAAAAGATACGGAGAGAGTCATGGATAAACGACTGGAACGCATCCTGCCGCGCGTGCAGAAGCCAGCGCGCTATACCGGCGGCGAGTATAACCAGATCATCAAAAACAAGGACGAGGTGGAGCTCCGCCTGGCCTTCTGCTTCCCGGACACCTATGAGATCGGCATGTCGAATCTTGGCATGAAGATCCTGTATAAAACGATGAACAGCCTGCCCTTCGTCTGGTGCGAGCGCGCCTTCGCTCCTTGGGGCGACATGTACGAGGAAATGAAAAAGGCGGGCATGCCCCTCTATGCGCTCGAAAGCGGCGACAGCCTTGCCGAGTTTGACGTTCTGGCCTTCTCCATCGGCTATGAGATGGCCTACACCACCGTGCTCGACATGCTCGACATGGCCGGCGTCCCGCTGCGCAGCGCGGACAGGCCCGACCTCTTGCCGATCGTGTTCGCGGGCGGCTCGGCCTGCGTGAACGGCGAGCCGATGGCGCCCTTTATGGACCTCTTCGTCATCGGCGAGGGCGAGGAGATGAACAACGAGCTCCTCACGCTCCTGCGCCGGGCAAAGGCCGAGGGCTGGAGCAAGCAGGCCTTCCTGCGCGAGGCTGCACAGATCGGCGGCGTCTATGTGCCAAGCCTCTATGACGTCGCCTATAACGACGACGGCACGGTCAGATCCATCACGCCCATCGACGGCGCGCCCGAAAAGGTGCAAAAGCGCATCGTCGAGGATCTTGACGCCGCCCCGTACCCGACCGATCCCATCGTCCCCTCTACCGAGGTCGTCCAGGACAAGGTCGACATCGAGCTCTTCCGCGGCTGCGTGCGCGGCTGCCGCTTCTGCCAGGCCGGGCATATCTACCGCCCGATCCGCGCCAAAAAGCCCGAGACGCTCATCCGCCAGGGCATCGAAACGCTGCAGAACACCGGCTATGAAGATGTCACGCTCCTCTCGCTCTCAACGAGCGACTACCGCCATCTGACTGCGCTCTGCGACGGATTGCTCGAATACTGCGAGCCGCGCAGCATCGGCCTCGCGCTGCCCTCGCTGCGCGCCGATAATTTCTCGATGGATCTGATGGAGCGCCTTCAGCGGGTGCGCAAGACCGGCCTGACCTTCGCCGTCGAGGGCGGCAGCCAGCGTCTGCGCGACGCGATCAACAAAAACGTAACGGAGGAAGAGCTGCTCCACACTTGCGCCATCGCCTTTGCCGGCGGCTGGAACGGCGTGAAGCTGTATTACATGCTCGGCCTCCCCACCGAGACGGACGACGACATCCGCGGCATCGCGGACATGGCCGACCAGGTGCTGCACTGCTGGCGCGAGAACGCCAAGAACAAAAATCGCGGCGTGCGCATCACGATCTCGACCTCCTGCTTTATCCCCAAGCCGCACAGCCCCTTCCAGTGGGAGGCGCAGATCTCCAAGGAGGAATACCTCCGCCGCGTCGAACTGCTTCGCACGTCCATCACGGCGCGCAACGTGACCTACAACTGGCACGACGCCGAGACAAGCGTCATCGAATCCGCCCTCTCGCGCGGCGACAGACGGCTCGGCGACGTGCTCGAGACGGTCTGGCGCAGCGGCGGACGGCTCGACGCCTGGAGCGATTATTTCAGCTACGAGCGCTGGGAAAAGGCCTTTGAGGCCTGCGGGCTCGACCTTGCCTGGTACGCCTCGCGTGAGCGTGGGATGGACGAGGTGCTGCCCTGGGACATGATCGACGTCGGCGTGCGCCGCGCCCACCTGGTGCGCGAGCGGGAGCGCTGCTATGCCTCCGAACTCTCGCCAGACTGCCGCAAACAGTGCTCCGCCTGCGGCGCGGCCAGAATGCTGCACGGGAGGAAATGTGATGAATAAGCTTCGCATGCGCTTTTCCAAAACCGGACGCGCCATATATATCTCTCACCTCGACCTGATGGCGACGATGCAGCGCGCCTTTTCCCGCGCCGGCAGCCGTCTGAAATACTCCGAGGGCTTCAACCCCCGCCCGCAGATCTCGATCGCGCTGCCGCTCAGCGTCGGCTGCTCGAGCGTATGCGAGCTGATGGACTTCCAGCTCCTTGAGGAACAGGTTGACATAACAACACTGAAAGACCGCCTCAACGCCACGATGCCCGAGGGCATCGAAGTTCAGGAAATATACGAACCGACCAGGAAAAACGCGGAATTGAAGTGGCTGCGGATCGAAGGCGTGTTTGAATATGACGACCGGCCGGTTGACATAATGCGTGAAAAACTGCAGGACTTCTTCTCCCGTGAAAGCATCGTCATCGAAAAGAAGACCAAGCGCGGCTTCGGCGAGATGGACATCCGCCCCGCTATCCGGGAGATCTCCTTCGTCAGCGCGGAAGAGGGCGTGCTTGTACGCGCTCTCATCAGTGCGCAGAATCCTACGCTCAATCCCGATCTGCTTCCGGCCGCACTTCGCGCTCTGGCGCCGGATACCGCACCGGATTTCGCCAAATTCACCCGCATCGAGACCTACGACGAAAAAAAGACCCTTTTCCGCTGATTTTACGCTAAAAAACTCTTGCAATCCGCCGTTTGGTATGGTATCATATCAAAGCTTGTGAAGGACACAGGCATGAGAAAGGCGGTCCGCTGCCGCGGCGCGCAAGGCGTCCTCCGGTCATGAACGTCTATATTAGGAAGGATTGGATTGTTATGGATCTGGTCAAAATTCTCAGTGACAAGTACATGAAGGCTGAGCTTCCCGAAATGAACGTCGGCGACACCGTGCGTGTTCTCGTCCGCGTCAAGGAAGGCAACCGCGAGCGTACGCAGGCTTTCGAAGGCACGATCATTGCCAAGAAGCACGGCGGCATCAACGAGACCATCACCGTTCGCCGTATCTCCTACGGTGTCGGCTGCGAGAAGGTATTTCCGGTACATTCTCCGTCCATCGTCTCCGTGACCACCGTCCGCAAGGGCAAGGTCCGCAGAGCAAAGCTCTACTACCTCCGCGACCGCGTCGGCAAGGCCGCCAAGGTCAAAGAGCGTCTTTGATTCGTCACGAAAAAAAGGAAGCCCGTTGGGCTTCCTTTTTTTATGTTGCCAGAAACGGGCAAATCGGTGTATAATATTTCGGAACATTTTCAGGGGTCAAACGACCCGATCAGATAAACCAGTACAGCGGGAGGGATCTCTCTATGGACCGCAGGAAAACGACAAAAAAGAAAAAGGAAACGGTATCGCCGGAGGTGCAGGCGCGGCGCGAGGCTTACGACTGGATCCAGTCGCTGATCTCGGCGCTTTTGATCTGCGTGCTGGTGTTTGTGTTTGTCGTCCGCATCATGGACGTGAACGGAAGCTCGATGGTCCCGACGCTGGTCAACGGCGACAAGGTGCTGGTTTCCGGCTTATTCTATGAGCCTGACCGCGGCGACATCGTCGTGTTCAAAAAGGACAGCTATAATGACAACAAGGCGCTCGTCAAGCGCGTGATCGCCGTCGAAGGCGACGTTGTCAACATCGACTTTGACAACGGTATCGTCTATGTCAACGGCGAGGCGGTGGAGGAGGATTATATCGACGTCTCCACCAACACCAAGCTTGACTTCATCGGCCCGCAGACCGTGCCGGAAAACTGCCTTTTCGTCATGGGCGACAACCGCAACGCCTCCACCGACAGCCGCGACAAGCGCATCGGCATGGTGGACAAGCGTCTTGTCATCGGCAAGGTGCTGCTCGTTATTTATCCTTTCTCCAGCTTCGGAACGGTGGAATGATGGCAGAGAATGCATTTGAAAAGCTGAATATCCAGTGGTTCCCCGGCCACATGACCAAGGCGCAGCGAATGATCGAGGAGAACATCGGTCTTGTCGACGCGGTGTGCGAGCTTCTTGACGCCCGCATTCCGCGCGCCAGCCGCAACCCCGACATCGACCGCCTTGCCGCCGGAAAACC
>Ga0247611_10010024_pt1 | contig 11219 bp, 7 predicted proteins | sample 177DNAGHGhighgp2_FD_192422 | JGI IMG/M metagenome (GOLD analysis project Ga0247611, IMG submission 192422) | Sheep rumen microbial communities from Palmerston North, Manawatu-Wanganui, New Zealand - 1770 DNA GHGhigh gp2 | ecosystem: Host-associated > Mammals > Digestive system > Stomach > Rumen ... | reverse complement strand
CATCAAGCAGTGGAACGTCGAAGAGGGCGACTGCTTCACCGAGGAGGACATCAAGAAGGCCGCCAAGGTGTGTGTCGTCGGTGCCACCATCGTCAAGGAGCTGTTTGACGGTCACGACCCCATCGGCAAGACCATCCGCTTCAAGTCCATCCCCATGCGCGTCATCGGCGTGCTGAAGTCGAAGGGCTACAACTCGTGGGGCATGGACCAGGACAACGTCATCATTGCCCCCTACAGCACCGTCATGAAGCGCATTGCCGCCCAGACATGGTTCTCAAACATTGTCTGCTCGGCCATCACCGAGGAGCTGTCGGATGCTGCCATCGAGGAGCTGACGCAGATACTGCGCGACAATCACAAACTGAAGGAGGATGCCGCCGACGACTTCACCATCCGCTCGCAGGCGGAGATGATGGAGACCATGTCGAGCACGATGGACACGGTGACGCTCATACTCGTGGTGGCTGCCGCCTTCTCGCTGCTCGTGGCGGGCATCGGCATCATGAACATCATGCTCGTCAGCGTGACGGAGCGCACCAAGGAGATTGGCCTGCGCATGGCCGTCGGTGCGACGGGACCCGTCATCTCGCTGCAGTTCCTCATCGAGTCGGTACTCATCTCGGTGACGGGCGGACTCATCGGCATCCTGGTGGGCTGCTCGGCCAGCGCCGGACTCAGCACCTTCGGCATGCCGTCGAGCGTGCCCGCATGGTCCATCTATGTGTCCTTCCTGGTGTGCGTCTGCATCGGCGTGCTCTTTGGCTACATCCCCGCCCAGAAGGCTGCCAACATGGATCCCATCGAGGCCATCAGACATGAATAGTTAAAGAAGTTAGAAAAGTTAGAGAAGTTAGAGAAGTTAAAGAAGTTAGAGAAGTTAAAGAAGTTAGAGAAGTTAAAGGAGACGACGCTTATGAAGAGTAGTATTCTGGACAAACGGATGAAGATATTCTTGCACTTCGTGTTTTGGGCCTATATGTTCCTCTCGCCCATGCAGTATATGAGAGGTACGAACATGTCGATGCTGGAATACCTGATGAACTGTATGACGCCCCTATTGCTGATGGTGGTGTTCTATGCCAACTACAAATGGCTGACTCCCTACTATTTCGTTGAGGGCAGGCATCGCTACATGCTGCTCATCAATGCCGTCATGTGCATCGGCTTTTCCATCCTTCTGCACTATTGGATGGACTTCAAGCACGAACTGTTCCTGGATACGACGCCGTTTGACCGTACGCCTGACACACTCGACAACATCCTATTCTTTGTCCGCGACCTCATCAACTTCATCATCTTTGCCACGGCAGCCACCTGCATCAAACTCGCCCAGCAGTGGATGTGGGCCCAGGAAGCACGCAAGGATGCCGAGAATGCCAAGTCACAGGCTGAGCTCATGAACCTGAGAAATCAGATCAATCCCCACTTCCTGCTCAACACGCTGAACAATATCTACGCCCTGACGGCCTTTGACACTGCCAGGGCCCAGGAGTCCATCCAGGAGTTGTCGAAGATGCTGCGCCACATCCTCTACGACTACCAGCAGCCGACAGTACCGCTGCGCGACGAGACAGAGTTTATCGGCAACTACGTCAAGCTGATGAAGATACGTCTGCCTCAGACTGTCGATGTCACCTATAACGTCCGGTGCTCCGCATCCGACATCGAGGTGGCACCCATGCTCTTCATCTCACTGGTCGAGAACGCCTTCAAGCACGGCGTCAGCCCCACTGAGCCCTCATTCATCCACATCACCATCGAAGCTGACAAGCAGCATATTGTCTGCGACATTGATAATTCCAACTACCCGAAAGCTGCCAGTGACCATAGTGGTCACGGCATTGGACTACAACAGGTTGCGCGCCGACTCGAGCTGGCCTACTACGAACAGTATGTCTGGGAGCACGGTCCCTCGGCCGACGGCAAGACCTATCACTCACATATCACCCTAACACCCAATTTACAAAGAAATGATTATTAATTGTGCTATTATCGACGACGAGCCTTTGGCAGCAGGACTGCTCAAGAGCTACGCAGAAAAAACCCCGTTTTTACATCTCATCGGAACCTACGGTTCAGCACTGGAGGCCATGAAGGAGTTGCGCGAGAACCCAGCCCAACTGCTGTTCCTCGATATCCAGATGCCCGAACTGTCAGGCATCGAGTTTGCCAAGATACTCCCTCATGAAACCAAGATCATCTTCACCACTGCCTTCCAGCAGTATGCTATCGAGAGCTACAAGGTGGGGGCCCTTGACTACCTAATGAAGCCCGTCTCCTACGAGGACTTCCTCCAGGCTGCCAACAAGGCCCTCGACTGGTTTAGCTTCGTACAGCGCCAGCAGACCACCAGCAGGGACCGCTTCATGTTCGTCAAGAGCGACTACAAACTCATCCGTGTTGCACTCGACGACATCCTCTACATCGAGGGTCTGAAGGACTATGTGCGCATCTGTCTGGAGAACGGAACCAAGATTATGAGTCTGATGAACATGAAGAAGATTGAGGACTACATGCCTCGTCCGGAGTTCCTGCGCACCCATCGCTCCTACATCGTACACATGCCGAAAATACGGCTGATAGACCGGTTCCGCGTGGTCTTCGGCGAGGAGTATATTCCCATCTCCGACTCTTATAAGGAAGACGTCCAGTTATATTTCGACGAACATACATTGTCATGAACAACAACGAGATACTCTTAAAGAACGTCGCCCTGCTGTCGAAACTCACCCAGCAGGAAGTGAGCATGATGCCTGCCACCGAGGCTCCGCTGCCGTCGGTGGAGCAAGTGAAGCAAATCGTCACACTGGTGAAGAGCATCATCTTCCCCGACTATTTCAACAAGCGCCAGCCCGACGAGACCATCCGCTCCTATAACATCGGCGTACACATGGAGGAGCTGGCGCGGTGTATGACCAAGCAGATAGCCCACGGCCTGCAATTTTGTGAAGACTGCGAGGCCATCCAGACCAAGCAGCAAGTCTATCAGGAAGCTGAGCGCCTGACCCTCGAGTTCATCGACGCCCTGCCTGAAATCAAGCGTCTGCTATACACCGACGTCCAGGCCATGTTCGACAACGACCCTGCTGCACCCAACTACGGCGAGGTCATCTTCTGCTACCCCGTCATAAACACCATGACACATTACCGCATTGCCCACAAGCTGCACGAGCTGAAGGTGCCTGTCATCCCCCGCATCATCACCGAGCAAGCCCATTCCAAGACTGGCATCGACATCCATCCCGGCGCCCAGATCGGCGAATACTTCGCCATCGACCACGGCACGGGCGTTGTCATCGGCGAGACCTGCATTATCGGCAACCACGTCACCCTCTATCAGGGTGTCACCCTCGGTGCCAAGAGTTTCAAATACGATGCCCAGGGGAATATGCTCAACGTGCCGCGCCACCCCATCATCGAGGACTACGTCACCGTCTACTCCAACGCCTCCATTCTGGGACGCATCACCATCGGCCACCACTCCACCATCGGCGGCAACATCTGGCTCACCCACGACGTTCCGCCCCACTCGCGCATCCTGCAGTCCAAGGCTGTCGACGCCTCCTACGACGGGGGCTTAGGAATCTGATTGACACAACCCTAAAGACCCCAGGTCAAGGGTCTGCGCCTGAATGGTCACGAGGTCCACCTGTGCCACTTCAACCTGGACGAGCGCGGAAAGATCTGCCTCTATGTCGACGCCCTCATGGGATGAGGGCGTTGGCGAACTCGCCGCTGGCCTTGAAGGTGGGAGCACCGTCGGCACTGCGCGTCATGGCACTGCGCGTCCAGTAGCCCCAATCGAAGTGGCTGTCGTAGCCGAGGTCGAAGTAGATGTCGCGGTTGGTGCCGTCGTCCATGTAGCCACGGAAGCGATAGTCGTTGAGGGTGTAGTCGTAGATGTAGACCGTGTTCCAGCTATCATCGTACTGGATGCGGATCTGGCCGTTGACCACCTCCCAGTTGAACTCGCAGTAGTAGTAGTCATCGTAGCGGCTATAGGTGTTGTAGTCCACCTCGTAGCCCCAGCCGCCGTAGCTGTTTTCACGCTCGAAATAGATGGTGGTGCGATAGGAGTCGCCGCTCAAACCGAAACGGTCTCTCAGGTAAGTCTCTATATAGCCCGTCCACGTGCCCTCCAGGGTGTAAGCCTCGCGGCGGTCTTCCTCGTCGTGCCAATACCAGTCGCAGCTGGTGAACATAGTGGTGGCGGTAAAGGCCATCATGACCATCGTCAGGTAGGTATAAATCTTCTTCATAGTCGTAATCGTTTAAATAGTTTAACTTCTGATGTTGCAAAGGTAGCCATTAATAGCCACCCTTGCAAGCAGAAATTCCTATTTCATGGTAGGGAAAAGCCTATTTCGTCGTAGGAACATGCTACCGCAGCCCTACGCCTCCGCTTCTTCCTCCTGCTTCTTGCCGAACTCCGGGTCGATGTCGAGGAACCAGGTCACCACGTAGGTCAGCGAACAGGCTGCGACGACAATGAGGAAGAAGGCCTGGTAGCCGACAGCCTCCTGCAAGGCTCCGGCAAAGAGGCCCGGAATCATCATCGACAGCGCCATGAAGGCCGTACACAGGGCATAGTGCGAGGTCTTGTGCTCACCCTGGCTATAATAGATAAGGTAAAGCATATAGGCCGAGAAGCCGAAGCCATAGCCGAACTGCTCGATGAAGACGCAGACGTTGATGATGAACAGACTCTGGGGCAGCACATAGCTCAGATAGACGTAGACGAGGTCGGGCAGCGTGATGGCCATCACCATGGGCCACAGCCAGCGCTTCAAGCCGTCGCGACTGGCGGCAAAGCCGCCCAGGATGCCACCTAACGTGAGACCGATGACACCCACTGTTCCCTGTACCAGTCCGTACTCGCCATCGGAGAGACCCAGACCGCCGTTACGACCCGCATCGACCAGGAACAGGGCACTGATTTTGGCCAGCAAGCCCTCGGGCATGCGATAGAACAGCATGAAGCAAATGCCCGCCCAGACCTGCGGCTTCTGGAAGAAAGTAACGAGCGTCTGGCGGAATTCGTTCAGGATGCCACTGACCGACCGCTGCATTCTCTCACCATCCTCGGACGGCTTGGGCAGTGCCCAGCTGTGGTAGAGCCACAGGGCAATGAAGAGACCTGCCATGAGGTAGAACACCAAACTCCACGAATAGCGGATGTTGCGCGTCAGCACCTGCAGGGCACCAGCCAGTCCGACGAGCAGCCCGGAGGAGAAGATGGTGGCAATGCGGTAGAACGTGGAACGGATGCCCACGAAGTAGGCCTGTTCGTGCTGGTCGAGTCCGAGCATATAGAATCCGTCGGCGGCAATGTCGTGCGTGGCACTTGAAAAAGCCATCAGCCAGAAGAAACACAGCGAGCCCTGCAGCCACCACGGTCCGGGGATGGTGAAGGCCACGCCGGCCAGGGCGGCTCCGATGAGCAGCTGCATGGAGAGAATCCACCAGCGCTTCGACTTGAGCATGTCGACGAACGGGCTCCACAGGGGCTTGATGACCCACGGCAGGTAGAGCCACGAGGTGTAGAGCGTGATGTCGGTATTGGACAGGCCAAGACGCTTGTACATGATGAGCGAGATGGTCATCACAGCGACGTAGGGCACGCCTTCGGCAAAATAAAGTGTGGGCACCCAGGCCCAGGGGTTTCTTTTTTTCATTATCTTTTGAAGTTTGATGTTTGATATTCTTCTTTTGAAGTTTGATATTTATGATTACCCGTTGCGCTGAAATTCGGCGGATGGACATATCATAAACATCAAACTACAAACTTTCAAAATTAGTAAATCCGTTTAATCTCTGCGTTGCGGTAGTAGTGCAGCAGGATTTGCTCGTAGTTATAGCCCTGCTGGCCCATGACGGCGGCACCAATCTGACAGAGTCCGACACCATGGCCCCAGCCCATTCCATGCAGGCGGAAGCCGCCGGGCGTCTTCTCCACGTCGAAGGCGGAACTATAGAGATGGGTCTCGCTGAGCGCACGACGTATCTCGAGCTCCTTGCCAATGGTGAAAGTTTTCTTCGTACCCACAATCTTGAGTTTCCAGATGCGCCCGCTCTTGCCACGCTCCAGCGGGATGAGGTCGGTGATGGTGCCGAAATCGTCCTTGAGTTTGCGGCTGACAAGGTCAGAAACCTCGTCAACAGTGTAGTCCACCGTCCAGCGGTAGAAGTCGTTGGTCTCCTGATCGTAGTCGTTCAGCACCTGTGACAGCACCGCCTTGTCGCTGGTGTTGCAGAAGGGGTCTTCGACGCTGACCAGATAAGGTTTGGGGGTGTCCTCCCAGCAATACTGGAACTCCTCCGTGCGACCGCCACAGCATTTAGAGAAGCGGGCGTCGCAGATGTCGTCGCCATAGCAGAGCACCTGTCCGCAGGTAGCCTTCAAGGCCTGCTCGACAGCAGGGCTGGTCTGTTTGGTGATACCTTGATAGCGCTGACAATGATCGTCGGCACAGACGTCGAAGATAGTATGGTCCTCGCGGTCGTACCAACGAATCAACTCGTCGTCCTTCTTGATAAACGAGAAGAAGCCATTCTTCTGCTCCTGGTTCTCCTCACGGCGCTTCATCTGCGCCAGCAGCCATGAACGGCTGATGACGGCATGGGCCTTCAGCAGTTCGACGCCTGCCGTCGCCTTCATCTCGCTGGAGATGACGCTGGCGAGATAGCGCTCTACGGGCAATACGTTGATGGCGGTTATCTTGTCGGCCTCCACCACGAGGTGTAACGTACCTAAGAAAGTCTGCGTCTCCTTGCGTTCCCAGTGGAAGTTGACGCCAATGGTGACATCGGACAGCGAGAAGGAGGCGTTCGGTGCAGCAGGCCGGAAGGTGAGCTCGCGGTACTGGTTGCCATTCCACAGGATGCCGCCCTCGGCAAACTCCACCTGCTGCGGTCCTTCGATGGTAGCCCCCTTGGCGGTATAAGCTTCGTTGAGCGAGAAAGATATCTTCTGACCGCTGACAATGCCCACTGCCACATCGGGTTCCTCTTGGGAGACGAGGGTTGAGTGGTGAGAGTTGAGCGGCATGTTTTGCAGGCGCTCCATCACCTGATTCATCTGCTCCGGGGTGAGCGACACCTCTTTATATATAGCACTGACAGTCTCAGGCGTCAGACGGCGGAAATCTTGTTCACGGGGGGTGATGATGAGACCTCCCATGTCGACGGCTCCCGGACTGATGAGATACTGGTCATCGCCAGCAGCCGAATAGCAGTCGGGGCGGTGCTTGCGGCGAGGCAGCAACACACTGAGCAACTGGTCGCCCTGCTGCCAAACCAGAATATTCATCATGGGCTCATCGGTCTGGGGAACAACGTACTGCAAGGCATCGTACAAACGGCGGAAGATCTGTTCGCCCTCCGCCACACTGCGGCTGCGAAGGAGGAAAGCGGCAGCGGGATAGTCGGGGACATACCAGATGCCCGACTCATCATCGCCCTTCAGTACCTCGACCAAATTGCGGCCGAGGCGTTGCCAGGCCGTCTGCAAAGGCATCACGCCAGTGCTGACGAGCTGTAGATGGGCGTGGTCAGGTGCCGAAGCGCCACACTGCGGACCATTATACAATACGGTGAGGGCTGCATCGCGCTGGGCCAGTCGCAGCATCTCGCCATACATCGGCAGGATGCGCTGTGGCTGGTGCTTCAGCGTAGGCAGCGTGAAATGGACAGGGAGTATAGGGAAGGGATTGACTAACAGCTCGTACTTGCCGTCCACCAGACGTCGCATCTGTTCCTGCGGACGATTTTCGTGACAAAGGAAACAAGGACGCTCGCTGATGCTCTTGGCATCAATCTTGGCTCCCGTAGAGCCTATGCGGGCTGGATTCCACTGAACGGCCAGCGTAATGTTTTCCGCTGGAAGCTCACGAATCTCGACACGATTCAGTTCACGATAGCGCTGACGCACAGCATCCCACGTCTGCAACTGACGCTGGAAGAAACGCCTCAAGGGACTATCCTCTCTTACATCACTGTTCGATTGATGCAGCTGCTGACGGGCGTGCAGTTCCATGGTTCGCAGGCGATCCTTATACAGGTTGTTGGCATTGATCTTGTCAATCGACAGGGCTGCATCGCTGTTGCCTCCCCAGCGGCGGCAGAGATACAGTTCAGTAAAGATGCGGCCTATGCGGTAGTGGCGCGAAAACCACAGTCCGAGGGCGTAGTCCTCACCATACGAGGTGTTGGGGAAGCCGACACTGCGCAGCAAAGGCGTAAAAAAGGCACGTGGAGCCCCCAGTCCGTTGATGCGCAGGGCATTGTTTGGACCGTTCTCGTCAGTCCACTCCCGATGGGCAATGAGTCCAGGGGGCAGCGTGTTCAGGTCGAAGTCGCACATGCGATAGGAGCCTATCACCATGGCTGCCTTCTGCTTATGGAAGGCATCGACGACAGTCTGCAGCGTCTTGGGTGACGAATAGAGGTCGTCGCTGTCCAACTGGACGGCAAAGCGTCCGCAGCAGGGACTGTAGACGGCCTCATTCCAACAGCCGCCAATGCCCAGGTCGGAGCGCTGGGGCACGATGACGTGGAGCTTGTTGCCGTGGTTCAGCAACATATTGGACAGGATGTCGGAGGTGCCGTCGGTGGAGTGGTTGTCCACCACGATGACATTATACTTGAAGTTCGTCTTCTGCGACAAGGCACTCTCGACGGCATCGCGGATGGTCTTGGCACGGTTGAAGACGGGAATGATGACGGAAGCCTCCACGTCAAACTCCTGCTCATCGAAGTCAACGTCCTGATACTGAGTTGTATCGACCAGTGCGCCTATCTGTCGGAGATGGGCCGTACAGGCCTGCTCCATCTCCACCTGCACCTCACGATTGGCAGGATTCACGTAGTCGAACTGTTTTTCACCAGAGGCTCGCAGGTCGGTTTCCTCTTCCGTATAGAGATACTCGTTGAGGTGGAACAGCCGACCTTCACGGCTCAAGAAAAGGCGCAGGTCATAGAAGCCGGCATACTGATAGTCGTGCTCGCGGTCGGAGGTAGCATACTTGTGCAGCAAGGAGGTGCGTAACAGCAGCAACGAGCCGAAATCGAAATCATCGCGCAGCGAACCCTCCTGGTAATCGATGACGGGATGGGCCTTGCGCTCCCCCTGCTCTACCGTATAGCGGTCGGCATAGACCAGGGCAGCCTCCATGTCCTGAGCGGCATGCAGCATCCGATCAACAGCCGAAGCCCCTATGGTCAGCGGCGTAGGCTTCATACTCAGCAGCACATAGTCGCTCAGCGCATTCTCGGCCAGCTTCAACACAAAATCGCAGCCGACCAGATTGTCAACGACCACGAGCGAACAGTCTTGCGGTACTTGGACAGTTGACGTAACACGGCTGTTCACCATCAGGAAAATATGTCTGACCGCCACGCTCTTGCGCAAATGTTCCACGGCAGGAAGCACATCCGCCACCGTCTGGCAGGCCAGAAAACAATCGATATTCTGTCTCATGAGAACTATTCATTTATCGTTAAGAGAGCACAAAGGTACGAAATAGTTCATAGTTCATAGTTCATAATTCATAATTATTTTGCAAAAAGATGTTAAGCGCTGTCAACTATAAACTATGAACTATAAACAATAAACTCAAAAATTCGTACCTTTGATATTGCATCGAAGGTACTTCCGTTCGGAAAAGAAAAGAAAAACAAGTTTTCCTTTTGCTTTTCGCTCACTTATTCGTACCTTTGCACCCGTGAATATAAAAAAGAGACTATTGGGACTGACACCGGCAGAGCTAAAGGGCGTTGTCGGTGGTTTGGGCATGCCAGCCTTCACGGCAAAACAGCTGGCACAGTGGCTTTACGTGAAGCGGGTCACCAGCATTGACGACATGACCAACATCTCCAAGCAGAACCGTGAGCGGCTCAGCGCCGAGTACGAGGTGGGAGCCATGGCACCCATCAACTGCCAGCGCAGCAAGGACGGAACCATCAAGTACCTGTTCCCACTATATGCTCCGGCTTCTGAGCCGAAGGGGGACATGCCCTGCGACGCAGTGACGGCAAGCAAAAAAGAAGGGCGCTTTGTGGAAACGGTGTTCATCCCTGACGGTGAGCGTGCCACGCTATGCATCTCCTGCCAGGTGGGATGCAAGATGAACTGCCTATTCTGCCAGACGGGCAAGCAGGGATGGCATGGCAACCTGACGGCAGCCGACATTCTGAACCAGATCTATGCGCTGCCAGAGGCCGACAGGCTGACCAACATCGTATTCATGGGACAGGGCGAGCCCATGGACAACCTGGAGGCAGTACTGCGGGTGTGCGAGATACTGACGGCAGACTGGGGCTACGCATGGAGTCCGAAGCGCATCACAGTGAGTTCGGTGGGCGTCAAAGGCAAGCTGAAGCGATTCCTCGACGAGAGCGACTGTCATATAGCCATCTCCATGCACTCACCTCTGCACGAGCAGCGCCAGCAGCTGATGCCGGCAGAGAAGGCCATGCCCATCGAGGAGACCATCGCCCTGCTAAAGCAGTATGACTTCACACATCAGCGCCGCTGTTCGTTTGAATATATCTGCTTCGGAGGAATGAACGACACGCCCCTGTATGCCCGCGAAATCGTCAGGCTGCTGCAGGGACTGGAATGCCGTGTCAACCTGATTCGGTTCCACGAGATTCCCGACGTCGACTTGCCTGCCTCTGACGAACAGCGGATGGAAGCCCTGCGCGACTATCTGACCCGCCACGGCATCACGACGACCATCCGAGCCAGTCGTGGACAGGACATCTTTGCCGCCTGCGGCATGCTGTCCACCGCCAAGCAAAATGAAAAGTTGGAATAACGGAATCTCGAAACAACGAAACAACAGAAAACAACGACAATATACACAATGGAACAAGAAAGAAAAATTCGCGTGGCTATCACGCAAGGAGATACGAACGGTGTAGGATACGAGGTCATTCTGAAAGTCTTTGCCGACCCCGCTATGCTCGAACTATGCACCCCTATCATCTATGGTTCCCCGAAAATTGCTGCCTACCACCGCAAGGCACTCAACATTGATGCGTCATTCAGCATCATCAACCATGCCGAAGAGGCTCGCGACGGGCGCGTCAACCTGCTGACATGCTTTGACGACGAGGTGAAAGTGGAACTGGGACAGCCTTCACAGGAAGCCGGGGAAGCAGCACTGAAAGCACTGGACCGTGCCATGACAGACTTCCACAGCCAGCTATATGACGTG
>Ga0247611_10010023_pt1 | contig 11223 bp, 12 predicted proteins | sample 177DNAGHGhighgp2_FD_192422 | JGI IMG/M metagenome (GOLD analysis project Ga0247611, IMG submission 192422) | Sheep rumen microbial communities from Palmerston North, Manawatu-Wanganui, New Zealand - 1770 DNA GHGhigh gp2 | ecosystem: Host-associated > Mammals > Digestive system > Stomach > Rumen... | reverse complement strand
GGCTAACAAGCAAGATACTTTAACTCAAGGTACTGGAATAACAATTTCTAATGGTGTTATTTCATCAGAAAGCGAGATTGATGATACTAGTACAGGTTTAACGAAAACATGGTCAGCTAGTAAAATCAAAGCGGCTTTAGATGCGGTTAATTCATTAAAAAAAGAAATTGTTAATGCTCTTCCAACTCAAGATATTGATTCAAATACTATATATTTAGTACCAAAGACTACGGCTGGAACTGATGATGTTTATGATGAGTATTTGTATATAAATAACAATTGGGAACATTTAGGAGATACTAGTATTGATTTATCAAATTATTACACTTCATCAGAAGTGGATGATTTGCTAGATGCAAAGGAAGATACTTTGACTTTTGACTCTGCTCCTACTGAAAATTCTACAAATCCTGTTACTTCTGGTGGAGTGTATACTGCTTTGCAAAATGTAGACATTGATGTTGATGATGAGATTGATTCGACAAGTACTAATCCTGTTCAAAATCAAGTTATTGCAGCTGCTTTAGATGATAAGCAGGATACTCTTATAGCTGGTAGCGGAATTGAGATTGACGAAGACAATGTTATTAAAACGACAGGAGCTACTATTTATGCAAATGCGTTATTTCCTAGCGGAGAGTAGAAAGGAGATGGTCTAATTGGCAAACGAATATTTAAACATGACGGAGCTTATTAAAGATTATTATGATAAGCCTGTCGGTGAATATCTTAATAGAACAGTTACGATAAACAATGTCGAACTTGCTTGTGATATATACAGAGTTGCACCCGAGACTGTATTAACACCAACAGTATTTACAGGATGTACTGCGGTAGATGCCAATACACAAATTGTTATTGGTAGAGATATGTCAGTAGCAAGTGGAACAACACTTATTCCACCATATAGATGTAAGGGTATTATTATCGGTGATGTAGGTACATTCACTAATGAAGGTACTATTTCAATGACTGCTAGAGGTGCTAGTGGTGCAGGTAAGAATATTCAGTTAACTGCTGACTATATGATAAGTGCAGTTGGTGGAGCAGGTGGAGTTCAAACTAATAGTGGAAATGGTGTATCCGGTTCAAGTCCAGCTGCTTCCATTTTAAGTTGTGGTGGTGGTGGTACAGGAGGTTCATATAGTACCGTAACTGGAAGAGGTGGTAATGGAACTTCATTTTCTGGTGGAGCTGGTTCAGGCGGACAATCTGGAGGTGGTTCTACTGCAAACGGTTCGGATACAGGTGGAGCTGGTTCTGCTGCGGTTGTTGCTCAAGCTGGAGGTTATGATGGAATTGCTTCCGGAGGTGTTGGAAATCCAGGTGGACAGGGTGCTAATTACGGAGGCACTAATATTCCAGCCGTATCAAGTGGTACAGGTGGCTTGATTATACTATTATGTAATAGTTGTAATAATATAGGTTCAATTATAGCCAATGGTGTTTCAGCAACTGAAGTTTCTATAAACTATGGCTCTAGTGGAGGTTCTTCTGGAGGTGGTTGTGTTGTTGTATTAACAAGACAAAGTGTATCAGAAGGAACATTAAACACTGATGGAGGTGCTGCTATTGGAGGTTCTGGACATACTTATGCAGGTGGTGCTGGTGGAGCAGGTTCAATTGCAACTCTTATAGTAGATGACCTCATTCTTCAAAATCTTCCTGTAGAATTTGCTATTACAGATAAAGCTCATTTAGACAATATAGAGCCATCAGAGGCAGTAAGAATTATAGGCTTAACAGATGATGACGAATTACAGTATGACATCATGGGTAAACGTCATAGAGCTATGAATACAGAAGCAGAAATAGATTTCAGCAAGCTTCCATCTAGAGGTCAAAGAACTCCTGACGCTTTTGAAGTAGATATTAATAATCCACAAGACGGACAAAGTATTGTATATAATGGTACTCAGCAAAAATGGGTAAATGGCGCAGGTGGATTACATGAGTATTCAACTACAGAACATATAGTAGGTGAGTGGATAGACGGTAAGCCTTTATATGAAAGAAGTTTTGATTTTGGAACTTTACCAAATAAAGGGATAAAAGTAGTAAATACAGATATAACATTTTCAACAATAAACAAAATGATAGATATAAGAGGTCTAGCTTATAGAGCTTTGGATGGCGCTACTCATATAATTCCTTATATTTGGTGGGACCATTCTGGAACACTAACTAACCCATCTATTATTGGAGTTACTACACAACTAGGTTCTAATGACAAATTAGCTATAGCTGTCAATGACAATTTGGACCGTAGTAATGAGAATGCTATTATAACTTTGCAGTACACTAAGACAACAGATTAATAGAGGTTAAGTTTTGAAAAACAGTTGTTTCTCAAAGGATATGAAAGGATAAAATTTGGTATTTTATTATGATAAAAATTTTTAAAGATAAAAGTTTGTTTTCTCCGATTTGTCTATATATTGAATTTAGTGATATTTTTTTCAATTCTCGTACTTCGCAATATATAGATGATAGAGCTAAAGATATAGTACGTGATATTGATGGTTCGGAATTATGTGGGAAATATACTATAAAGTCTAAATTTAACGATACTATTTTAGATATAGATAAATTATCTACAGGATGTAAAACTGCGTTAAATATTCTTTATAATCCCAAAGCAATTGTTAATATTTCGGGTTGTGGAAACAATGCTTTAGAAATAATTTATAACTTAGATGATGGATTTATTTTTTGTGAATATCCGATGATTCCTTTTTCTTTTAATAAGGTTGAAGTAATTGATAACAATGGTTCACATATTATTTCCGATTATGACGAGTTATTATCATGGTGGAAAACTAAATAAGGATATGAAAGGATAAAAAATATGACAATTAAAGAATTGATAATTGAATTAGAAAAGATTGAAAACAAAGATTTAAAAGTTTTTGCAAGTGGTTATGACCCAATTACAGTTGATGAAATTATCGTGGAAGATAATAAGATATTGTTAGAGGGTGAGCATGTAGGAATACTTGATTAGATTGAAAGGATAAATATTTAAGGAGATTGCTTTTGGGCAGTCTCCTTTTTTAGAAAGGAGAAATAAATGGCAAATAATTCAGTAGTAACACAAGAAGTATTGCAAAATACAATAGAGAATTATCATGAAAATTTTGTCTATCCATATCTAAATGGTGCTACTCACGCAGGATTTACGCCCGTAGGTACAGTAATATCATATTTTGGTGAAACTGCACCAGAGTATTTTTTAGTTTGCGATGGTACAGAATATGCTAAATCAGATTATCCACAATTAGCAGATTTATTACTCAATCTTACAGACCCTACTCCTTATGAAGGTAGTGATGCAAATCATTTTAAAGTTCCGGATTTAAGAGGTGAATTTCTTAGAGGTACGGGTACTAATAGTCATAGTAATCAGGGTAATGGAGCATCCGTAGGTACACATCAGGATGGTACACAACATTTTACACAAACTAAAGACCCTGATGGTAATGCTTATATGGGTTGGGGAAATAAAAATGCTACTCAATTAAATAGAGATTCAACCATTAATGACCCGCTTTTAGGAAATGCTTATTTAGCAGCACGTGATAAAAATACAAGTTGGATAGAAGGATATTTTACATCTCGCCCAACAAATACCTCAGTCCTTTACTGTATAGCCTATAAAAATATCTATATAGATTTAGCATTAGATTCATTCCCACTAGGTATTTCTAATCCTACTGATGGACAAGCATTAGTTTGGAATGGTACTGAAGGTAGATGGAAGAATGCTGGTATTTTACATGAGTACAGTACTGATGAGAAAGTTGTGGGTACGTGGATAGATGGTAAGCCTTTATATGAGGCTACTATAGTATCTGACCCAATTACAATTACTTCTAACGCCAGAACTTGGACAATAATAAATGATACTTTTGCAGTAAATCATAATGTAAAAGATTGTATTTCTATATCAGCCTTTGGTTTTAAAAACACGGAGTTTATAAAAATTCCTCAAACTGATTATGTATGGAATGGACAAGAGATGGCTGGTAATGGAATTCTAGATATATTTTGGTCATCCCACTTGACTAACAAGCCATTCAGATTACTAACTCATGCCGGAACGTGGGTATCTGGAATGATTATTACTTTCACAATTCAATACACTAAGACAACAGATTAATAAAAAGGAGGACTAAAATATATGAATTTCATACCGATAGTAGATGAAATAGAGGAATATTTTAGTCCTTATTTAACGATAAATATTTGAAAAACGACCATTTTCCAAATATTTATTGAGTAATTAGTGTTTATTTTTAATATAATTTTTAAGAATTTTTCGACTTTATATAGAGTCATATTTGAAATTTTCAGACTTTAATACATTATACAATGTAATTGTATTAAAGAAAGGAATTTCAAATATGGCTTTTATTTTTTACAATGAAAATCCAGATGATTTAAGAGTAGGCGATTGTGTTGTAAGGGCAATTGCTAAAGCTGAAGATATGAGTTGGTATGATACATATATAGATATATGTGCTCAAGGAATGGAAATGAGTGATATGCCTGATTCTAATAGAGTATGGATGGCATATTTAAAAGACATAGGTTATAAGCTTACTCTTCTACCTCCAACTTGTCCTAATTGTTATACAATAGGAGATTTCTGTAAGGATAACCCAACAGGAACATATTTAGTTTGTACTGGAAGCCATATTGTTTGTGTCGATTCGGGCAATCTTTATGACACTTGGGATTCTTCTTCGGAAATTGCAATTTATTACTTTGTAAAGGAGCAAGATAATGCCAATACAATATCCAATGTACAATAATTTTCAAGGACAAAATAATTATCAAGGACAAAATTATCAAGGGCAAAATTATCAAGGACAATATGGTGTTAATGCTATACAACAAGCTCAACCTATGTTCTCTCCTATTCAAAATCAAACTCAATTTCAAATACAAAATGGTGGTTTCATTTGTGTTCCTAGTGAGGAAGATGCACGTAAATATCCAGTTGCTCCTGGTAATAGTGTTACGTTTAAGAATGAAAATGCACCATATGTATATACAAAAACAATGGGATTTTCCCAATTAGATAGACCATTGTTTGAAAAATTTAGATTGGTCAAAGAAGAAGATGTTGAAGTTCAGAACGAAGAAAGCAAAACTAATGAAGCTTCTGATTCTGAATCGATAAAATATCTTGTGCAAGAAGATTTAAGTCCATTGGTAAAGGACATAAAACAATTACAGACCAAAATCAAAGATATTGATTCCGTTCTTGAAGAACTTAAAGCTTCTTGCGATTCTTCTGTAAAACAAATTACTACTACTAAATCTAATAAGCAGTCTTCGGCAAAGGAGGCTAAATAATGTTTCCATTCCAACAGTTTTTGAGATTCGCTATGAATCCAGTGCAATATTTTAATCAAATGGGAATTCAAATTCCTAATAATTGTCAAACTCCCGACCAAATGATTCAATACTTCATGAATTCGGGAAAAATAAATCAACAACAGTATAATTATATAGCTCAACAATCAAATCAAGTTAAGAAAGACCCACAATTTATGCAAGCTGTAAATAGTGTTCAAAATAAAAATATCTCAAATATTAATATTCCAAATATTAATATTAGTGATTCAAATATTAATTCTGATAACTCTTCCGAGATAAAACAAAACGATACATAGTCTTGCGCAAGCTTTGTATATAAACCGACTAAAAATTAGGTTTTAGTCGCTTACCGCATTAATTAGCGGAGGAAGGAGTACATATGTCATTAACAGAAAATGGCAACGGAAACGGTATGTATATGCCAGTAGCCCCTGCATATGGATATGGCGGTGGTAATGGTGGTTTCGGTTTCGGTGGAGACTGGGGTTCACTTATCGTCTTATTCTTAATTGCCGGAATGTTCGGCGGATGGGGAGGCGGCTTCGGTGGTTATGGTAACATGGGCGGTTTTGCCGCTGATGGAGCTATGCTTTATCCATGGATGAATCAATCCGAAGTTACAACTAATGGTTTCCAGAATCTTTCAACACAGAATCAGATTACAGCAGTACAATCTGATTTAGGCGATATCCAAACACAACTTTGTGGTGGATTTGCTGATGTTCAAAATAGTTTGTGTAATGGTTTTGCAGGTGTTAACGCAACAGTTAATGCAGGATTTGCTAATGCAGAATCTTCTGCTAATGCAAGACAGATGGCAAATATGCAACAAGCATTTAATGCCCAGACTGCTGTTACTTCTGCAATTAATGGTTTAGCAAGTCAGCAATCAAATTGTTGCTGTGAAAATCGTTTAGCTACTTGTCAAACACAGAATATTATTCAGAATGAAGCAAATGCTACAAGATTTGCAGATGCTAATAATACTCGTGATTTGCTTACAAATCAGACTCAAAATACTCAGGCTATTTTGGATAAATTATGTCAGCTCGAATTAGATTCTAAAAATACAAAAATCGCTGACCTTGAGAGACAGCTTACAATGGCTAATCTTGCAGCATCACAGAATGCTCAGACAGGTAGACTCTTAGCCGATAATGCAGCTCAAACTACAGCTTTGGAGCAATATTTAAACCCTGCTCCTATTCCAGCTTATGTCGTACAGAACCCAAATTGTTGCGCACCTAACTACGGATGTGGTTGCGGTTGTGGAATGTAAAAGGGGGTGATGTTATGGCTGCTGAATACAGCGCAAATGCTGCTCAGGTCGTTCCTGCTAACGGTAGCGTAATATTCACTGAATCTCCTGTTCCTTGCAATCGAGGACTAATCTTCCATCGTGACGATTTAGGTATCTTTCGATTAGCAAACAGATTTTTTAGGCAAAATGTAACACAGTGTTGGAGAAGAAATTCTAACTATGAAGTTGGGTTTCATGCTAATATCTCCGTTCCTACTGACCCTGCTGGTACTGTCGAACCAATCAGTCTTGCAATTGCTATAGATGGAGAAATTGACCCATCAAGTATTATGACTGTTACTGTTCCACTTGTATCGGATACAACAGGCGATAATGTAGGTGCAGATATAATAGTTACAGTTCCATTTTTATGTGGATGTTCATCTGTATCTGTGAGAAATATTAGTACCCAACCAATCGTTGTTAGCAATGCTAATATCATTTTTCAAGCCTAAAGAAAGGAGGTCGGATTATGAGAGTTTATGAAGATATTTGTGATATGATTGAAGAAGAACTAGAAGATATCACAAAAAGTAGAAAATTAAATCCCGACACCTTGGAAGTTATAGGTGAATCTGTAGACATTATTAAAGATATTACTACTATCAAAGCTATGAAAGAGGCTTCATATGACAATGGAACTTCTCGTGATGGTGGATATTCAAATAGAATGTACTATGATGATGATTATACAATGGCTCGTGGTGGTCGTGGTGATAGTCGAATGACTAGAGAAGGTCGAGGTGGATATACTCGACATGATGAAAAAGAAATGCTCGAAGAAAAACTTGATGAATTAAAACATCAGCTTAATCAGATGAGATAATATTTCGATTTCTAGAGTGTAGTAAGGAAACTTGCTACACTCTTCTTTCGTCTTATTAAGCCTGTGTTTTAATATAATCTTTAATAATACTATTTTAAATCTTGTCCGTCAATAGACGGAAATTTACCATAAAAAATGTTTCACGGGGTTTAGATATAGGCTTTTCACAAACTTTTTTCTAGTATTTGAATATTTTTTGACTAAATTTTGGGTATATTTTGATTTATATTTGATTTCAGATTGATTAGAGATTGGTTATCATTTAAATATAAAATCAGATATAGGAGTATGAATATGGAAAAGCCAATAGGTGCATATGTAAAACATGATTTAGATATTTTCAGAGCTGAATGTAATTTTTCAGATGAAGAACTAGATTATTTTAATTGCAAAGCAAAAAAATATAATGATTATAGAACAGCTTCTGAAATGTGTGTTTCTTCTAGTACTGTAAGAAGACTTAAAGATAAAGTCGAAGAAAAGATGGAACGTGTTATAGAATTGTATTTTAATGATAATAATTAGTAATAAGATTGTTTTTGTTAAGCTCTAGCGTAAGCTAGGGCTTTTTTGTTGTGTAAAAGGGGGTATTGTTATGGCTAAGGTAAAATTAAAAAAAGAATTTATAATAGAAAAACATATGCAAGCGACTCAAATATGTAAAGATTGCGCAAAAGAAGCTAGAGATAAAATATCTGAATTTTATCAAGAAGAGATAGATAAATTTTATCGAGAATATAACCCAGAATATTATATTAGACATCATGAAAGGGGATATTCTCCAAGAGGTATGGAGAAGACTTTTGATGAGGCTTTAGAGAATACTTCTTCGGGTAATACAGTTCGATTTAAAGGCGGAATAAATGTTAATACAGATTCGATGTATACAGATTACAGCGGAACTCCTGAACAAGTATTATTTTCATTTTTAAATGGATATCATGGTCTTCCACCATTTCCTACTCCACGGAAATTAAATACTCAATTTTCAATTGCTCCTATAACTAGCGAGCAATATGGAATTGGAGTTCATCCATTAAAAGATACCAGGGAATATATTGATAAAAAATTGGAACCAGAATTAAGAAAAAAGCATAACTTTAAATAAATGATTCGAAAGGTGGTGTTTCTATGGCTAATGATATGGAACTTCAATTGTCTTTCTCTTATGATAAGAAAGATTTGAATAATATGTTAGCGCAGATGGAAAATGCGATAGAAAGTGCTAATTTAGACCCAAATATTACTGGAAATACAAAAAAACAATTACAAGATTTTCAAAAAGAAATACAAAAATTTGTTAAACAAACAACAAAAGATTTTGACAAAATAAATGGAATTAGTCTTGATTCAAAGGCTTTTGACCAGTATGTAAAAATAACAGATAAAAGGTTAGATACTCTCGAAGGAACTGTAACTCAAGTAATTGAAGCTTTAAAAGGTGTAGATAGCAGTACTGACTTATCTTCTATTGGAAAAGCATTTGATAATCTAAAAGAAAAAGTATTGGCAAATAATGCGGCCATTAAAGAAATGGTTGATACTGCTAGTGATTTAGGGGCAAAAGTTAAGCTTGATACAATAAGTCAGAGTGAACAAAGCCTTGCTGATATGTTAAATGAAGCAAAAGAATTAAAGCGAACTTTAATGGAAACTGACGATTCTGCGGAAGGTTTTGGAGAAAAGGACTTTAAAGAAGCTTACAATAACTTAAAAGCTATTCATAATGAATATAGGGAAGTCGTAGCTTTATTAGAAAAAATAGATGACCAAGATAGTTTTGAATATTTAAAAAATGAAATTAAAGCTAATAAACTTTATAACGAAAGATTTTTTGTCGCTGAAAAAATCAGGGATATGGCAATTCAAAATGTTGATTTGGAAGAAAAACATGCTAAAGCTCTTAATAGTATTGAAGAAATTGTTCCAAGCTCGCAATTTCAAATTGCCGAAAAAAGAGTTGATGCTTTGATTTCAAAAGTTGATAAATTATATTCTAAAGCAAAATATGCAGAGGGTGCATCTATTGTATCTAGTTCTGAGCTTGAAGGGAATCAAGGACAAGTAACTGTTAGAACTGCTTTGAAGATAACAACAACTTCTGAGCAGATGTTTGAAGTAATAAAAAAAAGACTTGAAGATGTTCAAAAGAGACTTAATAATCAGACTCTTGTTGTTCCTGTAAAATATACTTTAGGAACACCAAGAGAAAATGCTGAAAATCCTTTAGCTCCTACTAGTAAAGAAATAAAAGAAGCTCAAAAGGGATTAGATTTTAATTGGGATAAAACTTACGCCAAAATAGAAAAACAAGCCATTGACGAGGCAGAAAAGGCTGCTAAAAATGCTATTAGTTCAGTTCAGGCTGAAATGGATAAAAATCCCGTTGCTATTAAGTTTGATATACCTGCTTCTGAAAAGAAACGAGTTTCTGAATTACTTGCAAAAAATCTTCTTAGTACTCAAATTAATATTGGCGCTGTATTGCAAGAGGCTGTATCTAGTGCTAAAGAACTTCGTGATTTGATGCAGGAAGTTTATGATACTTCTATCGAAGATGATACCGGTTCTTATTTACAACGTATAAGAGAAACGACTAAACAGCTTGCTCAAGCAGAGAAAAAGGAAGAAAAGTCGTCAAAAAAGACAAAATCTCAAATAACAAATGAAGTAAAAGAGCAAGCTAATGAACTTCACAGTCAAATTCAAGATTCTTTTAATAAAAACAAAATTAAGATTAAACTTGAACTTGAAAAAGCGCAATTAGATTCTATAAGAAATAAAATAGCAGATGCAAATCTTGATAAAAGTTTAGATATTGCTGGTTCTTTAAAAGAAGCTGTAATTGCCTCTCATAATATAGCTGAAAATCTTAATAGTATTAAAGAGACTAATATTAAAATTAGTAGCGGACGTGGAACGAAAACGGATTTATCTAATATTGAACAGAATGTTGCTACTGTTTTAATTGGTTTAAAAACTATTAATGACAGTATAGGCAAATTACAGACAGCAATTAAGAATATTGGCAAGAATGATTCAGGTGTAAAGGATTTGACAGGAGACTTTGACCGAATTATCACTAAACTAAATGAAATGATGGAAACATCAGATAAACTAGTAAATGATATTCGTAACGATGTCTCTACTATTGATACTGCTTTTAAAGAATTAGAAAAAACTATAAATAGTGTTTTAGATAAGGAAAATTTTGGAACTATTACAAATTTAACATCGGAGCTTCAAATAGGATTTAATAGTCTTATTAAAATGTTATTTGAAGTTATAAATGCTATTGATAGATTAAAAGTAAGTTCTGAGAATATAGGCAAGCAAGCTTTTGAAAATCAATTAAAAGCTTTAGGTGAAGTAGATAATGAAGCTTTAAATAAAACTGTTGAGCTTGTAAAAGAATTAGATACTACTCTTCAATCAATTCAACAATCTTCTTCAGCAGTCAAAGATATTACAAGTATAAAAAATATATTTGATGCTTTAAATATTAAAGATGAAAAGCTAGAGAAAATAAATAAAATACCAGAAGCTTTAAAATCAATTGCTGAACAAACTAAAGAATTAAATAATTTTCCAACTTCAAAGTTTGTTGAACAGATTACTGAAATAGCTAAGCAAGGTGAAGGTTTAAAAGCTTTATCGGAAGTATTAAAACATTCTCAAAAAGAAATTAATGCTGCAATTGAATTGTCTAAAA
>Ga0247611_10010022_pt1 | contig 11223 bp, 15 predicted proteins | sample 177DNAGHGhighgp2_FD_192422 | JGI IMG/M metagenome (GOLD analysis project Ga0247611, IMG submission 192422) | Sheep rumen microbial communities from Palmerston North, Manawatu-Wanganui, New Zealand - 1770 DNA GHGhigh gp2 | ecosystem: Host-associated > Mammals > Digestive system > Stomach > Rumen... | reverse complement strand
GTTCCTTTAAGTAAAGGAGACCTATTAAGAATGTGGTGTAGCCGTGCAGGTAATGAATTCAACTATGGTGTACAATATTTCTTCAAATGTACTAATAAACAACCACTTTATTTCTATTGTGGAGAAACATTACAAGATGCTAACCTCATTAACATAGGTAGAATAGTTGAAAACATTGCAGATATTGATAATCTTGCACAAATGGGTTCTCAGTTATCAGCATTAACAACAAGATATGTTGTTGAAAAATGGGAAAATGGTACAGAATACTGTATTAAATATAATGACGGTTGGTGCGAACAAGGTGGTTTTATTAATGTAACAAGCTCAACAACATATAGTGTTACCTTCCATCAGCCATATAGAGATATTAATTATCATATAAGTGGTAGTGGTGTTTATTCGTCTAATGGTGGTATTGACCACCAAGAAGCTATGAATGAATTTGCTTCTAAAACAACTACTGGTTTTAATAAGTACATATGGGGTACAAATTATAACTATTGGTGGAAGGCAGAAGGCTACATGGCTACAACATAAAGAGGTAAACAATGTCAGAAAATAGATTTGAAGATATAAAATTTCCAAAGGTAGTATTCAATTCGCTTTCAGAAGCAAAACGTAAAGAGCTTCTTGAGAATGGTCAAATAGAAGAAGGTGAATGGTACGTTACTAATGATGGCTTTAAAGATAATGCAGGTGGCTTAGATGTCCTTGACATAGGGCAATCTCTTTATATAGATGAGACTCAAGGTCTTAGACGTTGGTTGAATGGTTCTTGGGTTGATATTAATGACCACACACGCCCATTCTATGAAAAGCTCTTAAAGGCGTCATCATTATATCCAGACATTTTATGCACACCTTCTGAATATGAAAATATCATAGCACAATCAGCATTTAACCAATGTGGTAAATTTGCTATAGATACTGTTAGTGGTAAAATTCGTCTACCTAAGATAGTATATGCTAATGGTGCTTTGAACATATCTAATATTGGTAACTTAGGTTCTGAAAGAATATTAGTTGCTAAAAAAGAACCTACAGAAACAGAAAAATCTTGGTGGAACTGGTATTCTGATGGTTGGTATGAAGAAGGTGGTTATATGTATACTACTGGTTCTGCAACAGGTTCTGACCAACAGAGAGACATATATTTTTCACATAATTTCAGAGATAGAAACTATAATGTGTACCTTGCATCTGGTGTAGGTAACTCTGGTTGGCAGTATGCTAACGGTGCTATGTTAGGTTCTGGTTCAAACTTAAATTATGATAACTGGCAGTTCGTAGACCATTTCCATATGTGTTTACCTACAGGTACAACTAATACATATTGTTACTGGAGAGTAGAAGGCTATGCAAATAAGCCTACAGAAGCAGATTTCACTATTGATGTAGGACCAATACAATACTATTACATTCAAATAGCTACAGGTCTTGAAACAGTTGTAAATATTGAAAATGAAGTACAACTTAATAATCCTTACTCTTTAGGTGAATCAATGTATTCAGCTTCTATTTTGAATAATATTAGCTGGCTTCGTGGTGGTTCTCATAGTGATAGAGTAACATACCCTTCATATTATGATATGTTGTATAAGATATTGACAGGTGAATATTCTATTGCGGGTATTACAGTTAAAGAAGAAGGTGATGCTACAATAGACCGTCTTGACCATGTTATTAACACACATGACGAGACATTTATTTTACCTACATTGAATGGTTCTGAAAATGTAAGAACAGAAGACCGTAGTAATTTTATTGACTATACCTCTCAAATTACGGCTACTGGTGCTCAAATTACAGCACCTTATAATGGCTGGTTCAGAATATATGGAGATTATGCAGAAAATAAATACATAGAATTATTTAATCAAAGTACAGATATGCATGCTCTAGGGTGTCCTGCAAGCTCTGGTTTGATGGTATATGCTGATATTTGGGCTAATAAAGGTGATATAGTAAGTGTATATTATAATACCGCTATAACAAGTTGTAATTTCAGAATAGCAACTAAACCCGGTTTCTTGTACTTCTATGTAGGGGAAACAGTTCAAAATGCTAACCTTATTAACGCTGGAAAGCTAACAGACACAGCAAGTACGACAATGGGTCAATGGGACGGAGTGTCAAATAGAACGTACTGTCGCAGGTATGCTGATGGTTGGTGTGAACAAGGTGGTTATTACTATACAGGAGCTACACTTGCTAATACAAACATAGTAGTTACATTCCCTCAACCTTTCAAAGATAATAACTATGTATTTAGTTTCAACCATGTTTATCCGGGGAATGGCACAGCAGACTGTGGTTGCGAAAACTGGACAGGTCATAAGCCAACATCTGCAACTGTTTATAATGGTACTGGTGGTTGGCAAGGATTTTCTTGGAGAGCTTCTGGCTATTACAAATAATTTGCTTGACAAGATAACTCTTTCATGATATACTTGAATTGTAGACAGGAAAAAAGTGAAAGAGAGATTAATGACAGTAACTATTACGGAAGCAAAAGTTAAGAAAATAATCTATTATAACGGTCAGAATCAGTGGGGTGTATTTGCTATAACATATACACCAGAAGGTCAGACAGGACCTTTAAAAACAGGTTTAGAAACCACTGTGGCTGGAAATTTTGAAGGAATATATGAGGGCTGTAAATTGAACCTCACTGCTGAAGAAGTAGAGCACCCAAAGTATGGTAAGCAATTACAACTTCAGCACTATTCCCTTATTGAAGATTCCTCATCAAAAGAAGCTATTATTAACTTCCTAACAAAATCTTCAATCAATGGTATTCATAAAGCATTAGCACAAAAAATCTATGACAAATTTGGAAAAGACAGTATTGACATAGTGTTACATCATACTGAAAGACTAAAAGAGGTTAATGGTATTGGTGAAAAGACTTACGAAGTAGTAGTTAAGTCTGTTTCTACCTACTTTGAAATGGAAGAATTATTGAAATATTGTGCTGAAATAGGACTTCATAAGTTTGCACTTGTTATGCAACTATATAAAGAGTTTGGTAATGATGCAGTCAGAATGCTTAAAGAGAACACATATCAACTTCTTGTTATGTCGGAGGCACTATCCTTTAATCAAATAGATGAAATCGCCTTGAAAGCTGGTATTAAAGCAGATGATGATAACAGAATCAAATTTGGATTACTTTATGTACTTAACCGTGAGTCTGTATTAAGGGGTTCTACTGGTTGTGATGATATGCAACTCAAAAATATCTTCCAGAAGACACTTGGGTTGCAAAATAATCAGCTTTACCGTTATGCCTTAACTAAACTTATGGAAGAACACAAAATCTATCTTAATGATGATAATGTGTTCCTTGCGGAGTTCTATGAAGCTGAGAGAAATATAGCAAAGCAGTTGACATGGCATAATAATGACTTCCCAGATGTATATGATGATAAAATAGTCCAAGAAGAAATACATAACTTCCCATTCACTTTGAATGATGACCAAATTAATGCTATATATTCTTGTCTTAGGAAGCAATTTAGTGTTATTACATCATTAGCTGGTTGTGGTAAATCAACGATTTCAAAAGCAATATTACGTATTTTGGACCGTCATGGCATGCCTGTTATACTCATAGCACCTACTGCGAAAGCTGCTAAGAGGTTGAATGAGTGCACTGGCTTCAATGCTTCTACAATTCATAGATTCTTAAAAGTTAAAGACAATACTTTAGAATCATATGATGAAGTCTTTGTACCTAGACAAGCTACAATTCTTATTGATGAAGCATCAATGGTAGATGTACGTTTATTTGAAAGGGTTTTAGACCATATTCACGCTGATACAAGGGTTATATTAGTAGGTGATACCCACCAATTACCTTCTGTACAAGCTGGAAACCTCCTTGAAGACATAATAGAAGCTGAAAAATTCAATGTTTGTTACCTTAGAGATATAACAAGACAAGCAGAAGACAGTAATATTATCAAATACAGTAATATGGTTAATGAAGGGAACTTTATCCCATTAGATTTGAAGTCAAAAGACCTAGTATGCACTTCGGCACAGAAGACACAACGTCAAAAAGCCGTAGAAGTCATCAAAAAGTCGTATATTTCTAATGTAGAGAAATTCGGTTTGCTAAATGTGCAAGTAATATGTGCTTATAAGCAAGGTATTTTAGGTGTAAATTCTATGAATCAAGTGCTAAAAAGTGCTGTTAATGCAGAATCACCTACAAAAACTACTGAAGATAATGTATTTTCATTCCAAATTGGGGACAAAGTACGTCACACGGTCAATAATTATGATTTGGACGTGTTTAATGGAGAAACTGGTGTAGTTGTAGACATCAAAAATGCTACAGATTATGATAATGCTGAAGGGAAAGACCTTTTAGTAGTAGATTATGGTGATAGATTTGTAAATTATGACAAATTTTCAGCTAATGAACTAACATTATCATATGCTTCTACAGTTCATGCCAGCCAAGGTTCTGAATATGATTGTGTTTTTGTCATATTAGACAACGAAATAAGTAATATTCTCCTTGTGAGAAAGATAGTTTACACAGCTATCACGAGAGCGAAGAAAAAATGCTATATTTTAAGTGTAGATGGGTGCGTAAATACTGCTATCTCTAATGACCATTACAAGGAGAGATTAACAAAATTATGCGACTTTATCAAAGAAGAGAGTGGAGAAAAAGTTAATGAGTACAGTTTTAATTAATTTTCTTGGTCAGCCGGGAAGCGGAAAAAGTACACTTGGCACACAGTTATTTGCAGAATTGAAAGTTAGAGGCTATGAAGTAGAATTTGTCAATGAGTTTGTGAAAACTTGGACTTATACTGGTCGAAAAGTCAACAAATTTGGGCAATATTACATATTTGGTATGGAAACTGAGAACCAAAGCCGTCTATTTAACAAAGTAGACTATATTATAGCAGATTCCCCAGTCCTTCTAACCTCGTTCTATCAGCAATTTTACTGGGGTTCTAATACATTAATTGTCCCAGCTAAAGAATTCTATCAATTTGCTGAAGAAGAAGGTGTAAAAGTATGTAATATATTCATAGATAGAAAGTTTAAATACAATCCTAAAGGCAGATTTCAGACGGAAGAAGAATCAGAAGAAGTACGTAAACAGCTTCTGAAATTCATGGACGATAATGGTTATGAATATTACCACTTGAAAGTGCCTGTAAAGGAAAGAATTAATACAATATTAGAAATATTAGGAGTAAAAGATGAGAGTACAGAACAGCAATTGTCAGCCGTTGAGACCACTAACATTTAACGGAATTAAAATCAATAGACTTAAAAACAAAGATGTTCAGTATCTTGATAATAAGGTGATGAATTTAATTACGGTTAATAGATTAACAGGTAAAAGTGGCTGTGGTGCCGTATTTACTAATGACAGCATTACATTGGCAACAGAAAGTGGCTCTATCAAATATTACCTAAGAAAGTTAGGGATTAAGTTCTCAAAGGATAAGAAATAATGAAATGTCAATTTAATCAAGTCAATAGAGAAATGGTAATTACAACCAATACTTTTGGTGCAGTAACAAGTAAAGGTGTGGTTTATGACCTCACAAATAAGAAAAAGCGTGAGATTGAACCTTATACACTCATAAGGGTTATAGATTTCAACTTTATGACTAAAAAAGTAGTTATTAACTGTATCAAAGGTGTATCTAACTATAATGCTGAAGTCACAGTAGATTTCCTTTTCAGACATTGTAATATAGATACTCCAGATGCTAACCAAAAAGTTGAAGCAATAATGATTCAGCACGTTTCTCACAACCTTTTAGACAAAGACACAGCAATATTTATATTAGTTATGACACTTACATACTTAGTAGGTATGATACTAGGGAAGGGACTATAATGGCACAAAAACTTAAATTTCAAGGCAAGACATACACTATAACAGAAGTACAAGACGTTGGAGACCCTTCTATTATTAAGTATAGAGCTAAAGTTAAGAGTAGTAAAGGTGAAGAATTCACTTATATTCATTCCGGGACAGGGCACCATCTTTATAATAGTAAAGACCAGAGAATAGCAGAAACTACAAGTGTTCAAATGTGGGAGGCATAATGGAAGCTATAACACCTAAACAAACAGATGTATATAAGCTATCAGCACCAATGCTTTTCAGCTTTGATGCTTTAGATAAGTATATTGAATATAACAAAAAGTACAAAAAGTCTCAAATTAAGATGTTATTTCAATCAATTCCTTGGCCTCAAACTGAGAATTTTAATGAGTGGTTTATGGCACATAGATTTGGCACATCTAATCCTAATATAGCAACTTATGCTGATTTTGATAAGTATGTGCAGTATGCTCAAAGGAATGGGTTTGAAATTATATATTTAATGAACTCCCCAAAAGCGTTTAATGATAGGGATATTGAACCTTTTAAGAAAGATATATACACATTATTAGATAACTTATGGAACTCTGGAATTAGACGTATAAAGTTCTCTAATACACAGGTGGCTCAAATTATTAATGAGTATAACCCAAATTTTCAGTTATCTGTAGCTGTTATTATGGAATATAGTTCTATAGAACAATACAGAGCATTACTATCTTATTTCCCAAACATTAATCACATATGTATACCAAAGGACCTTAACCAAAATTTTGACTTCCTTAATTCAATGAAAAAAGCATTTCCTAACATAGAATTTGAATTAATGGTAGGCGAAGGTTGTCCTAAATGGTGTCCTAGCAGGTTTTCTTGCCAAGCATCATCATTAAGTACGTATTACAAAATAGGTTGTCGTATTGGACAAAGTGATATTATAAAGACAAGAGTTAAATGTGGTGCAATACACCCTTGGCAGTTAGAATATTACTCAGCTCTAGGGTTTAACCATTTTAAGTTATTAACTAATGGGGCTAGAGCTACAGATACAGATACTTCAAATATAGAATTATATATGAGAAGTATAGAAAATGGTGTAGATGCTGAGTATTTAAGCATATATTGTGGAGAATTGGCATATAAACTACCACAAGAAGAATGTATTGCATTATTGCCAGATATTAGACACTTTGTCAAAAACGGCTATAGGTGCAATGTGGATTGTGGTGTTAATTGTACTTATTGTGATGAATATATTAAGAAAATCAAAGAGAGGGTTTATGACAATATTAATTAACTTATTTGGGTCTAGTTCTGCTGGGAAGAGTTCTCTTATGGCAGACCTGTTTAACACATTGAAATTCAAAGGATATACAGTAGAAATGTGTCCAGAAATTATAAAACAATGGGCATGGGACGGCATATATCCTAATAAGTATGACCAATATTTCCTCATGGGACAGGAGATTAAACAACAGTCCCGGTTGCTAGGAAAGGTTGAATTCGCTATTTCAGACTCACCAGTTATGCAAAATTCGTTCTATAATTGGTATCTGAATAAAACAGACAATCTCTATCAACCATCAGTAGATTACAATGCAATGATATTAGAAGACGGTCATACAATAGTTAATTATTTTTTATTCCGTAATAAGCCATTTGAAGCTAAAGGTAGGTATCAGACGGCTGAAGAATCAGATAATATAGCAATAGCATTAATGGATTATTTAATAGAAAGAAATCATAGACCTATTATATTAGAAGGGCATGACCACGAACGAACAGAAGCTATATTAAAGCACTTAGAAATTGTGTGATGAAATTCTATTTTCCTGTGTACTCCCAGAAATGGGAGTTTTCTTTTTAAGGAGAAAAAGTGTGTGAAAACAGGAAGTTTTTATGTTATATCACAAAAACTTCCTACATTTTACAATGTCTCCACACATGATATATGAAATCGTCCATCTTAACATCAGATGGAGTTGTTATTTTCATTATATAGTGGGCATGACATTTGTAACAAACACAGTCCTGTCCCTCTTCTATAAAGTCTCCATTTTTGGTGACAATACTTCTACCGTCACCGTGGTCTACTATGTAAGAATATTCCCATATATCTCCGCAATGGGGACAAATATAGACTTTATCGTTCATAATGAAAAATATAAACAAAAATACTTGACAAGGTAAAAAGTTTATGCTATAATAGAATTATAAGGAAAGAGCAATGAGTGAAAAAGCTGGTATATATTGCTTGAGAAATAGTAAGAACGGTAAGAAATATATAGGTTCTTCAAAGCATATGAGAAGTAGAATCATAGAACACATATCAAAACTTGAAGAGAATATACATTCAAACCGGGAATTACAAGAAGCGTTCAATGAAGATGGTTTAGAATTTTGTGTGTTAGAGTTTATAGACGATTCTAATAACAAGGACTTAATCCTCAAAACTGAACAAAAGTGGATAAACTATTATGATAGCACTAATCCAGAAAAAGGTTATAACAAAATTAACTCATTTGAAACAACCGTTACAAAATCTCGAAAACCTTGGAAAAGAGTAGAAAAACCTAATAAGGAAATCAAGATAGTGGACGAGTTAGCTAGAATGAATAAGCACTCAAACTCAATCTGGAAGATTATCAAATTAATATTTGACTTATAAGGAGAGACATATGTCTGGTGGACATTACAACTATTTATGTTACACAATAGAAGATACCTATGAAGGTGAATTAGAGAACACATTATTAGAAGAAATGTTCCAAGATTTCTGCAAACTCCTTAAATCCTTAGAATGGTACAAATCTGGTGATACTTCACAGGAAGATTACCAAGAAGATGTCCAAAAGTTCATTGAAAAATGGACAAACTCTGACCAAGCAGCTTATGCAAAAGCCAAAGCTGATATAGTCAAAAACCTTGAAAATTTCATAAAATCAATCTAGTATAAATCGCTATTGGTGAAATATCCTCGTTGAGAAGCCTATCATTTGATAAATCGGGCAAAAGACCCACCGTACAGGGGACTAATATGTACGGTCGGTGCCTATTCACCGAAAGAATAGGAACTTAGTGTGAAGGTGCAACGGTGCATAGTTTGGGTTCATATCCCATTCGCAGTCACATAAGCCACAAGGGAACTACAATGTCCGTAGACCTCCCTCTTATGTAGATAGCTGTTCGACTCAGCAATATCATTAAGTACTTTCTGGAATGGATATTTGTGGAAACTACCTATAGGTCCCTCCAAATTGACTTTCATTACCTATAGGTAGTATATATCCATATTAAGTATTAGGAGAAGAGAGTATGCCAAAATGTCCAAAGTGTGGTCATATATGGAATGAAAATGAAAATAATGAATTCTACTGGTCAGACAATTTTGAAAGACAAGTAGAAGATGATAGAATGACTTATGTTTGTGATGAATGTGGTAAAGAGACACACGTAGCTTACGCTAGACGTGATAGAATACCTTTTAGCTTACGTAATCATTATCATAGTCTTGTATTCCATAATAGAACAATATATCTTTGTGTAGATTGTTTAATGAAGCATTATCCAGAAGATGTATGGGCAATAGACAGACCTATGACTGAAGAAGAAAAAGCAGAGTTTGAACAACGTAGAGAAGAGTTTAAATTATGGGCTAGATTACAACAGGAGAGAAGCAATGACGAGTTTTAAGGTGATAAGGGTTAGATATACCTCTGAATTAGAAGAACAATTAAATAAATTAAACGAAGACTATAAGAATGTTAAGGTTCAGTGCATGACATATGACCATAACATTAACCAATATACAGTTATAGTAGAATTAGGTGAAGAAATACTTCCTATGACTTATTATAACCCAGCAGATGACCAATATTACAATATATAAATACTTGACAAGACATTAACTTTATGTTAATATAATCCTATACAAAAAAGAAAGGGACAGTATGGCAGTTAAAGAAAAGAAGGCTCCAGTTTCAGATGGTAATTACGTTTTAAAAACTATGAATGAGTTTACAATGATGGACACTAAAGAATTACAGAACTGGGCAGAAATACAGAAAGCACTTAAAGAAGGAAGGTTAAAGTCACTATGGTAGTAGATAATGTAGATAAAATAAGAGGGTTTCTAAATGTTAATCTGGAACCAGAACACGAGAACAAAGAGTTCTATAAGTTTGATGTAATGGTCCGTAAGAAAGATAACCCAGAAAATACCTTTATGAAACATCACAAAGGTTCATTCCTACTTCATTCTTGGTTGATAAGCTCTGTAGAACAGTATGATAAATACATAGATGAAATGGTATCTCTCTGTTTATTAACAGGGGCAAGGTTGTATATGACAGTAGACAGAAAGTCAACAGAAAAGATGACTACTATGCTATCTGATGAGTCACATGACCTTATGAAGAGCATGCTCAGAAATAATCAAATATCTACAAAGAATGTCTTTAACATAATGAATTCTATAACCTCAAAGAATGAGATAAGTGTTCATAACGCAAGAAAACTTCTGTTTGACATAGACAATATGGACACAGAAGCATTCACACAAACTATGTTAGCATTATGTGCTTTACCAGAAGAGTTATCTTTAATGACACTTAATACTCCAAACGGTTGGCATATAATAACAGATAGATTTGATAGAACACTTCTCCCTAATGATGTACTTAATAATGATAATTTGGACATCAAGGAGAATGCGTTAACACTAGTGTACTTTGACAATTTAAGGAAAGAGTTACAGGAAGGAGAGTAGTCATGATTTACACAGGTTACTTCGCTAAATTAAAGACGTATGAAAATGCTGGTCTAAAGACAGTATCTATTTCTGGTAAAGCACCTAATTTTTATAAAGGACCAGAATACAAAGGTTTGGCACCTCGTTGGCAAATGTTTAATGACTGGAAAAAAGGCAAAATAGATAACATGCAGTACACATCTATTTTCCTAAAACACCTTGAAACACTTGATAAGGAAGCTGTTAGAAGAGCATTAGAAAGTTTTGGTGAGAATGTAATACTATTATGCTATGAAAAGCCGGGAGACTTTTGTCATAGACATATTGTCGCTGACTGGTTAGAATCTAACTTTGGCTGGCGAGTTGATGAATATGACCAAGTGTTACAGGACAGAAAAAGCCAAGCAATTAAGGACCTTAAATCATTCTACTTATCAGCACCAGTGTTAGCTATTGACTATCAGATAGAAGATGTTGATAGGTTTATCCAAGAGCTTGAAGAGAACCCACCAGAAGGTTATTTCCTATACAAAAAGATACGTGATAATGGTGTAGAATATACTCTGGAAGACTCTCAAGAGTTCCTCAAAGAATATGGTTTATA
>Ga0247611_10010021_pt1 | contig 11223 bp, 24 predicted proteins | sample 177DNAGHGhighgp2_FD_192422 | JGI IMG/M metagenome (GOLD analysis project Ga0247611, IMG submission 192422) | Sheep rumen microbial communities from Palmerston North, Manawatu-Wanganui, New Zealand - 1770 DNA GHGhigh gp2 | ecosystem: Host-associated > Mammals > Digestive system > Stomach > Rumen... | reverse complement strand
TGCGATGCGTCGCACCAGCAGCGAGACGTACATAAGAATAGTGAACCTTGGAAGCGTCGCATTTGCCACATACAAGGACGTTGCGGCAACTCTCGGCAGAAAGACATTCGATATAACGGAATACGAATGACAAGCAAAGACATCGCAAATGCCGCGCAGATGTGGCAAGACGGGGCATCAGTCCGCTAAATAGCAAGATGCCTCGGATGCTCCCCCAATTCGATATACCGCATCGCATGCAAGAACCGCGAGATGTTCGCCTATAGGAAGACGTTCGTCAGCGAAGAAGAGAAGGCTTCGGCAGTGGAGAGCGTGCTTAACGGTAAGTACAGAATGGCACAGGTTGCCCGGATACTCGGCGTGCACAGGAGCGCAGTAAGCAAGTGGGTCAAGAAGGCAAGGGAATAAAGATGGAAGACAACGTGACGGCAAACGGCAACATGGCAAGCAGCGACGCCATGACAGAAGATGACAGCATGAAAGACGAACGCAACATCGTTTGCGAGGGTGACGAAATCATAGTCGAGTGGTACAAGAGGGCCGCTGAGATAAAGACAACCGGGGAGCTGACCGACTTCATAGATGGCGTTTGCGGCGTAGGTGACATGGACTACGGTGCCGCAGTCCATGCGGCTGCTGCGGTAACAGTCGCAGCCTCATGGCTCATGTCCCACAAGATAGGCTTCTCAGGCTTTCAGGCAAGCCTTATCGGGCTTGAGTACCTGCTGCATTGGACCTATCGGGACAGCATCGGAATTATGGTGACCGATTTCTCGAAGATGCTCTACCCGCAACATGGAGACCACTTCGACAAGACAATCAAGCAGAGCACTTGGAAAGCCTTGCAAAACGAGGCCAAGAGACTTTTGGAAGATAAGGGCTATGCGCATCCGAAGGTGATAGCCCACTGGCAGAGCATTGTCGATGGCAACGTGCCGTTCGGATTCACAGTGGAAGGCGAGGAATAATGCCGTTCATACACTTCTATCCTGCCGGGTTCTGTGGGACCAGACACCTTTTCTATGACAGGGCAGATGACTATCGTCATGCCGAGAGACTTCTGCTAGAGCACAAAAGCTTCTCGACAAACCAGATGAGCTTCCTGTCCCACGGTGGATATACGCTAGAGTACGACGAGCTGAGAATCATCGAAAACGGCAAGCCGGACATCGTGATAACCAACAACCACGATGGCACGTGGGACTGTCCCAACACAAAGAGGGAACTACGCTACGCACATCAGCTCTTCAAGCTGTGGAAAGCTGGCGAGTTCGAGCCTCTGGAAGAGTAATGACAACGGGCGTATACGACAGCCCTCTTCGCGGAAAGCAGCTCATACGATTCGATGACATGAACCTAGGCAAGGTCTGCTATACGGACTTCGACGCCGTGCTTGAGTGGAAGGACCGCGCTTGGCTCCTGTTCGAGGTCAAGAAAGGGAGCAAGGACGTTCCTGTGGGCCAGAGACTTGCGCTTGAGAGGTTCATACAGGATGTCGGCGCTGCCGGGAAGCTGGGCTGTGCGGCAATTGTCGAGCACAACGTCAGGAACCCATATGAAGACATCTACTTAAGGGACTGCTTTGTGCGGTCCATTTTCATGACCAACGAGCTTACTTGGAGGCCGACGAAGAGACTGATGAACTCCAAGGAACTGATGCTCGATTTCTTTGTGTACATGCAAAGCCATTATTGATTGGATAACTTCAGATGAAACTCCAAGATTTGGGGTTCAAGCTGCACTCGTCCGGCGAGACGTTCGAGTTCTGGCGCAACCCATTGGACAACGACACCCCACACTATCAAGAGCTGTATTTCACGACAGACTATGTCGGCAAATGGACTTGCGAGGCTCTGTGGAACGAGTTCCTGCTGAACCAGTATGAGACGTGGGAAGCCCAACAGGCTCCCGAGCATCGCAACTACAAATGGTCCGCACGCTTTGGAAGCTGGGTAAACAGGCAGATGGTCATAACCGAAGAGATTGCGACGGCCATAGCCGAGCACATCCACGAACTGGAACGCCAACGCCTTGCCAAGAAGCAGGACAAGAACCAGATGGCGTTTGACTTCTAGGAGGCGAGATGAACGAACGCGAGAAGAAGAAGGTCAAGGACATACAGGCGTGCGCAGCGCTTCTCTACTCTCAAGATAAGCCACGATATGCAAACTTCCCTCTGAACGGCACGAGCGTTGTCATAGCCATCACACCGGACATCTTCACTGCGCTTGGCATCGCACTCGATGCAGCCGCAATCTACCTAGAGGGCGAATCACGAGATGTTGACAGCGAAGAGCTTGCGGAAATCATAGCCGAGACTTACGTGAAAGAGAAGATGCGAGAGAAGCGGGTGCTCGATGGCTAACACGTACTGGGAGAAGCTTGGCATCGAGCGTCGCAAGAGGATAGTCGCATTCATCGAGAGCTACACAAGGGAGCACGGCTGGCCCCCGTCGTACCGCGAGATTTGCGCTGGCGTCGGCCTGAAGTCCGTGTCAACCGTCAAGCTGCACCTCGAAAGGCTCAGGAGAGACGGCGTGATTGTCACAAACGGCAGAAACGCAAGGTCGATAAGGGTGGTGGACAGATGAGCGTAGACAGGCCGAACCCACAGACGATTCGTGACTTGCGGCTGATGTACGAGACGTGCGGATGCTACAACGGATGCATCGAGTACAAGTCGCTCAACGACGCAAAGAACAGCAGCGAATACAAGAACGGTGACATCATCAGTATGTCCCTCAATGTGGTCCCAAGCGAATACGAGGACAAGGTTGTTGTCGGCGTCTACCGCAAGATGGTCACAAACAAGACTGATGACAAGAGCTACTACACGCCGAAGGCGCTTGTGGACTGGGAGATGTCATATACGTTCGATGAGTTCAAGGTGTCTCCGTTCTACGACATGTGCATTGACAGGTGGTCAGACAGGAACGGCGTGTCGTGGGACACCTCCAAGATGGACGAGCACGAGGCTTGGGACGATGACACCAGATGGTACGTCTATGCCCATGTGTACGAGCACGAGTACGACTGGCTCCACAACTGGCGCAAGACCGGGAACATAAGCAGCGTCAACTTCGAGCTTAACGAGAATGGCAACACAAGGCTGTACCTTGATGGTGACTGCTTCTGGGACGGTGACATATGGTCGTTGGTCGATGCGATACAGGAGCACGAGGACTTGAAGAAACGGCTCTCGAAGCTCAAGGAGCACGGCATCGACCTTGACGATGGGACGCTGAGCATCAGGCTATGGGAGGAATAAATGTCGATGATAGACGCTGATGAAAACGGACCGTCAATAATGAAGAAGTTTACGAACGAGGCCATATCTGACATCGTGACCATGTTCGGAAACTACGTGAACTTATATGGCCTCGCGAGGCATTACAAGGCAGAGAACGAGCGACTGGAAGAAGAGCTTGCCAACGCAGGCGAGTTGTGCGTGGAAGAGCATACGGAAGGATGCGAGTATTGCGAAGTCGATTCAGGACTCACCTCATATGGCTGTGGCAAGAGCATCCATGTCGGTGGCGCTGCGGAGAGCGCACAAATCAGGTTCTATAGGGACGTGCGAAGATGGTTCCTGCACATCGAAACCGAAGAGGGCGGAAGCACGGAGATTGAGATGCGACACTGCCCGTTCTGCGGAAGGACGCTGCCATGATAGAGGAAATCAAGGACGAGCACGGACTGCCAAAGGACAACGGCGTGTTCAGAATCAGCTACGTCTCGGCAGGAATAGCAGATGACGGAGAGGTTTTCTTCAAGCTTGACCTCGGAGGCCCATCGCGCGACACGATTCTCCTTCTGGAGCGCAAGTTCATGGTAGAGCTTCTGGATGTTCTTGACGCGGATAGCTTCATCGAGGACGTGTGCGCGTTCCTGCGAGGCCAGTACGTGCATGTGACCACAAAGTATGAAGGCGGACTAGCGCCGATAGAGACCATCGGAGACGTGTTCGAGCAGCGATGCGTGAGGTTCAGTGAGGAAAGCAAATGAGATGCCCATACTGCACAAAGGATAGGATTGGAAGGCTTAGACGGCTTACGCCTGACCTCGATGGCTGGGAGCATATGTCGGCAAAAATAAGGCCAGAGGTGGAAGGTGCGTACATAGACATCACCACATATTGGTGGGACAAGCACGGAAAGCGAATGTCAGATGACTACGAGATATTCATCACGCATTGTCCAAGATGCGGAAGGAGGCTTACGTGAGCTGTGACTACTGCGGCCATGCGTTCTTTGCGTCACCAAAGATTCCGTCATCGAACAAGCGCGTGCAGACGCACGTGTTCAATGCGAACGAGCATGGGCTGCTGCTCATATACGAGCGAAAGCCAAGCGATACAGACAACTACTTCTGCGAGATTGAGGACTTGGAAAAATATCCATAAGTCCATGTAAGTCTACTTAGACATGCGAAAGCTTAGCACATACCGTTGGTTGAACGGAAATCTACGCCTGTGGAGAGAACTTGGACCTCGCCATCGTGGCGATTCTCGAAGAAGCAGGAATCACACCTCAATCACAGATGTAGCGCGATGTCAATGGGGGTTGTTGAAGCGTCTCTGCGATGAGGCGTAAACAGCACGAGATGGTTAAGCAGCTCGCTAGGTTCATCCTGTAACTGGTTATCGAAGCATTTCTATGATGAGGTATGAACAACACGAGCTGATTGCACAGGCGCACGCAGACTACAGGGCTGCGTTGTCGAAGCATTTTTTCGATATATTAAGGAGAACCAACATAATCAACAAAGCATATCGCTGTCGTATTTACCCTACAAAGGAGCAGACAGCACAGATAGAGAAGACCTTCGGCGCATGTCGATGGGTCTTCAATTTATGTTTAGAGACAAAGAAAGCTGCATGGGAATTTGAGAAGAAGAACCTATCGTATTATGAACTAACAAAACAGCTAACAATCTGGAAGAAAACGGTTGCACCGTGGCTTTATGAGGTTAGTAACCCTGCACTTCAACAGTCTATACGCGACTTGGACGCTGCATACCAGAACTTCTTTCGCAGGGTAAAAAACGGAGAGAAGCCGGGATATCCCAAATTCAAGTCAAAGCGAAGTGGAAATCAAAGTTACAGAGTTCCTAGTGACAGAGGCAGATTACACATTGTTAATGAGCATCAAATTAGGATACCAAAGCTTGGAACAGTGAAGTGTCGTGGACTGCCGAAAGTTGAAGGTCGCATACTCAATGCAACCATACGTAGGGTGCCATCAGGAAAGTACTATGTGAGCCTTTGTTGTGCCGACGTACCAGAACCAGACATGCCGTTGGGTGAAAACGACATCCTTGGGATAGATGTCGGAATCAAAGACCTCATGACCCGTTCTGATGGAGTTAAGGTACCCAATAACAAGTATCTGAAAAGGTCCGAGAAGAAGCTTCGACGCGAACAGCGCAAGCTGTCACGTCGCAAGAAAGGTTCCAACAACTGGAAGAAGCAGAAGCGCAAGGTCGCTCTGGTCCATGAGAGGATTTCAAACCAGCGCAAGGACGCAATGCACAAGGCAACGACACAGGCGGTGCGCGAGAGCAAAGCCATCGCCGTCGAAGACCTTAACGTACAGGGAATGCAGAAGAACCATCACCTCGCAAAGGCTGTGAGCGATGCGTCTATGTCGGAAATCCACCGTCAGCTCCAGTACAAGTGCGACTGGTACGGACGTGACTTCGTAAAGGTTGACCGATGGTTCCCAAGCAGCAAGACATGCGGCAACTGTGGCTGCGTGTTCGATGACCTCACTCTTAGCATGCGCGAATGGACCTGCCCGGAGTGCGGAGCACACCATGACCGCGACCTCAATGCTGCAAGAAACATAGCCAAGGAAGGAATGAGACTACTTGAAAGCTGACAAAAGCGTACCGTGGGTCTCACGGGAATCAACGCCTGTGGAGAGGATTCTGGACCTGCGCGAAAGCGCATCCTCTATGAAGCAGGAATCAGGACTTGCGCAAGTTTACGCAGGTCTTGAGTGGCATGGTCGTGACTGGTTCTCATCGTGCAGCTCAAAGGAAGACCTGCTGCATTGGTACTCGGAAGATGATGCCAAACGGTTGCGGGAAATAGGCTTCGTCATGGCTAAGTACCTAGCGACCGAGTACGTCGAGTATGAGGTAGAGACCACGTTCATCAAGGAGACATCGCTTGAGCGTGTAGAGGTTCCACTGGAATGGTCGTGGCAATGAGCAAGGTGAAGAAGTTCATCAATATCGAACGGCCTGACGAAAACTGCGAGTTATATATTGGCTCGCAGGAAGTCCGTGACCCAGACACAGAAGAGTTGGTGTTCTTCGTATTCAACCTGACCGACTGTCCAGAAGACGCGATTATTGACCGCTACTTGTTTGATGCAAGCGACTGGCTTGGGGCCGTCAACTATGGCATCGAGCTTGGCAAGGCAGGGTATGACATCGCGGAAATGGAGACTGTCGATAAGGAGCGCAACGAATGAATGGCAAGGAGTTGATAGAGGCTCTTTACGATGTCGTGCTTGATGGCGAGTGCAGCGATGACTGCAAGAGAGTTGCCGACGAGGCAATCCCTTACATCATGGTTCTGCATCGGATAATCAACTCTATGCTCCCGGTCATGCGGTGGTCTGAGGACTGCTACAAGCATTGCCCGTACGTCGATTATTGCGTAAAGGATGAAGACTGGGGAGCTGATGACTGCATGCTCGTCAAGCATGTAAGGCGATTGATGGGGGAATAGATGTCAGAACGAGCAGAGGCGGCAATGATAACGGTTGCCGCATGGGCGATAAACAACCGCAATGCGTTGCACAATCCCATACCGAAACCAAAGATACCGGGTGAATGGACGCCGCAGAAGGAATATCCAGAAGGGGAAAAGTTTGGAGTCGGTGACCTCATGGCAATCGCCTATCTCACTGGAATCATAGACATGGCGGCTCTGTACAAGGAGTTCTCCGAAAAGGGCGAGCTTCTTGAGACCATGAGGCGAATGGAAGACAAGCTGGACCACTACCTGAAGATAGAAGAAGAGAATGAAGACAAAGAATCTTAGGGCAGCAATCGTGGCAACGGTTGCCGTCTTTCTCATGGCAGGATGCACGTGCTCGCTTGCCGCATGCACCAACAGCGACCTTGCAAGGGAGCAGATGCGCAACGAGTCCGAGAACAACTGTGGTGTCATGCGTACAGTCACAGTCTATAGCCAGACGGGCGAGAAGATAGACGAATGGCATGGTCAGATAGATGTCGAGTATGTCTGCCCGTCCGACACCTCGCATGACATGGACCGCGTTGACATCGTGATATTCGATGGAACCGAACCTGTTGACCGCGTGATTGTCAGTGGCGGAATAGTGATAGTCGATGACGATAGGACGGACTGATGCAGAAGATAAAGAAGCTCATCACTGAGCTGCGCAAGTGCAAGTCGCTTTGGGACATGAGCAGCATGCCGTGGTTCACACTTCCGAAAGACCCCAAAGAATCCACTTGGGCAAGGGACTGGTGCAGCCAACTGTCTAACGAGATTTACATTGCCTACGAGCAGGACATGGCCGACTACGCACGAGAGATGTTCCCAGACTCCGTTCCGCGCGACGAATTCGAGATTGGGCGGGCGAGTGTCGAGGCTTTCCAGCGAGAGTGTGTCCGGCATGACATGGTTGAGCGGCTGAGAGACACCACCTTTGCCTGCCTTAACAGCCTTGAGGTTCTTAGTGTGCTCTGTGAAGCCATAGCTGGCCGAGAGAGTGCGCAAGTGGCAGCATCGGACATGGGCTGTAAGATACGCAAAGCCCTGATTGAAGTCCTCGCAAAGAACGAATATGAGTCAGCTCCAATCGAGGATGTGTGCGAGGACTACGAGCCATTAGAAGGCTCAATCACGGGCGAGCTTCGCTCTATGGTAATCGACAACCATGACTGCGATGACGTGTACGTTATCGACAAGGATGACTTTGACAGGGCTTGCGATGCGATAGATGCGGTTTACGCAAACCTTGAGGCTTCCTACGAGGACGCGGTGAGGTCGCGTGCCGAGGCTGACATCACCCAGCACAAGGAGATGGTTGCGGCACTTGAGAAAATCAAGAGCCTGAGCGGACCGTATCGCAACATGGTCAACAACTACGACTCCATACGGGCAAGCCGCGACCGATGGAAGGCTAAGGTGAAGAAGGCCGAGCGTTACGCAAGCCTGATGGAGCAGATGCTTCGTGACGCACGCGACGAGTTTGTACAGATGAGCGATTCTGTGCAAGAAAAGGATGTGTGCGGCAACACAAAGGTCGGCTCGTTCAACCTTGGAATCATGTTTGATGGTGACTGCCACAACAAGACGCTAATCGGTGACCTTGGCACTCTTGCCGCATACCTCGCAGAGCAGCTTGGCTATCGTGACAGCTATGCAAAGTGTCACGCTCGCACCGAAAGCTCGAATGGTGAGAAGTCATGATGACCGAGCGCGAGCTTGCTGAGATTGAGCGCCTTTGGAAGGGCCGAAAGAGCGAGAGGTACATAGCTGACAGGCTTGGCGTCAGCTGGGGCGTGATACACAACATCATCTTCAAGAACAGGGACAGGTTCCCGAAGCGAAGGGTGTCCACTCCACGCGACGAGCGCGAGAGATGGGCCGAGCTTCTGATGAGCGGCGAGGTGACCCCCGAGTACGTGTCCGAGCAGACTGGCGTGCACATAGCGACCTCCAAGAAGTGGATGAGGCTTGCAAGGCGGGCTGCTGAGGAACACAAGAGTCCTGACGATATGTAGGAATGGGAAATGATGGCAAAGTTCATACGCTCTTTGGCGGCTCTGATGGCCGCTTTTCACTTGTGTCTCGTCGTTGCAGATGCGGTGTCCTACGGAAGCTTCAACGCGCCACACTTCAACACGATGTGCTGGGCGCTTGTCTGCGCCCTCGGATATGGGAAGGATTTGAGCCGATGGTGAAGCCGAGCGAACTATGGGATGACAACTGCACCGAGCGCGAGTTTGTCGAGAGTGGTCTCCAATGCTTCACGAGGACCATTGGTAGCGGTCATAGGTGTGGGTATGTCTCAGTCGAAAAAGGCCATCCACTGTATGGGCTTTGGATTCATGAGATAAACGAAAAGTATGATATCGACGTTGATGGCGGAATAACCTTTGCCGCTGGATATGACCGCTATTGGATTCTCGGCTGGGACGCGATGCATTGCTGGCACAAGCTTGACATCTCAATCATGAGAACGGAGCTTCGCAAGGTCTACGAGGAACATCCAGAACTTCTATGTTATGAGCCTAATGCCATTCTTGTCGATGCTGACATGGCCGAACGGGAGACTCGGCGTCTCGCGCGTCAGATAGCGGAGATAGGTGCCGCATGATGGGGCGCAGGATAGCCGTCACTGGTGGTCGTGATTTCAATGATGAGCAGATGGTGAGGAACGCATTCAACCTGATACGCCTCTCAAGGTCAGACACGCTCGTTCACGGGGCTTGCAGCGGAGCAGATGCGCTCTGTGCTCGAATTGCAGGTAACGCTGGCATTCCGGTCGAGGCTCATCCTGCCGACTGGAATGCATACGGTCGTGCTGCCGGACCGATAAGGAACAGGCAGATGCTTGAGTCGGGCATTGACCTTCTCATAGCCTTTCCCGGAGGCCGTGGAACCGACAATTGTGCAAAGTTGGCAGGCAAGATGGGAATCGCGCTTCTTGACCTGCGTGACAATACGAAGACATTCAGATAGGAGTAACAATGAGCGGACTGTACAACATGCTTTTCGGATATAACCCTGCATGCCCGTTTCTTCTGCCAATGCTTACCGACGAGAAGCCAGAGAAATTCTTCCCGAGGTTCCGTGACTGTGGCTTGGGGAGCGACGGGAACAGCATAGTGGTGTTCACGAGGACTGGCGGCGGAAACCGCGAGGCGTACGCGGAAGAAAACGCGAAGATAGCCTCATTGCCCACATACAGGTGCGACTATGACTATGACTTCGACTGCACGTATGCCTACTTCGTCTATGACGTGCCTGAAGAATGGCGCAACGACTTCGAGCTTCTGAAGGACAGCAAGCTTGACGAGCTTTCCGATGCCTACCTTGAGCGCATCCACAAGTGCTTCCCGTCGATAGACCCGAAGAAGCTTGTCGAGTCGTTCAGGAACCCGAACCACAAGGAGGCGTGACAGATGGCGAGGCTACACAAGGTCACCGTCGAAGAGGTAAAGGCGCTTTACGCTGCTGCCAACATGCCAATGTCGAAGTGTGCGAAGGTCTTGCGCGAGAAGGCCAAAGACAGCTATATCGAAGACCTTGAGAAAGAGAACGCCAAGCTGTGGGAGCTGGTGCGGTACTACGAGCACTGCACCATGCATGCGGACTGTTCTAGATGCGAGTATTACGGCAAGATAAGCACGCACTGTCCGCTCAGCCTGTACTTTCCCGACATTGACGAGCTGCGTGAGCTGGGAATTGAGGTGGAGTAATGACCGACCATTACCCTTGGGAGGTGCAAGAGCGCCACGAGATGCAGGCCGAGCGAGAGGATGCTATCATGGCCGAGAACGCCAAGCTGCGGGAGCAGATAGAGCGCTTGCAGCCGAAAGACTGCGAAGGAAACGCACTTGACATCGCAGACACGGTGAGCATGCTTCGCTCCGAGTATGACGGAGACCATGAATGGGATGACGTGGTGGTCGAGCTGGCGCTGACCAAGTGGGGCGGTGACAGGTGGATTGTCCGTGGCTCCAAGGGCGAGGCATGGGCATGTGATTGCCTCAAGACTGGTTATGACGAGGATGCGTATGAGGGTTCTGACGATGCAGAGCCAATTGTCAATCCATCGCTTATAGAGGTGGAGAACGCCAAGCTGCGACATGACTTCAGTGATGCATGCGTTCGGTTCTTCAATGCGTCGAGAGATTGTGAGCGCCTACAAAATGACTTGGCGATTCTGACCCATAAGCACGAATGCCTCATATCCGCCGTGACCCACGGGCTGGTGTCAAAGGTCCAGACGCCTAACGAGGAAGTGGAGCTTCTTGTCAGGGAGTACTGGGAGCGCGAGCGACAGGAGGTTGAGGACGAGAACGAAAGGCTCAAGGGTAGGCTCGACATTCTCGAAGACCCTGACCAGTACGTGAAGACAGCCTTGGCAGAGGTCGGATGCGACGAGTGCGGCGAGTACAAGCAGGAGGCGTATCGGCTCTTTAAAGAGGTTGTCAAGCTGCGGGAGCTGG
>Ga0247611_10010020_pt1 | contig 11223 bp, 7 predicted proteins | sample 177DNAGHGhighgp2_FD_192422 | JGI IMG/M metagenome (GOLD analysis project Ga0247611, IMG submission 192422) | Sheep rumen microbial communities from Palmerston North, Manawatu-Wanganui, New Zealand - 1770 DNA GHGhigh gp2 | ecosystem: Host-associated > Mammals > Digestive system > Stomach > Rumen ... | reverse complement strand
TTTCTTACCTTTGCAGTCCCAAGTTTGGTGGGTTCGTATAACGGTTAGTACTCGGGATTTTCATTCCCGCAATAGGAGTTCGATTCTCCTACCCACTACCAAATATAAAAAAGTAAAATAATGGCAAACACTAAATCAGCCGCACGTGCCGCCCGTCAGAGCGAGCGTCACCGCCTGCATAACAAGTATTATGCAAAAACAACGAGGAACGCCATCCGCGACCTCCGCAACACGACAGACAAGGCAGCAGCCCAGGAGAATGCTCCTAAGGTATATGCCATGATTGACAAGCTCGCAAAAATCGGGGTTATCCACAAAAACAAAGCGGCCAACCTCAAGAGCGGTCTCCAGGTTTACATCAACAAGCTCGCCTAAGAGCTTGTTTTTTATCAGGAGCGGGATGTAGCGCAGTTGGTAGCGCACTACGTTCGGGACGTAGGGGTCGCTCGTTCGAGTCGAGTCATCCCGACCAAAAAGAAGCCAGACGTTTTGTCCGGCTTCTTTTTTATAGCCCGATGACTACTTGAATGGGGAAATGGTCGGACAAGCGGGCCGTTTCCTCCGTGAGAACCCGGGAGGAAACCACGTTTACCGATGCTGCGCACTTAAGGGCAAAGATGTAGTCGATGCACCCGTGCGGGGCTTCGGTGGAATAGGTGTCTTCCACTCCGGAAAGCCGTATCCAGCACTTCTCCAGTTCCGTGATGGCCGGGCTTCCTGGCCGGGCGTTCATGTCTCCGCACAGGAGAACCGGTTTCCGGCAGCCAGCATAATGTTCCGTGAACCACTCATTGACCACGGTCGCCTGCTGCACCTTGGCGTCTTTCACGTCCAGGTGGACCGATGCAAACACAAGGTCCTCGGTCTCCACAACGGCCACGCTTCGGGGCTCTATCCCGTCCAGTTGGGGCAGGGGAACCGTGACACTTTTCAGGATGGGCTTCCGGGAAATCACGCCGTTTCCGTAGGCACCGTCGGCAAAGGGAAAAGCACTGGAAAAATGCCCGTCATATCCCAATGAGGCGGCCAGCGAATCCAGCTGGAAGACAGGGTGCCTGCGGTTGCAGCTGTCCAGCTCCTGCAAGGCCACATAGTCGGCCCCTTGTTCCCGGAGCAGCTGAGCCACTTCCTGCAGGCTGTCGTGGTACTTCCCGAACGCTCCCACGTTGTAGCTGATGAGCGTAAGGCCTTTCCGGTCCAAGTCGGGGGGCTCGGAAACCAGGCGCTTTTCCAGCTCCCAGCAGTCCCGGTCAAAGCTTTCCCGCTCATACGTTCCGGAGAGCATCCGTTCTATGAACAGGGTCCAACGGGCTTTGTAGTAGGTGCTTGTGAGACCGCTCCAGAGGCGGTTGGCGTAGTCGTTCAGGCGCTCGGAATCCCCCCAAGTGGTAACCAGGTGCCAGGCATTGTGCCGGTAATAGGCCTTTTCTTCCGGCGTGGCGGCCCAGCGCTCGGCGGCCTGCACCCAGCGGTCCATCCGCAGTTCCGGGTGGGTGGCGCAGAGGGCATCGGCACGGTCCAGGAGCGCAAGCATTTCCTGGCCTATGGCCTGCGCTTCTTCCTTGCGTCCGGTCCGGCAGGCAGTGGTCAAACGGTCCCTGAGGGCGGGGAAGCGGTTGCCCAGCACCTGCGACCCTATCTGGGCCACATCGGCCCGCCAGATAACGCTGTTGCCACCGTGGTCCAGCAGGCGTTGGAAGGCCCTTTCCAATACTTCCGGAGCATAGGGCGTATGGTGCGCAACCCGCCAGCTGTGGAGCCCTTCCGGCGTGGGACGGTCGCACATGAGAACGCCTTCCGAGGCGGCTCCCCGGAGGTAAACGCTGTCGGCCATGGCTTTCCAGAATCCATCCGGACTGTGGTGGCGACGGTCCAGACCGGAGAGCCAGGCGTCGTCGGAAAGGCCTGTGTCCCAGGCGCGGGAGAGGGTGTATTCGTAGAACCATCGGTTGATTCCGAATCCTTCCAGCGTGCAGCCAATACCCGCCGCGCCGCCGCTTTCAAGGGCTTCGGTGATGCGTTCGCTTTCCCGGCGGAACGGGCCGGACAGGCGGGTGTTACCGCCAAAGTTGCCCAGGTAGCAGAAGATGTAGGGCTGGCCGTAGAAGGCTTCCGTGTTCTTCCAGACGGGCGTGTGCTCCGTGTAATAGTCCAGCAGCACCACTTTCCCTTGGGGAACGGCCTGCAGGTAGGCCTTGATGTTTTCCGGTGTCCAGTGTTTGCGGTCGTAGTGGAACATCCAGCCCATTTGCAGCCAGCGGGCGTCCGGGTCCACGGCTGCCACACTTCCGTATGCCTCACGGGCGATTTCGGAGAGCGTTTCCGGGTCCCAGGAGGGGGCGTCCACCTCGTTGAACAGGTCAAAGCCGTAAATATGGTCTGTCCCGAACAGACGGGTCTGTTCCTGCAGGAAATCCTGCTGGATGCGGGCGTACAGGCTATCGGAAGGGCTCAGAAAGTAGCAGCGGTTCTTCTCGGAAAAGCCGCCCCACAGGGAAACCGGCGTAATGCGGGCCTGGGGATGCTCCCGTGCAAAGGCAGCAGGTACATGGCCGGCAAAGGCCGGCAGGACGGGCTGCATGCCCAGCTGGCGTTCCCGCCGGAGGATTTGTTGCTGTAACTGGGCCTGGCCGTCTATCCAGCCCTGCGGCAGGGGACCGTCCACCCCGTCTATGTTGCACATGCGGTGCCAGGGCAGGTGGGCGGGGCCGGTGAAGTAGCTCCGGATTTCATCGTCCGTGAGGCCGTACTTTTTCCAGACATGCTGCCATACGGCTTCCTGTCCGGTGATGGCCAGCGGCAGGTTCACCCCGTGCAGGGCCATCCAGTCAATCAGGCGCTCCCACTCTTCCCACTGCCACCATGCCATGCTGTAGCCAAAGGTGCAGTAGTTTAGGAAGAAGCGCTGGGGAACCAGGGCTTCCGTGGTGATGGTTTCCGCCGGAAGGGGCATCTGGGCAGGAACTTCCACGGCCTGCGAGGCGTACCAGGATACGTCTATGCCGGCCTCGTCCAGGTATCGTCCCAAACCCGCCGCCAGGGAATTGGCGTTGTTGCCTTTGATGACTATGCCCTTGTCTTTTGCCGATATTTCGTAAAAGTCCCGCTCCGCCGGCACTTCCCGGAACACAATCCGGTCCTTGTATTCCGGCACAATACGCCCCGCCAGTTCCCGGGCCGCCTTTTCCGCGGGGGAGGTGCAGGCGGCGCATGTCAGCAGCAGGAGCGCCGCCATGACGCTGTTAAAGGCCGATGTGAATGATCCCATTTTCATGCGAAGGCTTCTTTGTACAAAAATACGAAAGTTTTTGGGGCGATATTGTATTATCGTAACGATATTTTTTCTATATTTGCAATTGATACCACAGTACACCACACCAAAGATACAACAATTATCCAATAACCAATCCATTTTATTATGAAAAAATTCTTAAAAGGTTTCATCGCTCTCTCGCTGGGACTGGCCATGGTCGGTTGCGCGAAAGAGTATGACGACACCGCGCTCAAGAGCAAGGTGGACGAACTCTCCTCGGACGTTAACACCCTTAAGGCACAACAGAAGGCCATGCAGGCTGTTATCGATGTCTGGAAGGCCGGCGGTTACATCGCCAGCATTGATGACTCCGTTCCCGGCCAGCACACCATTACGTTCTATGGTGACAACGGTAAAGTCGTAGTCCTTTACGACGGTGAAGATGGAGAGCAGGGGCCTGCCGGTGAAGACGGTGACGCTTATTTCAAGAGCATCGTCACGGATGAAAACGGCGTAACCTTCACGCTCAATGACGAGGAAGGTACCTCTTTCACCATTCCTTTTGCCAAGGCTTTCAAGCTGGTTATCAACAACCTGGAAGCAGAGGTGGAGGCTGGCAAGGCCGTGGAATTCCCTTATGAAATCCAGAATGCCAATGCTACCACTACTGTGGATGTATTTGCCGGTGGCAACTACGCCGCTACCGTGAATGAGGCTGAAAAGAAGATTGTGGTCACCCCTCCCACTCCGGCCGAGAATGGCAGCGTGCTGGCCTGGGCTCAGAACGAGGAAGGCCTCTTCTCCATGAAGAAACTCAGTTTCATTGTAAAGGCCGAGACCGAAGTTAAAACCACACAGGAAGAACTGGAAGCCATTCCCGGCGAGGCTAATGAATTTGTGGTCAATGTAGTCTCCAACATAGACATCGATGTTGAAAAGCCCACGGTGGACTGGGTAAGCGTTGTCGTTACCAAGGCCGACTACAAGCTCACCCTCACACTTGCAGAAAATACCACTGGTGCTCCCCGTGAGACGGAAATCATCGTTGTGCGCAAGGACAATGGCGCCCAGGTCCAGAAGATCAAGATTGTGCAGCTGGTGGTGGATAACACTCCCATGCCGGATGCCAATCCCGGAGATATCCTCTGGTCAGAAGACTGGACAGTGGAGACGGATGGAATCATGCTGGATGATTACACTTTCACAGGCACCAAGGTTTTCAATGATTATAAGGTGAAGTACTCTGCCGTGAAGCCTGAGGGCGGCTCCGATATCAAGGTTTATCTGGACACCCAGATGGGCGGAGATACGGCTCAAGGAAACCTTCTTCTGAGCAAGAAGGGTGGTACCTGGACCATCTCAGGCATTCCTTCCGGTAATGCGACCCAGGCAGTTCTGACCTTCAAGACCAATGCAAAGGACAGACTGGACGGGGTGACGTCCGACACGGAGGGTGTTACCATGGGTGAAATGGTGGCCCCCACCGAGAAGAGCAAACCTTATTCCTATGCCTACGATATTACCCTTGCAGCAGGTGTTACCAAATTTAACCTGACTTTCACCTGCAACAATGGCAGCAACGTCCGTCTGGACGATATCGTGCTGAAGGTCCCCGAGGCCGCTGAGAAAGTCCTCACCGTTGAACGTCTATGGGGCTACTATCCCAATTCGGGCTGGCCTACTTCATTCGTTCCCGCCAATGCGGACCGCGGCGTAGCTACAGACGGTGAAAATGTATATGTAACCAACACGACAGACGGTACCGTAGTGGGTATTAAGATTACCGATCAATCCAAGGTTACTGTCAATATGACTGGCGTAGACGGCGGTTTCTTCAAGACTTGCTCCGCTAAGACCATCTATAATCCTTCGACGGGTAAATATATTCTGCTGGTTGGCAGCTTGGCAAATGAATCCGACTGCAACTTTAACGTCTATGCATGGAAGGATGGTATTGACCAGGCACCTACCAAGATTATTTCCTGGAATACCAATAACGGTAGCCCTCGTCGCATTGGTGATTTCTTTACTGTAAGCGGAGACTGGAGTAATGGTGAGATTTGGGCACGTATCAATCAGGCGGATCCTGCTGCTGCTACGACTTTCGTTTGGAAAATAACCGACGGCGTTGCTGGTGGTGTTTTGGGCGGCGGTATCGGCTATGCGGGTTCTGCAGGAATGGGTTCTGTATATAAATATAGCCTCGATGCTCCTCAGGTAATGGTTGTTACTCCTGATATTGCGAAGTTCTACACTTGTAAAGTTGAATCTACTTGGATTAACGCGAATAGCGATGGTATTGAATGGACCGACGGATCTGACGTAAGTGCATATGCAAAGAGATTTGGTTACACTCCTTTTGAGTTCAATGGGAAGAAATACATCGCCTATCTACACATGGTCAATGCAGCTCGTGGCTGGCTCACTGTCTTGAATGATACGCAGGGTACAGCAGAAGGTTTCATGAAGACTATCATTGATAACGACATCTTCTTCCAGGGTGCTGTTCAAATTAACAAAGATGAAGCTTCTACCGATGTAGTTGCCGGTGCAACCTACTCTGGCAATACCATGGCGAACTGCTCCGTCGCTGTGTTGAAGGACGAGGTAATCATTGTCGGACATCAGCAGAATACCGGTCTTGCAGTTTTCAAGATGTACCTGAAGTAGTCTCAACACTATATTGACATAATCAGGGCGGCCCGTGCGGGTCGCCCTTGTTTTTTTCTAAAAAGCTTTGTAGCTTTGCAGAAAAGGTTAAGGGAGCCCGACACCTAAAATCAGTTGCCAAAATATGGATTGAGAAGAATGGTGACCCGTATGTGGAAATTGCGTATTCGGAATTAACCCCAAAGGAGAATGCCATGCTTGTAGAAGCCATTCAACGGAATTGGAATTTTTTGAATGAGCAGATTACCAGGTCCTTCAATGGGGAAAAAACGACTGTAAAAGATTTAAGTAAATAATATGTGCAAGATGAAAAATACGGAACTGTCCATTACCAAATTGGACTTTTCTCACCGGGGAAAAATGATTGCCTCCTTCTCGGATGGAAGAGTGCTCATTGTTCCGTTGGCTTTGTTCCCGGAAATCAAATCGTTGTCCGTTAAGCAACGGAACCAGTGGATGATTCTTGACGATCAATTCTTTACGTTTGAGTCTTTGAGTAGAGTGTACAGTATGACCGACTTGCTCAGTGTTGCATAAGAAATCAGGGCGGCCCGTGCGGGTCGCCCTTTTTACGCTTATCGCCATGGAAATCAAAAGGTTTGGCGGCGGTTCATGTGGAAGGGGCAGTGAACCTTTTCCAACTGGTGGGTGAGGACCATGTCGGCCGCTATACGGCCCATTTCCCGGAAGTCCGTACTCACGGTGGTGAGCCCGCCCAGCACCAGTTCGTTCATGTCGGACTCGTTGTAGGAGATAATGAAAACATCCTGTCCAATCACCAGCCCGGCCTGCTGAATCTTGTGCGCCAGAGCCACCAGACCAGCGTCCAGCTGGGAGTTGAGCACCAGGAAGGTATCACCCTTCTCAATGATCTGCGGAACCTCATGGAGGAATTCCACCGGGATGGCGTGCTCGCTGGTGAAGCGTGCTACGCCTTTGGTGATATGGTTGCCGTACAGGGACATGGGAAGCGTAATCACGCGCATGGTGCGGGTGCGGCGATGAGGCCCTAGCCCCTCAGAAAGGCCGTCGTAGATGTCGTTCTCAAAGTCCTGATATACGGCCCCATACTGGCCGGGGAAATCCGGCTGTAGGCGGTCCAGCATGATGAGCTTGCGGTAGGGGAGACGGGCCAACTGTTTCATCACGCGCTTCTGGGTTTCCTCGTCTAACGGGAAGTGCGGGGCCAGCAGGTAAAAGTCAAAATTGTCCAGGTTGTCGTCCAGATAGTGCTCCAGCAGGTCAATACTCTGGTTGTGGTTTAAGATGGTAATCTCCGCCGCTCCGGCGAGCCGCCCGGCAAAGGCGTTGAACAGAATTTGTTTGTAAACGGAGAACTTGTCAAAGAGCACCAGCACACGCGGATGGGCACTGGCGTTGACATCGGCCGTGTAAAAACCTTTTCCTTGCTTGGGCTGTATGAGTCCTTTCTTCACCAGGATGCCATATGCTTTTTTCACCGTTTCCCGGGAGATGTCCAGTTTGGCGGCCAGCTCGTTCATGGACGGAATTTGCTCGCCGGCTTTCAGCTTGCCGGAATGCAGGGCCTGCTCCACTTGGGAGACCAGTTGCCGATAGATGGCATCTTTGCTGTCGGAGTCTATGATAAATTGCATAAGTGTCAATGTGCCAGAATTATGCAAAGATAGAAAAAACTTTTTACTCGTCAAGTGGAATGGGAGTCCCTTCAGGGGGAAAACGTTGCAGGCCCGATCGGGCCAGATCGCTTTCCGTGTCCATATCGAAGGTGTTGTACCCCAGAGAGCGGAACAGGTCCAGCAGGGCTCGCGCCCGTTTGCGGAAGCCTTTGTATTCCTTTTGGACGGCCGGTGTCCAGGCGGTTTCCGCCAAAGCAAACAGGCGGGGATAGAGCATGTATTCCGCGTGCTCCGGGGTAGGGATGAGCTCGGTCCACAAATTGGCTTGGACACCGCGCAGGAGGGTGGAATCCATGCCGGGCGCCAGCGGCTCATAACCGTAGGTGAAGCGCAGGGAAACCAGCTCTCCCACGGCCTTGGGCTCTTTCCGGATAAGGTCCTGGTAATAGTTGTAGTAGCAATGGCTGTTGGGCGACATAATTACCTCATGCCCGGCGGCGGAAGCCTGGATGCCACCTGCGATGCCCCGCCAGCTTTGCACCACGGCCTGGTCAGGCACCCCCGTCTCCAAAATTTCGTCCCAGCCGATGATGCGGCGTCCGTGCGCGGCGACAAAACGCTCGATGCGGCGCACCAGATAGCCTTGCAGCTCCTTTACATCCGTGTACCCTTCCTCCTCCATGCGCCGGGCGCAGTGGACGCACTGCGACCAGGTTTTCATGGTGGCCTCGTCCCCGCCAATGTGGATGAGCGGGGAGGGGAAGACGTCCATTACTTCCTCCAGTACGGCTTCCAGGAGCCGATAAGTGGCCTCCGAGCCGGGGCAGAGATCCCAGGCACCGGTGTGCAGGCGGCCATCCGGCAGCTCGCACAACACCTGGGGATAGGCATAGCCCACCTCCATGGAGTGCCCGGGCATTTCAATCTCCGGAATTACGGTGATATAGCGCTGGGCGGCGTAAGCCACCAGTTCTTTCAGCTCCTCGCGGGTATAGTAGCCGCCATAGCCGGCCGGGTCATCGGCCGTAGTGAAACGGTATCTCCCTGCCTCCCATTCGTGATAGGTGCGGCCTATGCGGAAGGCTGTTTTTCCCGTAAGGTCGGGATAGGCCTCGCTCTCGATGCGCCAGCCGGCGCTGTCGTCCAAATGCAGGTGCAGCACATTGAGCTTGAGCAGCGCCATGGCATCCACTTGTTTTTTGAGGAAGGCCAGGCCCTTGAAGCTGCGGGACTCGTCAATCATGAGCCCGCGGTGCCGGAAACGGGGATAGTCAAAAATGCTTCCCTGTGGCAGTTCGCCCAGCATTTGCAGTTGCTCCAGGGACTTTTGGGCACGGAACCGCCCTTCCGGGGTGAGGGCCTCTATCTTGACCCGCTTCCCCCGGATGGTGAGCCGGTACGCCTCCTGCTGCTGCCAGGGCTCCAACTGGGCCACCGCCTTTTTGAAGGAGGTGCGGTCCTTCTCCGGTGTATACTTTACCGGAGCGGGAATGAGCCCGATGGCTGCAGTCAGGAAGAGAATCAGGAATCTCATTTTGTAAAGAAGCCGATGGTGGTGAGGACCGCGCGGTTGCCGCCGGTGAGGTCATTGAGATGGCCTTTGCCTTTTACCCACATGCCCGTGGAGCCGCCGCCATCCAGGTTCAGCGCACCCACGCAGCCCAGGCCTTTCATGATGGCCGCCATCTCAAGCGTGGTGGCGCCATTGGACGTGTCTATCCGGCCGTCCACAATGCAAAGCACTGTGCTTCCGTCTTCCAGGTATCCCACGGCGGTGCGGTCGGCCAGGACGTCCACGCCGTAAATGTCATCGGCCCATAGTTCATAGTTGGTTTCCCAATAGCCAGCCGCCGTTTTGTTTTTGTTGATGGGACATTTCCCGTTTTGAAGCAGTACCGGGCCGCAGGTGATGGCATTATAGGGTGTCCATTGGACCCTTTCGCAGGGGAAAGTGTCCGTTCCGCCGGGCTGCACGGGACCACCTGCTACGGTGGGGATGGGCTGGTCGTAGACATACACGGTGCCGTGGGAAGGGGTGTAGGACCAGAAGACTCCCGGTACGCCGTCCTGGTCCACGCCAAAGAGGCCGCGGGAAACGGTGTGGAGTTTGCTGTCCGGGCCCCAGTACTGGCGGTCCACGTCCCAATTGTCGTCTTCTACACGCGCCCAGGGCGTCTGCTGCCCGTCGCACACCGCCAGGCCGTTATTGAGCCTTCCAAAGATGCCTCCGTTGATCAGGACCAGGCATTTCTCCTCGGATTCCGCCTGTGCGTCGATGGTTTGCTTGTTGTCAAGGCCGGGGAAGAGGACCCGCAGCTTTACATCAGCGTCGGTTTTGGCTGCGGCATACCAGGCCTGGAGCGGCCGGCCGTTCAGCGTCCCTTCCGTCTTGAAGATTCTTACACTGGACGGCAATTCCGTCCCTGTCACCTCGTCCCAGGAGAAGGTCACCGGGTCGATGGGATTGGGATCGTCCTCTTCTGGCTCCACCGGTTCCTCTTTCTTGGGAAGGGTTACGGCGGCGGCATAGGCGATGGTGGAAATGCGGCTGTCGGAAAAGGCCTGTACGCCCAACTGTACGGTGCTTCCGGGGGTATATTCGCCGGAGAGAAACGACGAGCTTCCGGCAGGCAGTTTGGCCAGCGGTTGGGTGACGCCGTACTGCAGGATGTAGAAACCCTCGGCATCGGCGTGCTTCCATTCCAGCAGGATTTGCTGTTCCCCTTGCAATCGGGCCGATACCTGTTCCGGGGCAGGCAGGGAAGTGATGGGAGCGGTTTTGTTGCAAGCCAGTACGGCCAGCAGGAGGAAGAGTAAGTAGAAGCGTTTCATAATCAGTTATTTCTCAAAGATGAGGACGGCCAGGCCATTAGGGCCTAAGCTCACATGGGTTCCGTTCACGCGGGCGGGGGCGATGCTCCGGCTGTCCGTGCAGCGCATACCGGCAGCCGTAATGCGGCCTTTCTGTTCCTCGTCCGTGGTATTGGCGACTACCACAGCCAGGCGGTCTCCGGTGGTGTAGCTACGGGCGGTGAGGGCCGGGTTGCTGCAGGTGAAGCCGTCGGTGGCGGTGTAGGTGCCTTCCAGCAGGAGTTCCGGGAAGGCGTGACGGATAGCGTTTACCTGTGCCAGATGCGCCTGATAAACCGGTGTTTCGTCAATGAGCCCGCGGCAGCGGAATACTTCAATGTCGTTGCGAAGGCCCTTGAGAAGGGTGTTGTTCACGCGGCGGGGGACGTCGTTGTCGTCACGGACGCAGCGGTCGCTCCACACTACCTCCGGGAAGGTGTAGCGGAACCATTCCGGGAAGCTCTCCGGGAGGGCGGTGAATTCTACAATGTGCACAAAGTCGCAGAACTGGCTGGTACAGTCGCTGAGCCATTCCGTGCCCAGGGCGAATTCCGGGTTCCGTGCCTTGATGTGGTCGCGGATTTCCTTCAGGGCGTCGGCCTTGTATCGGCCCGTGAAGATGTCCTGGACGGGATATTCGCGGGAAAGGTCCCAATTGGGGAATTCTTCCGCCACGCCTAACTGGTCGTAGAAGACGGCATCGGCGCCGTAGTCCATGGCGCGGTTGGCCCAGGCGATGAGCTGGTCCCGCCATAGGCGCTTGCTCATGTCGGCAATCACAAAGGTGCGGGAGTCGTAGTAGCCCAGCGTGGTGCCTTCTCCGGTGAATTTGTAGTGCTCGGTGAATTCGCG
>Ga0247611_10010019_pt1 | contig 11224 bp, 10 predicted proteins | sample 177DNAGHGhighgp2_FD_192422 | JGI IMG/M metagenome (GOLD analysis project Ga0247611, IMG submission 192422) | Sheep rumen microbial communities from Palmerston North, Manawatu-Wanganui, New Zealand - 1770 DNA GHGhigh gp2 | ecosystem: Host-associated > Mammals > Digestive system > Stomach > Rumen... | reverse complement strand
ATTCGGGAACATTCCCTCACGGCGTTTCAAATGTTCTCAAAATTCCTTTTTAAAAGATAATCCAAATCCAATCAAAATGCAACATATTTTTGTAAATATTTCAATTACCACCATATTTTTGTTCTCAAATTTTAGCAAAAGTAACTCAATTAACGCAATTTTTGCGTGTAATAAGACGGGACCGGCATACCGCATAACAACAAAAAACAACACCTATTTTCTCAAATACGCTCCAAAATCCACCTGATTTTTTTATCCTTTACTCAAATCAATTCGGAACAATGATGAAGCCAAAAATACTATTGACAATGTTGTCCCTATTTTTTGCAACAGCGTTTGCAGAAAGCCCGTCCGACACAGCCAATTTCAACGTTCTCCACGGAGCCGCCTACTACAATGCGGTGCTGACCCCGAGCGAAGCGCCCTCCGTACACAGGAACATCTACACCCCGTACCTCATGTACGGCAGCAACCTTGTCGCCCTCGGCCCATCGAACGCCTACGGTATCGCCAGCTACACATCCAACAACCAGACTTCTTTCCTTGCCTACCTCAACAACATGGCTATGCTCGGCATCGCCACAAAGTCTTTCGGCTTCAGCATCGCTTTCGACATCGACGAAAAATTGAACTTCTTTAAGGAAAAGGACGCCTACCACAAAGAAGAAACCACCGAAATTCATGGTCGCGCAAACAACCTTACGCTCCGCCTCGCCTTCCCCATGCAGTCCATCGACTTCCTAGCGACCTTGAGATACTACCAGTCAAACGATTCCCTCGCCATGGTCGACTACGCGGACAGCGAAGGCAAAATCGACTACGACTACCATAGGCTAGCCCACGACATTTACGGCGCGATTACATTCACGAACAGGCCCTCCGCCAAAAACTTCTCCTGGAGAACCGGAGGAAGCCTTGGCCGTGAATTCTGGTGGAAGGACTCCACCCTGAAAAGCACCATCGACCCTGACGACAATTACAAGCACACCTCCGAAAGAGACGACAGCTACTTCTACGCAAGCCTTTTCTACAACTTCGGCTACATCGTCCTGAAATCCGGGAACGCCCGCGTGCACGTAGGCAACAACGCGACCCTCAACGCCTACATCTTCGACAGAGTCGAAGACAAGGATAATCACCGCAAGGATGCCTACATGCGCGGCACCCTCACCCTCACCCCCCACCTTCTCGCCGAATACGTCCTGAACGAGAACTGGGTAATCTGGGCCAGCGCGGATTACAGCTGGAGCAGCAACGCCTATCGCGAGGAGTACATCGAGCTCTACAAGACCGAAGACGAGACCAAGAACTACTTTACGCGTTTTTCGACAAAGAGCGGCAGAGTCTACACGACTACGGGCGTGCTTTTCAGATACAAACACCTGACGCTTGAAACCTCTATCATGTCCGGTTTTTACAACAATCCCTTCAGAGGTTTCACCGGCAACACCATACTGTTCGACTTCTCCGGAATCGTAACATTCTAACTGAGAGGAAAACTATGAAAAAGACAATCTTTTTTGCTTTGTGCCTGGTTTTCGCCCTTATCGTAGCGTGCTCCACCGATTCCACCATCAACGGTCCGAGCAATCTCAACACCCCGCACAATAAGACGTACGCGACGAACTCCAGCAGTTCCAAGAAGTCTTCGAGCAGCACGGAATCTTCCAGTTCCGTCAGTTCGTCTAGTGCGAAGTCCTCTTCCAGTGAAGAAGAAGACGAATCCAGCAGTTCGGAGGAGTCCAGTTCGTCCAGCGTTTCTAGTTCTTCTACGGAATCGAGTTCTTCTACGGAATCGAGTTCTTCCAGCGATGAGGATTCCTCCAGCAGTGCCGAGGACCCGGACTCTTCATCTTCCAGCGATGAGGATTCCTCCAGCAGCGCCGAGGACCCGGACTCTTCATCTTCCAGCGATGAGGATTCCTCCAGCAGCGCCGAGGACCCGGATTCTTCATCCTCTAGCGAAGAGGATTCCTCCAGCAGTGCCGAAGACCCGGATTCTTCATCCTCTAGCGAAGAGGATTCCTCCAGCAGTGCCGAAGACCCGGATTCTTCATCCTCTAGCGAAGAGGATTAACCCAAAAGTTTTAAAGTCAAGATAAAAGTTTAAAGAATAACAACAAAAGGATACAGAATGAAGATAAAACTGATAACCCTGACTGCAGCGGCAGCGCTGACTGTCGCCATGGCCCAGGAAAACAGCGACAATGTGGGTCTCGCATCCACCGACAACGCTCCCGCGACCGAACAGGCGCCGGCACCGGCGCCAGCGCCGGCTCCCGCTCCTGCTCCGCAAGTAGCACCAGCACCTGCCGCACCAGTTCCCCAGGCGGCCACCACGGCGGCAACCGATACCGCAACCAAGAAGCCCGCTGCGCTTCACGGTATCTCGTACAACAACGTCGGCAACACGGCCGCAGAATCGACCGTCGCCGACAACCTGAACAAGCCCTACAAGATGGCCGGTTCCAAGTTCGTCTATATCGAACCCACCAGCGCATTCAGTGCAGTGGCCTTCGGAGACCAGAGCACAAAGTTTATCTCCTTTGAAATGTCGAACAACCTCGGGCTTGCAACCTTCGGTATCGCAAACAGGGGATTCGGCGCATCCATCAGCTACGCTCTCGGAAAGGAAATCACCTTTACCAAGAGCCGTGATGCCTACGAGCAGACCACCGAAGACGAATACACCGTCTCTGCCGGTGACATCGTCCGCGCCAGGTTCGCCCTCCCTCTGGGAGCATTTGACCTGAACGCAACCCTCTTCTGGCTCACCTACCAGAACGAGACCTCCACTTCTGAAGAGTACAAGGATTCCGACGACAAGACAACGACTGACGTCGAAAACGACTTCTGGGATCTCGGCGGAAAGGTTTCCGTGAGCAACGACCCCTCGGCAAAGAACATCTTCTGGAATGCGGGCGTAACCTTCACTCGTCACGAGAACTCCAACGAAAGAGAACACAAGGCCGGCTCTACGACTTCCAAGACCGAGACCTCGGGCATGGACGCGCATATCTATATCCAGCCCGAATTCAACATCGGCGGAACAATCCTCAAGGGCAACAGGGCACGAGTCCTGCTCGGCCTCAACACCCGCGCCCCGCTCAAGTTCTATGACGAATTCGATGACGACACCCGCAAGAACAAGGACGACTTCTTCACGATGGGCATCTACGCCGTGCCGAACATCTTTGCCGAAATCAAGCTCGGCAACTGCTGGCATATCTATGGCGGCGCTGACTACACCTGGGCAGTGTTCACCATGGAAAGCGAAGAATACATCACGGACTACAACGACGAAATCGACATCGTGAAGAACAACATCACAAGAATCCGCTCTCTTACCGGTGCAACGACAGTCAATCTCGGAGCCCGCTTCTACTACAACAACTTCGCGCTGGAAGCTTCCGTCGAGAACACGTTCTACAACAATCCCTTCCGTGGCTTCGCCGACGGCAACAACAACATCCTCGCCAACTTCGGCGGATTCATCTACTTCTAATCGGGAGGCACTATCATGAAAAAAATTATCGCTATTCTCTTCTCTTCCATGATGTTCGCCGCCCTCACCGCGTGCTCCGCGGGAGAAGACAGTTCCATCTCATCCCCTCGTTCGGGATCCTTCATCGAAAGTCTCTGCGCCATATATACGACAGAGAAGAATACTTCGTACGGCGTCGTCTATTCCTGCAAGGACAACGGCAAACTGTACATCTGCTCTGCTACCGAATGCGAGCCGTACAGCGACTAAGTAATTCTAAACGTATCCTTTTTAGCAAGGCGCGCCCTTTTGTGGGGCGCGTCTTTTGCATTAAAGTTTTTCGAGTTCCGCATACAGGTCGTACAGACGCTGCACACCGTTCTCGAGCCCAAAATAGTGCTTGATGTAAGGTACCAGGAGCACAAGGAATAGTGCCGCAAGCACAAGTACCATAATCTCGGGACACGCCACAAAGAACAGGAAACTCCCGACCGTCAATAGCGCAAAAAGGACCAGCACAATTTCGTGCGCAAGCCGCTCATGCTGGAAAAATCCTATGCGGGTCCGCACCGAGAGCAGTTGCTCGGCAGAAAGTGGACGCCCCACCTCAAGAAGCGACTTCAGGTACGCCTCATAATCGGACAGTTTCTTGATCATATCTAGCCCTTTATGGGTAAAATAATTAAAAAATCAAAAAAAAAAGTTCCTTTTTGGGGCAAGAATACGTATTTTGTGTACATGGAACCGCTGCAGTTCACATCCCTCCCGTCCCTGTTCTTCGCGAACTGTTCACGCGACGATTTCGGAGGATGGTACAAGCGGGTCAACGGAGATTGGCTGCACTATTCCAAGGAATTTCTTCGGGATACGGCCATCTACTGCGCCATCGCCCTCGACAACTGCGGCATGGACCCGCAAGACAACGTCGGCATCATCGCCCCAAGTTCGCCGGAATGGATTGTCGCCGACATCGCGACACAGGTGAACCACAGGGAAACCATCCCGCTATTCCCGAATATCGCACCCGAGAACTTTCTATACCAGTGCAACGAATCGCAGGTGCAAGTCCTTATCATAAATGCGGTGACAGACCTAAGCCTTCCACTTCAGGCCATACTTTCCCATTTCAAGCGCATCATATGCATCGACGGGACATCGCACCTGCCCGAGAACGGCATCTACTGGAACGATTTCATAGAAGAGGGCCAGAAGCACAGCGAAGACCCGAAGTACTTCAGCTGGATTGACAATCAGATACAGAGTATCAAGCCCGATGACATCTTCAGCGTCATCTATACGAGCGGATCTACCGGTACGCCGAAGGGTGCAGAGCTTTCACACCGGAACATGCTCGTGCAGATCCAGAATCTGCTCGAATTCTACCGAATGAACCGCAAGGAAGATTCCGCCCTCACCATCTTGCCTGTAGCGCATGTTCTCGAGCGCATGGTCGTATATTTCTATACCTTGAACGGCATAAAGATTTACTTCGCGGACGATCCGAAAAACACGGCGCAAATTCTCAAGGAAGTGCACCCGGCCATCATGGTGGTCGTGCCCCGGATACTCGAGCGACTCTACGAAAGCATGACCATCATCGGCGACCATGCAAAGGGCCCGAAGAGTCTCTTCATCAAGAGTGCCATCAAGCTTGCGAAACTGAGCGACCCCGAAAAGCGCAAGACCCCCATGCAAAGGCTGTACGACAAGCTCGTCTACAAGAAAATGCGCGATGCCCTCGGCGGAAACTTCAAGCTCCTTATAAGCGGCGGAAGCGCCCTAAACAAGTCCATACTGCGATTTTTGCTCAACATTGGGCTCCCCGTGTACGAAGGCTTCGGCATGACAGAATGCAGCCCCGTAATTTCGGTGAACAGCCCGTTCTGCTCCAAACCGGGAAGTATCGGGAAGCCGCTCCCGTATCTCAGTGTCCGCATAGGCGACCAGAACGAGATTCAGGTGAAGGGCGAAAGCGTCTTCAGGGGCTACCGCAACAAGCCAGAACTGAATGCACAGATCTTTACCGAGGACGGTTTCTACAAGACCGGCGACCAGGGATTTTTCGACGAAGACGGATTCCTGAACTTCAACGGCCGCATCAAGGAACTCCTCAAGACAAGCACCGGCAAGTACGTAAGCCCAAACCCCATCGAACTCGAGCTCTGCCGCCACCCCGCCGTAGAACAGGCGCTAGTCATCGCGAACGACCGCAAGTTCGCATCTGCCGTCATCTGGCTAAATCCCGAAGGGGCACGTCGCCTGCTCAAGTTGAAAAAAGAGGAATTCGATATCGAGAAGGCGCTGCAGTCGCTACGCGTCCGCGAGGCAATCAACAGGCACATCACGCGCGTAAACAAGAAGCTCAACCACTGGGAACAGATTCGCAAGTGGACTCTCGTAGGCGATGAGCTCACTGTAGAATCCGGGCTCCTCACGCCTACGCTGAAAATCCGGCGCTCGATAGCCGAGGCCCGCTATGCGGAGCAGATAGAAGCGATGTACAACAATCCAGAAACTAGCGCTTAGGAAGAATCTTGAAACCACCCGTCTTGGGGCCATCCTTGCCCGGCGGGAGAATCATCATCACCTTTTCCATGCGGGTTCCGTCCATCTTGAGGACGCGGAACTTGTAGCCCTTAATTTCGACCTCTGCACCCGGAGAAGGAATAATCCCGAGGGTTGCCTGGATAAGGCCGGAAAGCGTTTCCACATGGGAGCCTTCAGGCGGAGTGAGTTCCACTTCGAGTTCGTCTTCCAGGTCGGAAAGCGTCATGAGCGGGTCAAGGATGTAGCGGCCGTCCTTCAGTTTCTGCACGTCATCTTCCTCGTCGACATCGTCCTCGTCGCGGATTTCACCCACGATTTCTTCCAGGATGTCTTCGAGCGTCACGAGACCGGCCGTACCGCCGTATTCGTCAATGACGATAGCAAGCTGGTTACCCGTCTTGCGCAGTTCGGTCAAGAGGTCGTCAATCTTCTTGTGGTAGGGCACGAAAACCGGCGGCATCACGATCTTCATGATGTCGAACGGTTCGGAGCCATGCTCGGTGTACCATTCCAGGAAGTCACGGTTCGAAAGGATGCCCACGATGTTGTCCATCGTGTCCTTGTAAACAGGCAGGCGTGAATGGCGTTCGCTGTTCAGGACCTTCACCAAGTCGGCAAGCGGCGTATCCACGTCGATAGCGCACATGTCCACACGCGGGGTCATGATTTCGCGCACCGGAGTTTCCACGAAGTCGAAGATGTTGAGGATCATCTGCTGTTCTTCTTTTTCAAGGCCCTCGTCCTCGCCGTCCTGCATGTCGGAAAGGTCGGCCTGCACGGCATCGCGCATTTCTTCGGGCAAGAAGCTCAGCTTGGAATCGTAGCCGAAGAGTTCCAGCAACTTCACGAACACGACATGGCAGAACTTCGCCACCGGCACAAAAGGCAGGCGAATGATGCGGAAGAGCGGTACGAGAACAACAGACAACGTGTCGGGCTTGAGACTTGCCACCAGGTACGGGATAAACACCGTAAGCACATACAGCACGGCGCAGGCCACAATCAGGTACAGCGCAAGAACCAAATAGAAATTGTCATGGAGAACAGGTAACGAGAAGTACTTCGCATAAAGGAAAAATCCGAGCACGCCGGCACTCACGTTGCCGAAAATGCGCCCGATGGAAACGCACTCGTTAAAGCCGTTCCACTTCACAAGGGCCGCAATCTTCTCTTCGCGCTCGTTACGCTCCTTAGGGTCGCGCTTTGCGAATATAAGGCTGAACGCACACTTGGTGGCAGAGAACGTAGCCGACACAAGAACGAACACGCACAAGAATACCGTCAAGACGACGTTATGATTTTCCATCACGCCTTCTCCTTGTAGAGGTCAAGCCCGAGGAATTCGCATTCGCGCCTGCGCATGACCTTGCGGTCTGCAGCCTTGATGTGGTCGTAACCAGAGAGGTGCAAGAGCCCGTGAACAATCACGCGCTTGAGTTCGGCATAGAACGTGTTGCCGTACTCCGGAGCCTGGCGCTTCACCTGGTCGCGGGCGATATAGATTTCGCCCAAAAAATCCTCTTCGTGCCATTCATACGAAAGCACGTCCGTCACCTTGTCGAGCCCGCGGTAGTCGCGGTTCATCTCGCGCACGAAGGCATCGGTGCAGAGGACGATATTGACGTTCTTTTCTTTTCCTTCTTCGCGGAGGAGCTTGCGGGCCATAGCTTCGAACTTGGCCTTCCAAGGGAACACCTCGATATCCCCCTCGCACAGGAAATCAATCTTGTATTTCTTCTTTTTACTACTAGCAGGGTCTGCCATTAAATGTTATACCACTTCTTGAGGGTTTCAATCATGGCTTCGGCCTGAGCCTTGCCACTGATATTGAACTTGCTGCGGGCCTTGAACGCACCACCGGCCTTCTGGTAACGGCGCAGATAAACTTTCGGTTCCCCGAATTCACCTGTCTTGGCGTTCTTTTCCTGGCAAAGGAACATCATGGTCTGCCAGGCACCCTTGGTGAGGGTGACCTTGTCGAGTTCCTTGATAATCTGCTCGCCGGTTTCGACGTCGCTCATTTCCACGGTGGGTTCTTCTACTTCGATACTCATTTGTGTCCTCTTTTAATTAGCACAAAAAACTTATACCAAAGATACAATTATTGCACGCTTTTTAACCACAATAAAATATATTTATAACATGTTTACATCTCGCAAGCGAGGAATTATGTCTTTTTCTGCGAAAATCAAGGTATCGATAGTACTGCTCATGGCAGTCGGGTCCTGTGCCATGGCCGCAAAAAGCACCACGGGCAAGGTCGTCGGTCAGCTTGGTGACACAAAAGTCCAAAAAGCAACCAAGATTGGCGAATGGATCGACTTAAAGATCGGTAACAAGGTCAAGGAAAAAGACCAAATTCACACAGGTATCGAATCCAGTGTCGCCATCGCCCTTTCCGACGGTAGTTCCATCGTAGTCCAGGAACTCTCTCTCGTAGAATTTACCACACTTCAGGCCGAAAACGGTGCCCAGGTCGCCCTTACCGACGTGAAAACCGGTAAGGTCAAGTTCGACGCCCAGAAACAGCACTCCGGCGGAAGTTTCAAGTTCAAGACAGCCACCGCCACAGCAGCAATCCGCGGTACAAGCGGCCTCTTCGGCATGACACAGGGCAACTCGGCGGCCATCCTTTCGCTTGCCAACGGCAACGGTCTGTTCCGCACTATCGAAGGCAGTGAATGCGACGTTGTCGGAGGCCAGACGGCCTTCTTCAGAAAGGGGTCGAAAAAGTGTAACGTCATCGAGGCCAAGTCCTCCGGTAACCGCCATTACCTAAAGATGATCGAAGCCTTTCTGGATGACGCAAGCAAATCCGACGAGCAGGTCATCTCCGAGTCCATGGCGGCCGATAGCGCGTTCCAGTCCGAAATCGAAAAGGTCAAGGATCTGCTAAAGTGCCAATTCGACGCCCTAGAAGACACGATTACCACGAACTCCGTTACTATCAAGGGTGCCTGTAACGCCGGCGTGCAGCTCGTCCTTTCGGGCGCAAATATCGAAAACCCCAGCGGATTCGAATACACTACAAGCTGGGCCCCGAGCGCCGACGGAGCAAAAAAGTTCGCCGCGACCTGCAGCGTTACGCTCGATGTCCCGTGCCAGAACGAGAAAGAGAAGGGCAAGACTCCCCAGGTATGCAAAAAGGAAGTTTCTGCAGAATGCGGCCTGCTGACCACATTCTACAAGGCTAGCGATGATTCCACAGCAGTTGACTTGACCGAAACCGATTCCACAGAAATCGATTCCAGCGCGGCAAAGCCCTTCGAGGTGACCACTGTCTCACCAGTAACGGTCTGTGACCCCGGTTCCGTCACCATCGAGGGAACCTTCGACCAGACCGACCCCAACGGGACCCTCTTCGTCAAGATGAACAAGTACAAATCGAGGAACCTCGTGCCCCTGAGCGCCAACGGAGAATTCTCGCACACGATTACCATCAACGACATCCTCCGCAACTGGAACGAGACGGAAGTTACCGTAGAATACCAGGGAAAGAGTGGCTCGTTCAGCAAGAAAATCAAGTTGAATATCGACAAGACCTGCAAGCAGGTAAACCAGCTCCGCCCGACGATTACCTTTATCAGTGCAGACTCAATCAGGTGCAGAGCCTCCTTCTCGCTCCTCGGGGCCAATGACGACCTGGTTATCCTCGCCCGCGAAATCGACGGCGGGAACGCCAAGGAGAACTCGTTCAACAAGAACGCCATCTACATAGCGGACCTAAAGACTGGCGTCCACGAATACACAATTACAGCCGAAGACCAAGCCGGCAACAAGAGCACACTCAAGAAGACCCTGGGATGCTACCCCCTGAGCCAACCGAAAATCGAACATTCTGGCGGAATCATCGAAACCCCGCGTGTGCCTCCGGCACCTCCGCAGGCAGCATCAACCCTCATCCATAAGACTATGCGCTTCAGGATTACGGGCGTACCGCAGCAGGACCCCATCCACATCAGGACCATCCGGATTATCCAGGACCAAAAGAACACTCTTCTCGAAATCCGCAACGACCAGATTACGGATCTTGAATACAATATTCCGGTAACCCTTTCGCGCGACACCACTTCATATGTAAAAGTTTATGTTGAAATGAAAAATGGCAGGAAAATCACCTCTGTCAAGGTATACAAGGTTCCATAATGAAACATCCTTACAAGACTCTTCTTTCCACGATTGCCATTGGTTCAGCAATAGTATTTGCACAGGCACCCGATACGACCGCAAAGGCTGTTCCTGTACAGGCCGATTCTACACAAGTTTCCGATTCCACCGCAACTCCGGCACCGGAAGCTGATGTCGCAAAGGTGGCCGCCGATTCCGCCACAGGCGGTTTCGTCGCCGACACGACGACGCCCCCGCCTTCGCTCCTCGAAGGAACGGAACTCGCCGGCAATGTTCACGGCTTCTTGAAAATCGACAAGTCCCCGTACCTCGTTACCGAAGACCTCGTCGTAGCCCCGAACACGAGCCTCATCATAGAGCCGGGTGTCGTCCTCTATTTCAAGCCGGGAACCGGCATCCAGGTGAACAAGGGCCAGCTCGTCATCGCAGGCTCCAAGATTTCTCCTGTCACCCTGCGTTCCGCATACGACCGTCCGAAGGCCGGCGACTGGAAGGGCATCACCATCACCGGTGACGAGCGCGCAGAAATCAGGAACGTCCATATCAGCGACGCGGAAGCAGGCATCGCCGTAGAAAACAGTTCCATGGACCTGCAGGGCGCCGTCATTGAGAACACCTCCATTCGCGGCGTATATGCACGCAACGCCAGCATCTCGGTCAGCGACTGTGAATTCATCGGCAACCAGGTCGCCCTGAACATTTCGAACTACGGTTTCGGCAAGATCGAGCGCGGCAAGTTCCAGAAGAACAAGGTCGCCATTATGAACTCCGAACTTGCAGAGACAAATATCTCGTCGACACTCATCAGCGAGAACGAGATTGGCGTACTCAATATGGGTAACAGCCTCATTTCGCTGAGCAACACCAAAATCGGCAAGAACGATCTCGGCGTTTCGTCGGCAGAAGTGCTCGACCCGACAATCATCGAGGCTGTCAAGGAAAACAAGGTTGACCTGGACAACGAAGCGGTCGCCACCTCTGCGCTCCTTCCGCCTTCACCCGAGATTCCGGGCATCGAGCAGCGTCCGCTCCGGCCGAACGACAAGATTTCCTCCGTTGCCGACG
>Ga0247611_10010018_pt1 | contig 11225 bp, 18 predicted proteins | sample 177DNAGHGhighgp2_FD_192422 | JGI IMG/M metagenome (GOLD analysis project Ga0247611, IMG submission 192422) | Sheep rumen microbial communities from Palmerston North, Manawatu-Wanganui, New Zealand - 1770 DNA GHGhigh gp2 | ecosystem: Host-associated > Mammals > Digestive system > Stomach > Rumen... | reverse complement strand
CCCGCGTGGGCGTCATCGTTGCCGAGCAGCGCGAGGACATGACCGCCGACGAACTCATGGCCTCCGAGATTGCCGACTACGAGGACAAGCAGACCAAGAAGGCCGAGCGTGCCGCCGCCCGCGCCGAAAAGGCCGCAAAGGACAAGGCCAAGCGCGAAAAGGCGAAGGCCGAAAAGGAAGGGGAGTAATCCCCTTTTTTAATTTCATGTTAATTATAATGCACGTTCATTATAGTTTACATACTATTAACTTGACTTTTCTATCTACCAAGAGTATAATAAATATAGAAAACGAAAGGGGAAATCAATATGTGGAAAGAGAATTTCAAAAATTGGCTGATTGGTTGGCTCATTCGGCATACTCACATTCATCAAACTACAATGTATTTTATGCTTTATTCTTTGCCACTTCCCATCACTAAAACCCTTTTGCGTCAAGTAGAAGAAAATACTGACAATGAACTTGCTAACTATTTTCGCCCTATTCGCTTTGTAAAACATCCTGAATGGCGAAATCATGGAGAGCCGTAAGGCTCTTTAATTTCATGTTAATTATAATGTACGTACTCTCTAATTTACATACTATTAACTTGACAAATAACCAACCCCGTGATATACTATATTTAAGAAAAGCAAAGGAGCGAATAATGTGAAATTTATTATTACAGTTAATTGCGCTTGCGGGTATTCATTCAATGTAAATCAAGTAAAAGTTTATGGTGAAAAATATCCTTATTGTTTTTGTCCTAATTGTAATAACAAATTTTTTATAAAACGCGGCTTCTATGCTTTAACCAAATCTTAACTTGACTTTTCTCATGGATAGGATTATAATAAATACAGAAAGAAACGAAAGGGGATTTCACAGTATGGCTATCTACGTCGTCTTTTCCGACTACTTTAACAGCGGTGTGTTCGGCACCTATTCCAGTGTCAAGCGGGCGCGCATTGCGTTCGAGCACTTCCTCGCAGAAGATGAAAACATCGTAGCCTTTGAGGATACGGATGACTACGGCTATCTCTTCACAACCCGCAAGGGCGAACAGTTCGGCGCAGAAATTGACTTTGATGTTCTTGATGCCGAGTTTGTTGAAGGACTCTGTAAGGAGGATTGAGAAATTATGAAGTGCCCGAATTGTGGTGGTAATATCTCTATCTATTTTATGGATAGTGATGAATGTGATGGCGAATATCGTAATTATTTTGAAGGTAGTTGCGATAAGTACGGGAAAGCCTATGAATGGGCGGATGTTTATGAATTTACTTATACGACTCCGCCGCACGAAATTGATGAAAACGACCATCTCTGATGGTCGTTAATTTTTTATTAACTACAATGCACGTACAATCTAATTAACATATCTATAAAAAATTAAGCGCTTTCGCGCTTAATCCCAGTTACCACGCTCAATTACTTCTTGCGTGAAGGCGTAATCAATAAGGCAGGCTTTGCCATTACGGATTCCCCAGTTATAAGAATGAATATCCTTATCAAATTTGAATACCCATTCATATTCATCTTTTGTAAGGAAAAGTTGAATATCTCCACCATTATGACATCCGCCTACTTTATCAATACGCGGCATAATTATGAACGATAATCCTTGATATTCAATAGGCGTAGCTTCTGCAAGCAAATATTCATAACCAGCTTTGACGGCTTCCTGATAAGCACGGTATTCATCATCACAACCGCCGATGTCCTCAACACAATCATTATCATAATCCCATTTGATAACGTAATCAGATGTAATGAGAGCGATTCGCGCCGAGCCACGACATACCGAAACATGGCGTTTCTTATCATGGTTATACTTCTCTACCTGATATTCTACCTCGTCCACATCCCACATATATCCATCAATATAAGGAAAGATAGACCGCAGAAAGTTCATGGCGCGCACGCGATAATCAGATTTCATATTAGTTAGCCCCTTTCATTTTCTAATATAATTATACAGTTTACCAGCTATTTTGTCAAGTTAAAAATATGTAAAATACATAGTACGTGCAATCTAATTAACATACTATTTACTTGACAATCTATGCAATTTTTGATATACTATATCCAGAAAGGGGCGATACAGCATGAATTGGAATTGGGAACTTGATACTATGCGCGATTGGATTAAAAAGCAACCCGCGTCCCCGCGCATCAAACGCGCACGACTTCATTTATTTGACCTCTATCGTTATCAAGAGGATTATGAAAAAATTCATCAACTGATTCAAGATTTAATGAATCCTTAACTTGACAAATCAATCACTCTATGGTATAATAAGTACATCAAGTGAAGGGAAACACTTACAAAACCAGAAAGGAAAATAATATGAAGATAGCTATTATCATCCTGCTCATTCTCGGCATTTTTGACTGGACTATCAACGACATAAAACGCCCTTGGATTCGCCTGCTATTTAATTTCGCCGCACTGATTTGCTTTCTCGTCTATTCTCACTGATAACAAACTTTTAACTTGACAAACCACAGATTCCATGCTATAATAAGTACATAAGAGAAGGAAAACTCTTCCAAACCAGAAAGGGAAATAACATGACTAAGATGGAGATTCGCACCAACGTTAAGGACACCGCCGCCCAGTGGATTACCGAGAGCATCGGCAATGCTATTCAGATTGACGACTATACCTACGTCGTTCCCATGGATAAGGCCGACAATGGTAATACCATTTACGCCAAGATTGAGATTTCCTGCCCCAACTGGTACGCCACCGCCAAGACCGAAGCTTTCAACCTTGAAACCAAGGTTGCCGCATATAACGCCGAGCTTGCCGAGCGTGCAGAAAAGGCAGCGGAGAAAGTGCGGAAGGCCGCCGAAAAGGAAGCCAAGCGCAAGGAGAAGGAAGGGGAGTAATCCCCTTCTTTTTTAATATTGTGTAAATTACAGTGTACGTACAACCTAATTAACAAAAAATTAAAGCGGTTATTTAACCGCTTCCCATTCATCAGTATCATGATTATATTTATATGTGCCCTTCTTATCAGGCAAATCAAAACCAAATTCTCCATGCATAAAGTCTTGCGCTTCTGCTGACGGAATGAAATGAACAGTCACATACTCACAATTTTGGAAAGCAAAATCCAAATTGCAAAGCATCTCGTCAATATTTACCTTATCAACGTCCAAATGTTCCCAATTCCCAAGATAAAAGTCGTACGCGGCGGCGAACTCGCTACCATAGTCAAGATACTTCTGCTCATACTCTGCGCAAGTCTGCTCGTCGTAAAAGTCCTCACCATCAAACGCACGATAAATAATAATCTTCTTCATACTGGTTTCTCCCTTCATTTGATACATTTATTATATCTCAAAATTACTATATTGTCAAGTTAAAACATCGTAAACTATAATGCACGTACACTCTAATTAACATTAGCTTAAAAAAAGAAGGCTTACGCCTTCTTTTCCTTTGCCTTGGCAACCTTGGCCGCCTTTTCCGCAGCCTTGGCAGCCTTGTTTTCATCCTTAATGCGCTTTTCGGCTTCCCACGCGGCGGCTACCTCGTAGGGATCAAACGCAGGCGATACCTTGGTGGGCTTGTACGCCTTGGACTTGACGGTGACTTCCGTCCAGACTTCCTGACCGTCAACAGTCTGGAGGATGGCGAAAGATGCATCCGCGAACTTGACAGCTTCGTTCTCCTGAAGGACGGGCATCAGGGCGGCAATGGTCATCTGACGGGCGGTGGACTTGATCTCATTAGCGTTCATAGACATATCGTTTCCCTTTCTGGTTTTTGGGGCTTTTCCTTGCCCTTTCTGTGAATATTATAGCAGAGATTCAGCGAATTGTCAAGTTAAGATTCTGTGAACTTTCTTGCTTATCCGTCCTTACCTCCCTGCCCTTGGAACAATTATAGTATAGCAGAAATCCCAGAAAAAGTCAAGTTAAACGTATGTTAATTACATCGCACGTTCACCCTAATTAACAGACACTTAACTTGCAATCTGTGCGTCTTTGTGCTATACTATATACATCAAATGAAAGAGAGGAAAATCCCCTATGATTGACAATCGGATTCATTACTATCTGGCTCTTGACACTGAAACCACGAACGGACTGGAACAGCCCTTTGTCTATGACATCGGCGGCGCAATCGTAGACAAGCAAGGCCGCATTTATGAGAGTTTCTCATTTGTCATTCGTGATATTTTTGTATATGAACGCGAATTGATGCGGACAGCCTACTATGCGGACAAGATTCCCGAATATGCCGCCGACATCCGCGAGGGCAAGCGCGAAATGGTTAATTTCATGTTTGCGCGGCGTTTCATTCTCAATTTGATGGAGAAATACAACATTCACGATGTAGCCGCCTATAACGCGCATTTTGACCGGAACGCGCTCAACACTACCATTAGATGGTTGACTAAATCCCGCGTGCGCTACTTCTTCCCCTATGACACAAATTTTGTATGCATCTGGAATATGGCTTGTCAAACTATTTGCCAGCGCATTACATACCGCCGTTTCTGTGAAGAACATCAGCTTTTTTCCGGTAACGGACATGGAACAGATAAAAAGGCACGCAACATTAGCACAAGCGCGGAAAACGTTTATCGTTATCTGATTCTCAATCCCGAATATGAAGAAGAACACAAAGGACTTGACGACGTTTTGATTGAGACTGAAATCATGAAACGATGCTTTTCCAGTCATAAGGCAATGCCGCACGGAAAAGGAATTAGACGAAATTGTTGGATGGATGTTAAGAGGACGTAAAGTCCTCTTTTCTTTAAGACAATGTTAAATAGATTGTACGTTCATTATAGTTTACTTATTTTTAACTTGACTTTATACCTACTCTATGTTATACTATATACAAGAAAAGCAAAGGAGATAAAAAAATATGGTTTCTACTGGCATCGTTCGCCGCATTGACGAGTTGGGCCGCATTGTTATTCCGAAGGAACTTCGCCGCACTATGGGTATTAAAGATGGCGACCCGCTTGAACTTTTTAGAGATAAAGACCACATTGTTTTACAAAAATACACCCTCTCTGATGAAGTAGGTCAGGCCGTGGATTTTCTGAAAAGTTGGGTTAATGACCCTGAATCTGATGCAGCTAAAAATATGACTTCCTTAGAATTAGATGTTTTCAAACGTCTATTGGAAATGGTGTATAAAGCACATAACGGAGAAGAATAGGGCGTAGCCGCCCTATTTTTATTAAATAAGTGTAAATTACAAAGCACGTACACCTTAATTTACACATAATTAAAAAAAAGAGGCTCACACCTCTTTATTTAATATTAAACATCTCACAGAGTTTTCTTAAACGCCGTTTATCTAACTTATCTTCATAATAAGTTTGCTTTCCAATCAATTCAGTTATTTTATGATCGCCTTGTGTTTCATCCAAGGGAGTAATAGCCAAACGAATATAAGGAAACTCTTGGTTATCAGTTTCAATAATCAATTCACGATTATTAAAATTAGCCAAAATACATTCATCATTAAGCCAATTACGAATAAACTCTTTACGCGCCTTGTTCTGCTTTTCCATTAACGTCATAATTATTATCTCCTTTCTTTTTATGTATTTATTATATACTATAAATCATATCTTGTCAAGTTAAAACTATGTAAATTGGATTGTACGTACCATTTAATTAACATGAAATTAAAAAGAGTGGTTAATTACCACTCCTCATCAATTGAGCCGCAGATTTCAAACATATCACAACCGCAGTAAGGGTCGTAGTTAGTTTCATCTACATCGTCGGGAATATCTGATTCTTCAAAAATATCATCACCATAAAACGTGATGGTGTTCGTCGCGTCATCATATTCAACTGTATCAATAATACAATACTGATTAAGATACATATCACCGAGCACAACTGCATCTTCGGGCATTTTCTGGAGTTCCTCAATCAATTCCTTAACAGTCATAATTCAATCTCCTTTCTTTTTCTATATACAGTATACCAAAATCCAAGAAAGAAGTCAAGTTAAACTTGTGTAAATTAGATTGTACGTACACTCTAATTTACAAAAAGTCAACAATAATTCACCACACTACCATACTGCCATATCACCACGCTACCATAGTAGCATAGTAAAGTGGTAGCATGCTACCACTCTAAAACCTACCATTTGACTTTACTATAAAATTATGTTATAATATTTTTAGAAGGGAAGGGAGAAGCTGCAAGTTGCCTACACCGCAGAAGCTGAAAAGCTGCATCGTAGGAACTGGAAAGCTGGAAGCTGAAAAGCTGGAAATTTTTTTAAAAAAAATATCCCATTCTAGTATAACATAAATTATTTATTTTGTCAAATAAATAATTATTTTTTTATTTTAAAATAAAATTTTTTTATTTATTAAAATAATTTAAAATAATTTAAAAATAATTAAAATACTTTTATTTTGAAAAATTCAAAAAGGAGCTGAAAGCCAAATGAAAGAAGGTAAGCATTTATCAGATGCTTTAATAAACGAACAGCAACAATATCAAAAAGGCAGATTAAATTTAATTGTAGCACAGACTGGCCAGGGCAAAACGACTGCCGCGATAAATACAATACCTGGCCAGCTGGGCATTCAGCCGCAACGCTGTCTCATTCTTATTGATACCACAATGGGAGAAGAAGAAAAAATAGCACTTGACGAATGTCAAATGTGGGGCGAAAAGCTAGACAAACCCTATATACTAAACTATCAAAAATTTGGCTCAATGGTAAAACGCGGCGAACTAACCGCAGAAATGTTTGACTATATTTGCTGCGACGAAATTCACAATCTTATCAAATATGTAAGAATAGATGAAGCAAACATCTGGCGCCGCAATCCAGAAAGCGCGCGCGAAGTAATCTGTCTAATTCTATCGCAAGAGTCACTTTCTTACGTAGCAATAGATACACTTCTTCACTGGGCAGAATTAAAAGGTATTTGGTGGTTTGGGCTAACAGCCACCGCAGATAACCTAGAAAAATGGGCCAGACTTAAATCCTACATTAATGAAATTCAAGTCCAAGAGCAATTACTTGCCTATGAAGTATTTCAGAAATATGAGTATTCAGATGTTCATGTCCTACTTCGCGCAAATCCAGAAGTCAAACGTCTTATCTTCGTGCCAACTATTGAACAAGGAGAGCAATTCGCGCGCGAAATTCAAGAAAACACTGGAAGAAAAGTCGTATGTCTATGGTCGAAACACTCATTAAAACCAATGACAAATAATCAGTTAGCAATCGTCAGTCACTTACAACAAAGCCATAGTTACCCAGATGAAATTGATGATATTATTTTAACAGAAGCATACGCCACAGGCTGGAATCTAATGGATGATAATGTTCAAATCGTAATAGTCCATAGCGGGAATAAAGATATTCAAATTCAATTCCCAGGAAGAAAACGTGGAGATTGGCAAATACAATATAATTATAATAGTCAGTTAGCAGAAGGCAATAAACGCACAGAACGATATGCTAAAATACGAGAACAAATAAGTAACCAAGAATGGATTATTCCAGAAGATTATTTAAACCGTAGATTAAATAAACAAGATAAAGAAGAACTAATCAAAGCAATTGGTTATCCCAAGAAATGGACTTCATTGAAGAAAGATATACAAGACAGATATGAAATTGAACAATCAGGAACTGGAATTTATTATGGACATATTATAAAAATGAAATCTACCAATTAGTCAAGTTGCTAAAAAATAGAAAAAAAACGTTTCCGGGGGTCTATATAGACACCCCCGGAAATAAATTTTTTCTATGTTCCTACCTGACAGAAAATTACCCCCACCTTCAATATAATAGGTGGGGTAAAATTTTGTAAGAAAATAGAAAGTTGCCTAAAAATAAGGCGGCTATTATTTTTTAATTTTAAAAGTTAAATATTTGACAAGAGTGGAAATTGGGCGCACTACTATCTACTCTACCCCTACCTTTTGCCCTACCCACACTACCCTACCGAAATTTTCCCTGCCAAATTTTTCATACCCTACCATTCGCCCCATCCTACTCCTTACTTATTACATTAGATTAATTTCTTTCCTTTCTTTTGTTTACTAGGATGTACCGTTCTGGAAACTCACCCACTTTCTTTTTATTCCAAGTTCGCGGCTTTATATAATTTATACAAATAATTTTATTCAAACTTGACAATTCGCGCAATTCATAGTATAATAAAAGAAAAAAGGAGTAAAAATTATGCCTTTCAATGCGCGCACAATAGCACACATCACTAAACAGTATCGTTCCGACATGCTTACTTACTGGCAAAAGCTCATCAAGAATATTGAATGGGCGGCATATCATGGCTATGACTACTATATACTTGACCCTCATGAGTGGCAACATATAGATAGGTTGCGTGAATATGGATTTGAAATTGTATATAATGATGTTTCGTGTCAGTATGTTGTAAGATGGGACAATGTATAACTGTAATTTCATTTTCATTTCAATTTCATTTTTAAAACTGGAATTTCATTTTCATTTTCCCTATAATATGCGGCTGGAATTTCAATTTCATTTTTTCCTATAATTTCAATTTGGAATTTCATTTTTATTTGTCCTGAAATTACGCCCCTGGAATTTCCCATTACTTGGCCGTCGCGCAAAGCGCTCCGGCTCGTGGCTTGTTCCAACTTTTTCGCTGCGCGAAAAAGTTGGAAAGCCACGAAATTTCATTTTCATTTGAAAGAATAGAAAAGACAATCAAACGAATGTTTGACTTTCCCGAAATTTCGTGTTATAATAAGAAAAAATGGAGGTAGTCTATGACAGGCGATGAATTAACTAATGTGTTACAAGAATTTAACACTATTACAAACAAAGATGAAATTTGCGCGGCGGAAGCCAATGATATTGCGATGGAAGCAATAGCATCAATGGAACGCCCTATTGTTATGCGGCGAATACGTGAAGCCGCGAGTCAAGGAAAGTTTCAAACTTTTATTGATAATGTTTCAACAGAGACAATTGAATGGCTAGAACAAGATTTGGGATTTGAAACTGAATCATGCTGTGGAGGAAGAATAGTAGAATGGAGAAGGGTGTAATGGCTTTTACCGCAGGATGTATGCGCGAACTTGCTTACAAATCCCAACACGAATTAGAAAATAAAGAATTTGAAAATGCCAAGGATAAAATTATTGCGGCCGCAAATCAAGGCCACTACTCCCTGAATCTAACCCTGAACTATACTACTACAATTAAAGCATTACAAGAATTGGGCTTTAAGGTTCATTACGCTACTGACATATCTATTACAACATATGCATCTGGTAAAGTTCCAAATTATTATGAAATAAATTGGAAGGAGGTATAATAAATGGCAACAACAAGCTGGCAAGTAACAGGAAGAAGTAATACAACTTGTACAAATACAGGCGGAAGTCATGAAGGTACTGGTAATAATTATAATACTTATGGTGCTTTTAATGTTATATCTAATACAACATATTTACAAGCTGGAAAAGTAACTCAATTAACTTATAGAGCTTATCACTCTCGTAACAAATCTACTAGTACAAATATTACAGCCACTTTAAACTGGAATAATGGTACTAGTATAGCTATGGGCACACAAAAATATGCTTTTAGTGGAAATGTTGTTAATCATACTTATACTGTAAATTTCACAGAAACTTCTACTCCTAATTGTTATGAAGTAGCGGCTGCTGTGCGTTCGGGCCTTAAAAATCGTTATATAACATATAGTCCAGCTGATAAAAGCAGTGATTTACTTTATTTTAGAGGCACATCGGATCAACCAATTACAGTAACCGCTACATATGAAACATTTAATCCAATCCATTATTATCATGATAATGCGTGGGAAAATTGTTGCGCCTATTACTATGATGGCACTAATTGGGTGCTATGTAATCCTTATTATTACAATGGGTCAGGTTTTCAAAATCTGGGGTGATATTATGCCAAAAGAATATCCTATTGATAATGAATTTTGGAAATGGTGGAATGACTTTTGGGCCCGACAAAATCCCACTAATAAAAAATTTGACATTTCATTAGATTTTTGTTATAATAATTATGTAAAGGAAAAGAATAAGGAGAATCCTAAAAATGGAACTGTTGAATTTTATGAATACTCATCCCGATTGGAAGACTCTGCTCGCGGCTGAACCCTACTATTTGGATATTCGTTCTGACGAAATTGACGGTATTCAGTATTTTCTATTGAAGTATAATCAGATTATGTCTGATATGGGTTTGCGCGAAGTCCAGGAGGCCCGTGGTTCTATCTTCCGTCAGAATGACGAAGGCCATTGGGTTTGTGTTTGCCATCCGTTTGACAAGTTCTTTAATTATGGCGAACAGTATTCTGCGGTTCATGCTATTGATTGGAATACTGCGTCCGTTCAACAGAAGGTAGATGGTTCCCTTATCAAGATTTGGTGGGACTATGATGGCTGGGTAATTTCTACCAACGGAACCATTGATGCATTCAAGGCTGAGTGCGGCGACACCACCTATGGTGATTTGGTTCAGAAGATAATTGACCGCATTCCTAATTTCTTCAAGCATCTTGATAGTGACTACACCTATATGTTTGAGCTTACCTCTCCTTTCAATCGCATTGTTGTGCGTTATGAGGGTATCAATCTTTGGTATCTTGGCCGGCGCAACATTTTGGATGATATCGAAGATAGTGAAGGTCTGGAACTTGATGGTCTACTCTATCCGGAAGTATACCCCCATCATTCTCTTTCTGAATGTGTCGCGGCCGCCCATGAAATGGGCGATGATGAAGAAGGGTATGTAGTTTGTGATGCGGAGTTCCACCGCATTAAGATTAAGGGCGATGAGTATCTTGCTCTCCACAAGATGCGTGGTAATGGCCCGCTGACTGTTCTGCGTGTAGTAGAAATGTATCAGCAGGGAACTCTTGATGACTTCGTTGCTTACTATCCGGAGTTTAAGGACTTTACTGATGATGTGATTCAGCGTATTCGCTATTACATTGAAGTATGTGAGACTGCTTTTAAGGTAGTTAGTAGTGTTGTCGGGGCAATGGGAGAGCGTCGTGATTTCGCTATGTATGCTAACACCTACATGCCTATCGTGCGTTCTTACCTATATGCGCGGCTAGACGAAAAGGTAAAGGATGGTAGCGACTATCTGATGAATATGCGTGCGCGCACTTTGGCTTCTTACATTATGGCAGAAATGGAAACGACCAAGATAGGAGCAGAAGAAGATGAATAGAGCAACAGATGAT
>Ga0247611_10010017_pt1 | contig 11227 bp, 19 predicted proteins | sample 177DNAGHGhighgp2_FD_192422 | JGI IMG/M metagenome (GOLD analysis project Ga0247611, IMG submission 192422) | Sheep rumen microbial communities from Palmerston North, Manawatu-Wanganui, New Zealand - 1770 DNA GHGhigh gp2 | ecosystem: Host-associated > Mammals > Digestive system > Stomach > Rumen... | reverse complement strand
TTTTCTGCTCATAGTATCTCTCCATCACTCTGTCCTCTCTCTCAAGTTCCGCTGCCCTGGCAGCATCCTCCAATGCCCGGTCAAGATCCCGGAAATCATCCGGATCTAAAGTGTGCAGGAATCTCATTTCTTGTCCTCCACCTTTTTCAATGCACCCATCTTGTCCAGGAGGATGGAGGAGACTGCAAGAGCAGCCATCCACCCAAGAGTCCAGGGGAGACAGATCCCACCATCCGGTTTCTCTGCACACATCAGAATCAGAGATGTGCATGCAATGATTGTGAGGATGACCTCAACAAGTTTCTTGATTGTCTTTTTCATGATGTATAAAGATTTGGTTTATTTCAACTCCGCCCTTGCTGCATCCGCTGCCTTGAGTGCCAGGATGTCAACCACCCTGTACCACCTTGTCCCTGCCCTGCCGTCCTCAATCCTGCAAGGTCTGATTCTCCCTGCCCGGTCTGCATCCATGAAATACTTTCCATAGACATCCCTGGCTCTCCTCTGTGAGATCTCACCGGAGGAGATCCCCAGGGTTTCCATTGTCTTGGCAGATCCAAGTTCAATGCAGGTCTGAATCAATGTCTCAAGGTTGCTCATGGTCTTACTGAATCCTGGTGATGGTGTAAGTGCGCTCCTCCCGGTTTCTCCTGGTGGAGTATTTCCGATTGTAGGCGAATCCAAGATCAGAGGCATATCCCCGGATGGTGGTGTATCCCACCTCCGTCACAGGGATAGTGATGGACTCACCCCTCTGCATGTTGATTACCCTGGATCTGAATGATGTATTCTCCATATTTTATATTAACTTTGTTTGTATGTTGGTGCAAAGTTACAATAAATTTTCATATCCACAATAATCTTTCATAGAAAATATGATAAATTTTCACAAATCTTTATACAATGAACAAACAAGAAACTCTCAAACAGATCTTTGAACAGACAAGATCAGCAGGATTGGCAAAGACACAGGGTGATTTTGCAGTCCTCCTTGGCATCAACCGGAATGTCCTTTCTGCAGCCTTGAATGGTGATGAAAAGTATCTCACGGACAATCTCATCAAAAAGGCAAGAAAGTTCCAGGATGAACATTTTGCGGATGATGGCAACATGATCCAAAAGGGCACTCTCCCTGTTATCCCTACAGAGGCAATGGCAGGGACACTTGGTGAGTTCGCTGATTCCGTCCACCTCTATGATTGTGAGAGGATGATCTCACCCATCAAGGGTGCAGACTATGCCATCAAGGTGTGTGGTGACTCCATGACTCCGGAGATCCCCAATGGCAGTCAGATCCTCATCAAGAAAATATATGAGGAGGAGTTTGTGGAATGGGGAAAGATCTTTTGCCTTGACACCAGGAATGGGGCGGTCATCAAGAGGATCTATCCCACCGAAAACCCGGAGGTGGTGGAGTGCAGATCCACAAATCCGGACTATCCTCCATTTCGGATCAATGTCAAGAGCATCAATGGATGGTATAGGGTTTTGATGGTTTTATCTCTCAAATAATATGAAACGGATTCTCACAACCCTCATTGCCCTGGTGACACTTGCCGGGATTGCGGATGCCCAAATCAGCATCAAGAAATCTGATGTGGGGAAACCCAAACAGATGACCACACTCTCCATGTCCTGGTCTTGGATCTACCAGGCAGATGACTCCTATTTCCTTGTCATGAAAAGTGACAACCAATTTGATGACCACTATTGGCTCAAAATCGGAGACACCAGGGAGGAATGCCTGGAGTCCATTTCCGCCCTCCAGGAGATGATGGACAACATGGGAGAGACTGAAAGGTACAATGTTGACAATGGGATGGGAGAGTCTTTCTCCGTCACCCTCTCCAGGGAATTGGGCATCAAAAAACTGACTTTCAATGGTGAATCCTATGCAGGAGCAGGATTCTTACTTGCATCCAACTTGTCCAAGGCAACCAAATGGATAGAAAAGAATGTGAAATGACGGATGAACTCATCCGGGAGACTGACCGCTTTTGGGATGATCCAAAGAAAATCATGAATCTGATTGACCTCCTGTTCCTGTGGGATGACCCGGACAAGGAAAAGGTCTGCTCATAGTCAAAAAAGAGAGGGATTATTTTGAATAGTCCCTCTCTTATTATAAATAATGCAGTTTTTGTCTGAATATTGTCTGAATGGGTGAAAGATTCCTGCAGATCATCCGTATATATTACCAGGTGAACAACTCCAGGACTTTCCTGTTCGCCTCCCGGATCAGACCCCAGGCTTTCTCTGCGTAGATGTCCGCCACCTGGAATGATCCCTTGTGTCCCAGGGCATCATCAATGGTGGACTTGTCCACACCCTCCTTTCTTGCCAGGGATGCCCAGGTATGCCTGGCAGCATAGAATGTGAACACCTCAACCTCATTGTCCTCACACCATTTCTTGAGACACCTGTTCACCCTGGCAGTTGCAAAGTCCTTGGATGAGGCAAACTCATGCAGCCTGTTCAGCCACCATCCTCCTTTCCCCTTGAGCCTCTCCAGGTATGGTTTCAACTGCTCCGGGATTGCCACCCTCATCTCTGCCCGGTCTGCCCTCCTGGAGGAGGTTTTCTGCCTGTTGTACACCCATTCATCCTGGACAGGCTTTGCATGGTACAGATCCGCCATGTTTGCACCCATCAGACCAAAGGAGACAATGAACATGTCCAGGGCAGTCCTCATCACATCATTGTCCACCTGGGAGGAGATGATCCTCTGCATCAGTTCCTGCCCAAGGTTGCTCTGACCATTGCTCACCGGATAGACCTTGGTGATCTTGGAGAATGGTGACCTTGGAATCAGAATCCTCCCGGAGTCCTCATCATTGTATTTCTCCTTGGCTGCATTGAACAGGTGTTCCAACTTGGCAAGATGCCTGGTGGATGCACCCTTGGGGATCTTGTCCGCCTTGGACTCCTCCACCTGCCCGGTCTTGACATTGTAGTGCATCTTTTTCTCTCCATCCACCTTGTCCATGAATTCCAGGAGCAGAGACCGGGAGATGTCATTGATGTCAATGGATCTCATCCCAAGGAATCTCTCCAGGGTGTTCAAGGCACAGGAATATGCCCTCCTGGTTGTCTCCGCCTTGGTGAGGATGTATCTGTCTGACCACTCAAAGAAATCCAGGTGGAAATCCTCCTGGGTGAGTGAGTCCTTGATGTGTCTGACCACCCAATCCACATCCTGGGTCTCCAGGTCAAATGGGGAGAGATCCTTGACAGAATCCCTCATCCTGGCAATGAGTGCATCTGACTTGTTGAGGAGGGTTGCATTCTTGATCTTGAGAGTCCTGGTCAGATCCCCAGGTGTGCAGACCAGGGTGGTTGGCAGTCTCCTTGTCTTGCCCTTGAATGTCACCCGGATGTTGACCGGATATGTCCCATCCTTTCGCCTGTTCCCAGGGATGATGATTGCCTTGAATGTTATCATATTAGAATCTGATAAGCACCATGATATGCTTTATGATATGCTTTTCAGACAAAAATAAGACAAAAATATCACTTATCAATGGCAGAAAGTCAGCCTTTGATGAAATGCCACCACCGCCCTGGATATAGGTATTCCCACCCCGGATGCCCTGGAATAAAGGGAAGGTGCAAGATTAGGTTAGAATTGCGGAGTGGGTTGCAGGGATGCACCCCACTTTTCTTTGTATCAAGCAGTTGGATATTTTGCGGATGTCCGCAAAATGTTGATTCAGACAAAATGCAGACAAAAACTGCACAAAAAGAGACCCAGGACTCTCATCCCAGGTCTCTCAAATCTTTATACAATGGAGGTGTTTCCACATCCATTGCAAAGGTAGTCATTATTTCCGGAAAATCAAATCTCCCCGGCATCCTCCAAGTCTCCCATGTGCTGCTGCACCAGGTCATCAATCAGTCTGCCTGGACGGATTCTCCTCTCCTTGCAGAATCTCTTGATGGAATCCCTGGTCTCCCGGTCAATGGTGATGACCATCTGCACCCTCTTGTCCTTGGGATCTGCAGGTTTCCGCCCACTCCCAGGTCTTGCACCTCCCCATGTTTTCTCTGTCATATTCAGTCCTCCTTGAGTTTCCAATATCCATATACTTTCCGGAATTCAAACATGTCATTCATCCTTGGGTCAAAGATGTCCCTCACCTGGTTGTTGACAACTGCGGTGTAATGACCCGCCATTGAGCAGACCAACCTGCCCTCCGGGAGTTCACCCTTGACAAGATGAACCGCCTGGTGAGAGCCGATCCCGGATGTTGCCACCCACCGGAATCCAAGGGACTCCATGACTTTCTTGAACTTGGCAGTCCTGGTGTTGACACCATTCCTGGGAGACTCACCCATCATGGAAAAGATGTGATTGTAAATCACCTTGTAGTCCATTCCCATTGCAATGGCAATGGAACGGCAGACACAATCCCTGGCTTTTCCTTTGAAATAGAGGGATCTCCCTCCATCATCATAGATGTATTCCATCAGATCCATGATCAGTCCTCCCTATTCTCTTGCAGGATGCATTCCAGGGCAGCAAGTGAGCAACTCGCCTGGGTGGCTGCAGTCCCATTGCCATAGTGCAGTTCGACATCATTCTCCTCCAGGTGGTCATATACCGCACAGAGCCTCCTGTATAAAGACTCCAGGGTCTTGACCTCTTGCTTGTTCAGTTTCTGTCTCATGACTTATTCCTCCTCCTCTTTGTCCTCAATCTCTCCATCCTGGATCTTGTCCAGGGTCTCGGTGTTCATGCTCCAATACCTCTTTGCCCTCCGGAGATTTGCCCTCCAAAAGGAGAGCCAATCCTTTGCATCATCATCATCAAACATCCTCTCCGTCTCCTCCCTGCTCAACTGCCCGGTCTCAATCTCTATCCACTTGAGATTGCCATTCTTGTAGAGTCTGAAATTTGCCACTTTCCTGGTGGTGAATGCATCCTCATAGAGGGTCACAAAGGTCTCCCCGGTCTCCTCTCCAAATGCCTTGAGGTCAGCATTGAATCTCTCAAATGCCTTGACCATCTTGTCTGATACTTTGTTTGCCATTGTATAAAGATTAAAGGTTTGTCTCATCTTGTTGTCACAAAGGTAGCAATAATTTTTGAATTAACAAATTATTTTTTCAAAAAGTGAAAGAAAACCGGAATGTCTCCATCCCGGTCTCTCAAGTCAGTCAGTTATGGCTACCGTTGACTGCGTAATGTCAGTCAATTAGGGCCGAAAATGATTAACTTTTCCCAAGCATTCGCCCGACCTCGACACCGAGATTGAATCCCTTGTCGAAAGTCTTTATAATGATGTCCGTCAAAACGGTTGTCGCTTCGGAAGTGATTGGTTTCATTTCCTCTTGCATCCTTTTGTGAATAAGTTCACGCAGTTCTAATTCTGTCATATCGTATTTGTTTATTAGGGCCGAAATAATTGGGTTAAGATTCCACCACCCAAGACCAACCCGTCCCGTGGACATACGTTCCCGTGACCGTCTTGTTATCACCACAGGTGATGACAAGAGGAGTGGTGTTTCTAGACGCATTGAAGCCGGATGCGGCAATCGCGGAGATGAGGGCGTTCAACTGCGTCCCGGCCTGGCCGTATTCGGTGGACTGACAATTCGGTGCGGTGATGGATGCGAGTTTCACATTGAGGTAGAACATATCCGTCTTGGACGGGTTGCCCGTGACCATATCCCAATCCTCGCCGAGGATGAGGTTTTCAAGGTAGGAGCATCCGCCGAAAACCCGGTCCATATTCGTGACCTTCTTCGTGTCGAAAGAGGACAGGTCAAGGGTGACTACCCTTGCACATCCGGCGAACATATTGGAGATGTTCGTGGCCTCGCTCGTGTCGAAGTTGGACACATCGAAATTCGTCATAGTTTCACAGGAGCGAAACATCTGGTTGAAGTTCGTCACACCCGTGGTTTCGATGAGGTCGAGGCCGTCAATGCCCGTGAGGGTGCGGTTGTACGCGAAGGCCGTGGACAGGTTCTTCGTGGTCTGCGGCTTGGAAAGGAAGGAAATCCGTTTCAAACCCTGCTGATACTGAAAGTACGCATCTTTCAGTTGGAAGTCGGTGCTGTTGATGGTGACCTTTTCAAGATAGGTGACGGCGGAATTTTCCTTGAATGTGGTCGGGAAAGTGTCCAGTTCGTATGCCTCGCCGTTAGTGCCGCCGGAATAGGTGTTGCCACCGATAACAACACTTTGCCCTGCGGCTATCTTAATCACCATAGGGATGGCGATTCCGTTGGTGCTGAAATCCGCACCGGGGATGACTAATTTTTTACCCATATCTATAAAGTTTCAAAGACAAGTTTGCGATAATACCAGAACATCGAATAGAGCAATTCCTTGCAGTGCCTTGACGGGGCATCCATCACGGTGTTTGATGCGATTGTAATCGTATCGTTCCCACACCTGTAAGTGCCGTTGTAAAGCAGGGCATAGGTATCGCCCAATACCATCGCCTCATCACTTCCATCGGAAGCGACTACCCGGAATGTGACAACAAAATCCGGGACGGTTGTGGTGATTGTATAGACATCGTTGATGTTCAGTCTTTTTGCCGTGGACATCTTCACATTGAAGAAGAATCTCCGACCGATGGACTGACCGAGTTCCGGTTCAAAGGTGGGGATTCCCTTTTCAAAGAATATCCACGCATAGCAAGTGGCCGGGACTTCATCACGGGTGTATGGATGCAGACCGCCCTGCGCTCCGAATTTTGCTTTCGCCGCATTCACGGCATCGGTTATCCCCTGCTGAATCGGAACACCATCGGGGCATACTGCATAGAAACGGTTATCTCCGCCAAGATTGACCTCGCCACGGGCGTGACATTCTACCACAAGGTGGATGTCATTGTGTGAGTTGATGTAGGAAACGATGGCCTGCGTTTCGTTTTCGGAGAACGGACTTGCACCCTTGTTCCCCTGCGTTTGATTCTGCCACCGACTATTCCCTTGTGAATCGGTCGCATCGAAGTTGCGGTTAAGGTCCACGTTGTTCCCGTTTCTCCGGGAATGATTCTGCACACCCCACGGATTAAGAATGGGGATGATGTCTATTTCGTATTCTTGGAGTAACAACTTGTACTCCGGATTGTCATCCTTGTGCCGAATTAGGTCGCAAACGAAATAATACGGGGCAAGGATGTTCTCTTGTGCATCCCCGTGGTCTCCGTACCAATCTTCCCCCGTTGGATTCGCATCCGTGAACTGACTATCCCCGTGGATTGCTCCCATAAGGACGATGCGTTTTCTTGCAGAAGTGTTCGGGATGCGGTACAGGTTTATCGGGTATTGATTCGGGTCTTTCGTTGCCCGGTCTTCGGAAGGCAAAGTGCTGAAACCAATGGGACTTTCTTTTACAAGGATTTGCCGGAAGTCGCAAAGTTCGTCATAGGCGGCATAATAGTCCCAAATTGTCACACGGTCAAACTTAAATCTCCCAGTATGAAAGGAATTTTCGATGAAGTCGCAGATGTCATCCGCTTGCTGAAATCGGCTTGAATCGAAGTTCTTTGTCTTGATGTTCCCGTCCTTGAATCGTGCCACAATATTCCCAGATTCATCGCAGATGTCCAAATCCCCTGCCGCTCCGTTTGCCGTCCTCGTGGTTTCGCTTGAATCGAAGTTCTTGGTCTTGATGTGTCCGTTTTGAAATCGTGCAATTACATTTCCGTCTTCGTCTGCGATGTCAAGGTCTGCTTGGGAATCAGCGAATAAGTCATCTACTTTGGCCTCTAATTGACTGACATCAGCAGTCACTTCCTGGCGTAACTGACTGACTTTGCCATCCAGGACTTTGCCCTGGTATGCTGCCAAGGCTTGATCCGTAGCATCAGAATCAAGTCCATTGTAGATCGTGATGGGATAGTCCGCAGACACACCTGTGTCACCCTTGAGACCCTTGAGTCCGGAGAATGCCAAAGTCAACTGCTGCCCAATCATGGAGACCTGGCAGGACGGAGTCCCGGATGTGTTGTCAATGGTGGCAACCACAGAGGTCACACCTGTTTCACCCTTGAGGTTGGTGAAATGGAACATGAGATTCTTGGCAGTATTGTCTCCGGAGGTTTCCACAGAGACACCAGGAGTACCCACTCCGCCATTGATGTCTGCTCCGATTGTGCCGAATCCTGCAGGATCTCCGGTATCTCCCTGCTCACCCTTGAGGTTGTGGAAAGTCAACACCAACTCACCACCACTATAGGATACATCCACAGAGGGAGTGCCGACCTGGTTGTCAACAGATGCATTGACCTCCCGGATGCCAATCAAGATCCTCTGCTTTGTCCATTCGCCATCCCAAAACAGGAGTGCAACCTCCTCATTCTCTATGGTGATGCCTCCGAAATTGGTGTACACACCAGGCTCTCCGGCAAGGTAGCAGACATTCTGATCCGGAGTCCCCGGATCATCTGTTGGCAATGCACCACCTGCGAATTGGAAATACCTGCCAAGGGAGTCAATGGTGGCATTCAACACCGCATTCAGAATCCTGCCCGTGATCTCCTTTCTGCCATTCTGCTTGATGTAGGCATTGACTGCTGCCTTGATTGCGGAATAATGTGCCATATATGCGTTTTTTCAATTAAATATAGAACATTCCTCCTTTGTAAATTACCAGGACAGGATGTTGTATGATACACCAACACCAAGATATGGTGTCAGACCCTCCTTTCCTGCACCAACACCTGCCTGGATACCAAGTCCCCACCTGGTTTTCTTGACCTGGACGACCGGGATCTCCTTGGTGATGATCAGATCCTGGGTGAAATGGATGACGGAATCCACATGGGGATCTATGCCGGATGCATACACCCTTGCCAGGCTATCCTCCCAGGTCACCTGCAGCCTCTCCAGGAAAACATAGAGGGTGTCCCTCATCCGGATGGTATCCGTCACCGGATAAGGTATGGAATCAACCACCCTCCTTGTGATGTATTTTGGCTCTGTGACCTTGAATGTGTCCCGGATGAACAATGTGTCCACCTTGGGTGTTGGAGGCTCTCCTGGGGCATTCCTTGGGCATCTCCTGCCCACCAGGAAACCAATGAGGATTGCGACAACAATCCACATTCCAATCAAGATGTATTTCTCCGGTTTCATTTCTTGAGATACCTTTTCAGACCTGCAACAATGGCATCCGCAATCCTCGCCTTTGTCCCATCCAAGAGAAGCCAGGCACATTCATCCCGGTTATCATAGAAAAAGTTCTCCAGGAGGACTGCCGGACACCGGGTCTTCACAAGGATGTAGAGGTTTCCCTCCTTGTCGGAGTCACCATCGGAGAAATCCCTCCGGATCTTCCTGTCCGGGAATGCCTGGGAGAATGACCTGTAGAAACACTCCGCCAGGGCATCACTCCCGGTCTTGCCCGGTGATGTGTAGCACTCCCATCCGGTTGCGTTCATCCAGGTCTTGCCGTTCCCGGCTGCATTGGCATGGATGGACACCAGGAGGACATTGGATACACCCTCCCGGTCACAGATCCTGTTCACCCTCATCGCCCTGGTGCGGAGAGAGATGTCATTTGTCTCCGTGACCACCAGGTCTGCATCAATGCCATAGGCTGTCAATCCAATGCGGACAAGATCGGCCACCTGCCTGTTCCACAGGTATTCCAGGAACGATCCGTCCGGAGACCGCTTGCCAGGGGTGTCTATCCCATGCCCGGCATCAATCAACACCCTCATCTCCCTCCGTGTTATCATGGGAAATCGGCCTCCTGCGTGGCATGGTCATGTCCTTGGATGCCTCAATGGTGACATCACCCTTGGTCATCCGGAAATATCCTGCCACCTCTATGATGACCGGGATCTGTGCGATGGTGGCGAACCCAAGAAGCAGGGCAACCGCCTTGAGGACTGACCCGTCAATGACTCCGGTGGGTGGTACGCAGAATCCGGCCACCATCAGTCCTATGGATGTGCAGAGTGTCAGCCAAAACACAAACCCCTTTCTCTTTGCCTCTTTCTGACTCATGGCCTAATAGATCAAAAAGTCCTCGTTGAAATCATCGTTGAAATCCGCAAAGTATTCCGGACACACAGACCCCACCGGGACGGAAAGGTTCACATTGCAGAAGACACCCGCACACTCATCCACGAATTTTTGGTTGAACACCTGGAATGAATAGTCATTCTCTGCGGAGATCCCCATCTCATCCAATGACCGGATGATGTTGTCCAGGGTTTGGATGCCTACGGACTGAATCTCCATCTGATTGGATCGGTTGTTCTTGAGCCTGTCCACATAGAACAGGGTGAATGCGTAGGTGATGAGGTTGGAGTCTACGGATGTGGTGTGCTGCCCCTGCGTGAAAGCGAAGACACCATACCTTGCATCCGCCTTTGCATTGAGACGGAAAATGTCATTTTCCACAACCATCTTGATGGATGGCTGCTTGGAGGCAATCACCTCCATTGCATTGATGGTCTCCAGGAGGGTCATTTTCTTGGCAGTTTGCGACCTCTTGCACCACCCAGGAAAATCCCACAGGTTGCAGCAGACCGGAGGTTGGATTCAATCTTGTGGCAGCAGCATTCAGTCAGTTCCGGATAGTCTGTCCGATGTTCCAGGAGGAAATCCTGGAGATCCAGGCAACAGGCATCCGCCTTGCTCTGATAGTAGTATTGCATCTTGGCAATCTCATCCTGTGTTGCCACCTGGAGGTTTTCATCCTGTGTCTTTGTGACACCGAAATTGCCGATCTTGTAGGAAACCCTGTTTGTGACCTCAACCAGGGTCTTGTATGCCAAATAATATTGGCAATGATCCACCAGGGTCTTGTAAACTCCATCAGATTCCGTCCCCAGGGTGTTGTTTTTGATGAGGGGCTTGATTTTGGACAGGAGTTTGTCCCCAAGGATGCCCTTGAGACCAATCTCTTGAGCCTCCCGGAGGGATGGGAGGATGTATTTTCCGGACAGGTTGTCCGAAACGGAGGTCACCTCCTTGATGAATTTTTCCGATGAAAGGAGAATCTCTGCCATATCAGTTCACATTGTCCTCTGTGTCTCCGCCAAGAGAGAAAGGTCTGATGGTGAGGACACCTCTTTGTCCATAAATCTTGTCATATGCATCACAGATCATCCTCTGCACAGGCTGAATCTGTGTGCGGTTGTAGAGTTTGAAACTCTGCTCAAATTCCTCTGTGGAAAATCCGGTGTTTGCCTCACTTGTGAGACCAAACAACAGAGGAATTGCCCGGAATGCGGTGAAAATCTGTGTCCTGGAA
>Ga0247611_10010015_pt1 | contig 11229 bp, 9 predicted proteins | sample 177DNAGHGhighgp2_FD_192422 | JGI IMG/M metagenome (GOLD analysis project Ga0247611, IMG submission 192422) | Sheep rumen microbial communities from Palmerston North, Manawatu-Wanganui, New Zealand - 1770 DNA GHGhigh gp2 | ecosystem: Host-associated > Mammals > Digestive system > Stomach > Rumen ... | reverse complement strand
GTGCATCACGCCCGAAAGCCGTCCGCGATAGTGCCTGAGAAGGTCCATGCAGTCGCCGTGCGCCTCGCGGTCGTGGATGATGACGGGGGCGTGAAGTTCCGCCGCCAGCGCAAGCTGCGCGTCGAAACAGTCGCGCTGTACGTCGCGCGGAGAAAAGTCGTAGTGGTAGTCGAGGCCGATCTCGCCGATCGCTTTCATGCGTTCTTCCTTCAGCGCGCGGCGGATGTGATCGAGCGTTTCCGGACGGAATTCGTCCGCCGAATGCGGATGCACGCCCGCGCTGCCGTAAAGGAACGGCACGCGCTTTACGAGTTCGACAACGCGGTCGATTTCCGCTTCGTCGCAGCACGCCTCCATGACGTGCGCGATCCCGGCGGAAGGAAGCGACGCGATCAGCGCGTCGCGGTCCGCGTCAAACTGCTCGTCCAGAAGATGCGCGTGGGTGTCGAAGACGTTCATCAGCGAACCACCCAGCCCGCGGGAAGGTCCTTGACCGGCGACAGGAACGCGAGTTCCTTGTCCTCCGGATCGGAGGCGCACAGGATCATGCCGTGGCTTTCGACCCCGCAGAGCGTGACGGGCTTCAGGTTTGCGACGAGCACGACCGTTTTGCCCACGAGGTCCTCGGGCTTGTACCAGTTCTTGATGCCGGAAACGACCGTGCGCTCTTCCGTGCCGAGCGAAACCGTCAGTTTCAGAAGCTTTTTGGAGCGCTTGACTTCCTCGCAGGCCGTGACCTTCGCAAGACGAAGATCGAGTTTCTGAAAATCGTCGTACGCGATCTCTTCCTTGATCGGCGGAAGCGCAGGCGTTTCGGGCTCGGCGGGCTTTGCGTACTTTGCCTGCAGCGCTTCGACCTGCTCCATGACGGCCTTCGGATCGAGCCGCGCAAAGAGGATCTCGGGCTTTTCGGCAACGCTGTTTCCCTCTGCGGGGTAAAGACCGAACGAAGAAAGCGTTTCGAGCGCGCGCGGCTCGGCGTGGATCTGCGCGAAGATATGCGCCGCGGTTTGAGGCAGGAAGGGGGCGAGCAGATTCGCGCCGATCGAGATGCTCTCGATCAGGTTATACAGCACTTCCGAAAGGCGGTCCGCTTGCGCGGGGTCCTTGCTGAGCACCCACGGTGCGGTCTCGTCGATGTATTTGTTGCTGCGGCGGAAGATATTGAAGATCTCGTTGAGCGCGTCGGAGATGCGATACTCGTCCACCGCTTTTACGACGCGCGCCGCGGTCTCCGTCGCGACCGCCTTGAGTTCGCCGTCGACCGGCTGTTCGGCGCCCGTGCGCCGTACGGCGCCGCCGAAATACTTGTTGCTCATCGCGACCGTGCGGTTGACGAGGTTGCCGAGCGTGTTCGCAAGGTCGGCGTTGAGCCGCTCGATCAGCACGTCCCACGTGATCGAGCCGTCGTTGTCGAACGGCATGTCGTGCAGCACGAAATAGCGCACCGCGTCGACGCCGAACAGGTCCGCCAGGTCGTCGGCGTACATGACGTTGCCCTTGGATTTGCTCATCTTGCCTTCGCCCTGCAGAAGCCACGGATGCCCGAAGATCGTCTTCGGCAGCGGAAGGTCCAGAGACATCAGGAAGATCGGCCAGTAGATCGTGTGGAAGCGGATGATGTCCTTTCCGATCACGTGCAGATCGGCGGGCCAGAGCTTTTTGAACAGCTCCGAGGACTCGCCGCCGCATTCGTAGCCGATGCAGGTGATGTAGTTCGCAAGCGCGTCGAGCCAGACGTAGACGACGTGCTTCGGGTCGAAATCGACCGGAATGCCCCACGTAAACGACGTGCGCGACACACAAAGATCCTGAAGCCCGGGCAGCAGGAAGTTGTTCATCATTTCGTTCTTGCGCGAAACGGGCTTGATGAAATCGGGATGCGTGTTGATATAATCGATGAGCTTCGGCGCGTACTTGCTCATTTTAAAGAAGTACGCTTCCTCCTTCGCGGGCTGCACCTCTCTGCCGCAGTCGGGGCACTTGCCGTCTTTTAGCTGTGAGGGCGTGAAGAACGATTCGCAGGGCACGCAGTACATGCCTTCGTACCAGCCCTTATAGATATCGCCCTTGTCGTACATATATTTGAAGATCTTCTGTACGGCTCTGACGTGGTCCGCGTCGGTCGTGCGGATGAAGCGGTCATAGCTGGTTCCCATCAGGTCCCAGATGCGCTTGATCTCGCCCGAAACGCCGTCGACGTACGCCTGCGGGGTCACGCCGGCTTTTTTCGCCTTTTCTTCGATCTTTTGACCGTGCTCGTCCGTGCCGGTCTGCAGGTACACGTCGTACCCTTCGTAGCGCTTGAACCGCGCGATGGAGTCCGCAAGGATCGCCTCGTACGTGTTGTCTATGTGCGGCTTGCCGGACGCGTACGCGATCGCGGTCGTCATATAAAACTTCTTTCTCATCTTATTCCCTCTCCTTGTTCCTGTCATTGTAAGGATTCCGCTCCGATTTGTCAATCAAAAATACCCACGGGGAAAGCCCGCCCGCCGCCGTGCGCCGCTTCTCGCGAAGCGCGAGCCGCGGACTTTCGCGCACGAGGCGCTCCAGAAGCTTCGCGTCCGCCGTATACAGCACCGCGACGCCGCCGTTGCGCATGAGATTCGGCAGTCTTCGCACAAAGCGCGCATACAGCTGCTCGTTCTCGCGATGCGAGCCCACGCGGTTGCCGAACGGCATGTTCGAAAGCACGAGGTCGGCACCCTCGCGCGACTCGAACCGTAAAATATCGCGGCAGACGAAGCGCGCAAGGCTTTTTCCCGCCTTTGCGTTTTCGCGCGCGATCTCGATCGCCGTTCCGCTCTTGTCGACGCCTAAAAGCTGCCGGCAGGTCCGCAGCGACTCCGCCGCGAACAGCAGGGAACCGCTTCCGCAGAACGGGTCGAACACCGACGGACGCGGCGCGGTCACCGCCGACAGCGCATACCGCGCGAGCGCGTATGCCAGGGCCGGATGCATCGACGCGGGAAGCGCGGCTTTTCGCCACGGATACCGCTCGTCTCTGACGTTAAATAGTTTCCAGTAGAGATCGCACCGGTCGTTTCTGGAATCGATGCGCAGTTCGCAGTCATACGCGGACGGATTGTTGCGTCCGTCCAAAAGCTTTTTGAGCCGTTCGATGAATCCGCTGCGGTCCTTCAAAAAGCCGCGGATCTCGATGCGGTAGCGTTCGCCGATGCACGTTTTCGCGGCGGCGGCGATCGCTTTGGGCTCCATCGGCACGTCGAGCGCGATCGGCAGAAGCGCTTCGGTCATGCAGTTCGCGCGGTACACGCGCGCGACGTCGCGGGTAAAGAGTCTGACCGCGTCGCCCTGCACCGTGCCGGAAAATCCGAGCGATTCGAGCTCGTCTTTGAGCTGTTCCGAAAACCCGTGCGGCGCGAAACAGAGGATCTCGCGCGGCGCTTCGAGCGCTTCGAGCGTGCCCGCTTCGGGCGTTTCGAACCGCTGCAGCGCTTTTTCATACGCGATTTCGATTTCGGCGATATGCTTGTCCGTCGCGGGGGAAGCGGAGACCGGCACGCGGTACGCTTCGAGCGCGTCCTTCGCGCCGAGCCGCCCGAGCGCCAGCAGAAGGCTCGGGATCGCGAACAGCGTTGTTTCCGTTTCGAGCGCGGCGGAAAGAACGTCCGCATCGCGCGCGTTTTCGAGCGCGCCGATCAGCCGGTACGCGTTTTTGCGTACCTTCGGCAGCTCGCTGTGAACGAGCGCAGAAAGGACCGTGCGGTCGGAAAGAAGCGCTTCGATCTCGGATCGGCCCTGCTTCGTTTTTGCGAGCGCGCAGAGCGCCGACAGCGCTTCGACCGCCGTTTCGCCGTTCAGTTTTTCAAAGAGTTCCGCCGCCGTCATGCGTTCGCCGCTTCGCGGATGAGGCGCAGGATCATATCGGTTCCGTCGACGCCTTCGGCACGGTTCATCGATTCGATGTACTGCGCGCGTGCTTTGTACAGCGCCGTGACTTCACGCAGAATGGATGCCGCGCAGACTTCTTCCGCCTTCAGGACGCGCGCATAGCCGCGCTTTTCGAAGTAGGCGGCGTTCAGTTCCTGGTCGCCGCGCGTGCTCGCCGCGGAAAGCGGCAGAAGAAGCATCGGCTTTTTCAGCGCGAGCAGTTCGAACACGGCGTTTGCGCCCGCGCGCGAGCAGACGACGTCCGCAAGCGCGAACAGGTCCGCCATTTCGTCGCGGATATATTCGTATTGCAGGTATCCGGGCGCGGATACGGATGCGTCGACCTTGCCCTTGCCGCACAGATGCACGACGTCGAAGGTTTTGAGAAGCTCCGGAAGCGCTTCGCGCACCGCGACGTTGACGGCAAGCGCGCCGAGGCTTCCGCCGGTCACGAGCAGCACGGGCTTCGTTCCGGATAGTCCGGTGAACGCAAGCGCCTTTTCGCGCGAACCCAGATACAGTTCCGGACGGATCGGCGTGCCGGTGTGAACGCCTTTGCCGCCTTTTACGAGCGGAACGGTGTCCGAAAACGTGACGAGGACCTTATCCGCAAAGTGCGCATCGATCCGGTTCGCAAGACCCGGCGTATAGTCCGATTCGTGCGTCAGAACGGGACAGATCCCCTTCGCCGCGGCAACGACGGGCACGGAAACGTACCCGCCCTTGCTGAACACGACGGAGGGCTTCAGCGCCTTTAAAATGTGCTTTGCCTGATGATACCCCTTCTGCACGTGGATCGGCATCGTGAGCGTCTTGAGGCTTGCGTAGCGGCGGAGTTTGCCGGATTCGATTTCGTGATACGTGACGCCTTCGACTGCGGAAACGAGGTCTTTTTCCATGCCGGAGGTGCCGATGTAGTGGACGTCCCATTCGGCGCGATCGAGTTTTTTGATCAGCGCCAGATTCGGCGTCACGTGACCTGCCGTGCCGCCGCCGGTAAAAACGATGGTTTTCTTTTGTTTCATGACGATTTCCCCCTCGAATGATCTTATGCAGCCGCGGCGCGCTCAGTCCGATATGCCCGTCGTAACGATCGCCGTTTCGGTGACGGGCGGCTCGGTAAGCTCGTCCTTTTTGAGCAGGACGCGCGCGATGATGAATTTCATCAGCGAATACTCTTCCGGCAGGTTTTCCATGTCGAGCTCGAGCATGACCAGCACCAGACGTTCGTCCTCCGCGCTGATCTCGGTCAGATCCTGATTCTTTTCGCGGAAGCCGATGAACCACGCGAGTTCCTTCTTGGACGAAGCGGTCTTGTCCTCCTTGTTGCCGATCTCGGCGGTACCGGTCTTGCCGGAGATGACGAAGCTGCGCACACCAAGGTACCGGCCCGTGCCGCCGTGCTCCTGCGGCGACCGGCATACGCCGATCATCATCTGGGTCATCGCGTCCGCGTTCGCGGGCGAGCAGACCGTTTTCCACGTTTCGCTGCCGGTGTGACGGTACGTTTCGACGTAGTCCGTGCCTTCCGCCTGCCAGATCGAATCGACGATGTACGGAACGGGCGCCTTGCCCTCGTTGCGGAACGAGGCGATGTAGCACGCCATCTGCAGCGGCGTGACCAGAAGCTCGCCCTGCCCGTAGCCGCTCATTGCGAGCAGATCGTATGTTTCGGTGCTCTTTTCGTTTTTGACCTGCGATTTCATTGCCGGAATGTCGAACGGCACGCTTTCTCCCATGCCGATGAACGACAGGAAATCCTTGAACCGGTCCCAGCCGAGCTTGATCGCCGCCCAGGCGAAAAAGATGTTGTCGGAGTCGATGATGCTCGATTCCATGTTCATCGGCGTGTGGCGGTTCGAGGAGCCGGTTCGCGTGATTTCGGTGATGCCGGTGTACGCGTACGAACCCTTTTTGACTTCCCACGCGTCCTTCCAGCTGCGCGGACCCGTTTTATAGCGCGCAAGACGGATGTGGCCCATTTCCTCTTCGGGGAACGTGGATTCCGTCGTCAGCACGCCTGTTTCGAGCGCCGCGGAGCCGGTCAGCGGCTTGAACGTGGAGCCCGGCGCGTACAGACCCTGGATCGCGCGGTTCAGCATCGGCGTCTGCGGGTCCTTTTCGAGCGCCTCGAACGCTTCGGTGCCGACGGTGCCGCGGCTGAACGCCTCGACGTCGTAATCCGGGAACGAGTACATCGCCTGGATTGCGCCGGTGCGCGGGTTCATGACGATGACGGTGCCGGGAATGTTTTCGGTGTAAACGACGGTCTTCACGACCTCTTCGACGCGCTGCTGGAGCCGGATGTCGAGCGTCAGATGGATGTCCTGTCCGTCCTTTGCCGGGTTGTTATAGAGCGTCTGACGGTTCGTGCCGTCCTTGCCCTGGATGTACGCGTAGCCGCCCTTTTCGCCGCGCAGCAGCGATTCGTACTGCTGCTCAAGGCCGGCGTAGCCCATCCAGCTGTCCTTTTCGTATACTGCGAGCGCCTCGGCCGCCGCGATCTGTTCCTCGGTCGCGGTTCCGGCTGCCACCGCTTCACGGACCTTTTTGATGTCGTCCCACGTCGTTTTCCACATGACGGACGCGAAGCCCAAAAGGTGAGACGCGCTCCTGCCGAACGGATACGCGCGGAAACGCGTCGAGGTCAGACTCGCGCTGTTGTCGATGCCGACGCCCTTGATTCCGAGCAGCCGCTGTTCGAGCGCGTCGTCCATCTGATCGGGATAAAGCCTTGCGATGACGGCGGAGGAGTTGGTGCTGTAAATCGCGTCATGCACGATGACCGCGTAGTCCTCCTGCGGCGTGCCGTTGGGCTTTAAGACCGGGATCGACAGAAGTTCCTTGATGACCGCGTCTTTTTCTTCCGGCGGGATCTGGTTCGGCACGCAGAAGATCGTGACGGGGGAGAGGTTTTTTACGAGCAGCTCGCCGTTGCAGTCGAAGATCTCGCCGCGCTTCGGGTAGTTGATGCCGACCAGCAGCTTGTCGCCCCATTCCATCGTCGGGAAGATCAGCGCCGGCGTCCATTGAATGCCCCAGCGCCCGTCCTCATAGATCGCGTTGATCGTGTACTCGTTGGTCATGTCGCCGAGATCCGTTTCGTACGTCATCGTAAAATCGACGGAACTCGTGACCGACGCGTCCGACACATTGCGCACGACGTAGCTGATCTCCTTCAATCCGACCGCGTCGAAGATCTGCTGGTATTTTTCGGCGAACTCCGTCGCGCTGATCATCGGATCGCCCGGGTTCGTTTCGGTGCCGGACGTGTTCTTGACCGAGTCGCTGAGAAGATCGAACGCCGCGCCGTAACTGCGGTCCGCAATGTATTCCAGAAACTCCAGACAGATATCGCTGCCGTTTCCGTGCGCGCCGGAACAGCCCATCGGCAGCAGCGCGCCGAAGAGCATGAGAGAAAGTAAAAGTATGCAAAGACCTTTTTTCACGAATCGTTCTCCATGGTCATAAATTTCCGTTTATCATTATAACAGAACCGATGCGGTTTGTGTGACTTTTTTGCGATCGTTTTCAAAAAAGACGCTTTTGGGACGATTTTCCGTCATAGGCTGAACCATGAATATCGTCATTCTGATCCTTTTGATTGCAGGAATCGTCGCATCGGTATGGAACGGCAGCGGCGACGGCGTGCTTACGGCGCTGCAGGACGGGGCGGCGGGTGCGGTTGAAAATATCGTACGCATGTGCGGCGCGTTCCTTCTTTGGATGGGGCTATTGAACGTCGCGGAGCAGGCGGGGCTCGTGCGCGTGCTGTCGAACCTGCTTTCGCCCGTTCTCAGACTGCTGTTTCCTTCCGCGGGCAAGGCAAAGGAGGCGATCTCGCTGAACCTTGCCGCGAATATGCTCGGCATGGGAAACGCCGCGACCCCGTACGGACTCTCTGCAATGCGGCTTCTGAACGAGCAGAACCCGCGTCCGGGCGTCGCCACGAACGAGATGTGTACGCTGCTTGCCGTCAACGCGTCGTGCCTCGAGGTGTTTCCCGCGACGCTCGTGGGCATGCGGGCGAGCTTCGGCTCCGCCGATCCGTTCGCTGTCGTTCTGCCGACGCTTCTGAGCTCGCTTGCCGCGACTGCCGTCGCGGTGATCCTGTGCCTGTCGTTTACACGCCCATGCCGGTCGCACTCCTGATCCTCGCGCTGCTGCTGTTTGCCGCCGTTCGCCGCGTCAACGTATTCGAAGCGTTCCGAGACGGCGCGGCGCGCGCGCTGCCGCTTTTGAAAACGATTCTGCCGACGCTTTCGGTGTTCTCCGCGGCGATGTCGCTGTTCCGCGCAAGCGGGGCGATGGACGCGCTCAACGCGTTTCTGGCGCCTGCGCTGAACCTGCTCGGCGTCGACGCGCCGCTCGTGCCGCTTCTGCTCGTACGCCCGTTTTCCGGCGGCGCCGCCGTCGCCGCACTGACGGACGTTTTTTCGCAGTACGGACCGGATTCGCGCGCGGGGCTTACCGCAAGCGTGCTGCTCGGCTCGTCGGAAACGATCTTCTATACGCTCGCGCTGTACTTCGGAAGCGTCGGGATCAAAAAAACGCGCTTCACCGTGCCGGTGGCGCTCGCTTCCATGCTGACGTCCGCTGCGGTCGGACTGCTGCTTTGCAATCTGTTTTTCGGCGGCATGTAATCCGTCGGTTCCGATGGACTTTTCCGGAAAAACGTGATATGATATGTTTGAAAAGACCGAGTTTTTTCGGAGGCAAGTTATGCGCATCGACAATCGTATCCTCGTCGGCAAGGGCGAGACCGAAGCCTGCATCCTTCCCGAGATGGCGAATCGCCACGGGCTGATCGCCGGCGCGACCGGCACGGGCAAGACGATCACGCTGAAGGTCATGGCGGAATCGTTCTCGGACCTCGGCGTTCCGGTGTTTCTCGCGGACGTCAAGGGCGACCTTTCCGGCTGCTGCAAACCCGGCGAAATGAACGAGAAGATCGCGTCCCGTCTCGAGGGCATCGGCATCGATCCGGACCGCTTCGAAATGCGGCGGTATCCGGTCCGGTTCTGGGACGTGTACGGCGAGGGCGGGCATCCGGTTCGCACAACCGTCAGCGAGATGGGCGCGGAATTGCTTTCCAGGCTTCTGGGTCTGTCCGACGTACAGGCCGGCGTGCTTTCGATCGCGTTCCGCGTCGCGGACGACAACGGATGGCTTCTCACAGACCTCAAGGACCTTCGCGCGATGGTCGCGTATATCACCGAGCACGCGGGCGAGCTTCTGCACGCGTACGGCAATATTTCGAAGCAGTCCGCCGGCGCGATTCAGCGCGCGCTTTTACAGCTTGAGGACGCGGGAGGAGACCGGTTCTTCGGCGAACCCGCGATCGACCTCCGTGATTGGATGCAGACGGACGAAGCCGGCCGCGGGATCATCAACGTGTTCCATTGCGCGAAGCTGTATCAGAGTCCGCTTCTGTATTCGACGTTCATGCTGTGGCTGCTTGCCGAACTGTTTGAAGAGCTGCCCGAGGTCGGCGATCTCGAAAAGCCGAAGCTCGTGTTCTTCTTCGACGAGGCGCATCTGCTGTTCTCCGACGCGAAAAAGCCACTGCGCGACAAGGTTGAGCAGGTCGTGAAACTGATTCGTTCGAAAGGCGTCGGCGTGTACTTCATCTCTCAGCAGCCGTCGGACCTGCCCGATCCGGTGCTGGCGCAGCTCGGAAACCGCGTGCAGCACGCGCTGCGCGCCTATACCCCCGCGGAGCAGAAGGCGATTAAAACCGCCGCTGCGACGTTCCGCGTCAATCCGAACTTCAAGACCGAGGACGTTCTGACCGAGCTCGGCACCGGCGAAGCGCTTGTGAGTTTTCTCGACGCGAAGGGCCGTCCGTCGATCGTTGAGCGCTGCACAATCCTGCCGCCGCAGTCGATGATGGGCATGATTGACGACGAACGCAGAACAGCCGAGATCATGGCGGACGGGCTTTACGGCAAGTACGACGACGCGGTCGACAACGAATCCGCATACGAGATCCTGACCGGCAAGGCGCAGGCGGAAGCCAAAGAACAGGAAGAAGCCGCTGCGCGCGAAGCGGAAGAAAAGGAACGCGAACGGCAGGAGAAGGAGGAAGCAAAGGAACGCGAGCGGAAGGAAAGGGAAGACGCGAAGGCGAAGGCACAGGCGGAAAAAGAAGCGCTGCGTGAAAAGGCGAAGCGCAAGAGCAGAACCTCCTCAACGCTCGGCAAGGTCGCTTCTTCCACCGCGAACACGATCGGCCGCGAGGTCGGAAAATCGCTGTACCGGGGGCTTCTCGGCACGCTCAAAAAGATCTTCTGAGGAAAGGAGAATAAACCGTGCTTTACTGTGAAGACTGTATGAGACTCGTCGACGGCGCCGTCTGTCCACGCTGCCGGAACCGAAAACTCAGAGCACCGGAAAGCGGCGATTTCTGCCTCGTCACGGAGATCCCGTATCTGCAGGCGGAAATGCTCAGGGAATTGTATGCGGACAACGGCATTCCCTGCACGGAACGGTCCGTATTCGGCGCGGCGATCACCGTCAAGCTCGGCGTCAACGTCGAACGCGTGCGTCTGTACGTGCCGTACGAACGGTTCGACGAGGCGAAAGAACTCTACGACGCGTTTTTCAACGCGCCGATCGGAACGGAGGAGGAACCGTGAGAGAGCTTCTGATCCATCACATCTATCGCCACTTCAAGGGCGATCTCTACCTCGTCGAGGGCGTCGCGAAGCATTCCGAAACGCAGGAGGAGTACGTAATCTATCGAAAGCTCTACGGCGACTGCGCGCTGTGGATCCGTCCGAAGGAGATGTTTTTGTCGCCGGTCGACCAAACGAAGTATCCGGACAGTATGCAGAAATACCGTTTCGAACCGGTCGAACTCGAAAGCGTGCGAAAACGAGACGGCATCGGACCAAACGGTATATACAATCCGACGTATGCAGAATAACATGCGGAATCATGCGGAAAACCTGCATATTTTCACATTGTATCCTTTGTAAAATCCGAGAAAAATTGTGAATAAAGCATTGCTTTTTGTATAAAACGGTGCTATATTCGGAGTGCCATCGAGAGTGCGCGAGAGACAAGCTCCGTGACCGCACAGCAACCTGCCTCAGTAAGGTGCTAAAACTTGTCATGATGGCGCATCAAACCAATCCGACCGGCACGAAGCGCGTGGCGGTCTTTTTTTATGAAATCGTGCGTTTCGTGCAACGAAACCGGAACGTGCGCAGTATGTTTTAGAGAGACGATTGTCGAGAGAGAGGTATGCTATGAAAAAGAAACGCAAAGGATGGGTCAAGTTCATCGTGATCCTGCTCGTCGTCGCGCTGCTCGGCGGCGGCGCGTACT
>Ga0247611_10010014_pt1 | contig 11230 bp, 8 predicted proteins | sample 177DNAGHGhighgp2_FD_192422 | JGI IMG/M metagenome (GOLD analysis project Ga0247611, IMG submission 192422) | Sheep rumen microbial communities from Palmerston North, Manawatu-Wanganui, New Zealand - 1770 DNA GHGhigh gp2 | ecosystem: Host-associated > Mammals > Digestive system > Stomach > Rumen ... | reverse complement strand
TAGACGAGCTAATTCCCTACGAAGTTTGCATTGCCGCTGGGGGCTCTTTGATTTCCACGGAAATTGACAGGATGATTACTCCCCTTGGCAAATGGTTCGCAACCCGCAAAATCATTTCCATGGCAAACGGTTCGACGCCCGCAAAATCATTTCTCGTAGGGAATTAGCTCGTCTAATTCCGTTTTGAGAACAGTAATGCCGCTGGGGACATTCTTGCTCTTTTACGGAATTAGACGAGCTAATTCCCTACGAAGTTTGCATTGCCGCTGGGGGCTCTTTGATTTCCACGGAAATTGACAGGATGATTACTCCCCTTGGCAAATGGTTCGCAACCCGCAAAATCATTTCCATGGCAAAATGGCTCGCCGCCCGCAAAATCATTTCCATGGCAAACGGTTTGACGCCCGCAAAATCATTTTTCGTAGGGAATTAGCTCGTCTAATTCCGTTTTGAGGATAGTTATGCCGCTGGGGACATTCTTGCTCTTTTACGGAATTAGACGAGCTAATTCCCTACGAAGTTTGCATTGCCGCTGGGGCTTTTTGATTTCCACGGAAATTGACAGGATGATTACCCCCCTTGGCAAATGGTTCGCAACCCGCAAAATCATTTCCATGGCAAACGGTTCGACGCCCGCAAAATCATTTCTAGTAGGGAATAAGATTTGATTTTTATATAAAAAAACAGTCCTATTTGAATTTATAATACTATCTTTGCAATATCTCATTCTTATAACATGATAGATAATAAAAAGTACCCAAAAAGGAAAACATTGCGGTTGCAAGGATATGACTATTCTTTCCATGGCGATTATTTTGTGACCATTGTCACACAAGGTCGTGCTTGTCGTTTTGGAAAAATAGCAGCTGGAGAAATGATTCTCAATGAGGTTGGAAGAATGATTGATAAATGTTATGGTGAACTTGGAGAAAAATATGATGATGTTGACTGTCTGGATTATGTCATTATGCCTAATCACCTGCATTTTATTATCCGCCTACTCTCCGATACCCATCATTTACCCGATCTTGTAAGACAATTTAAAAGCAAGACAACTGTAGAGTATATCAAAGGAGTACAGCAAAAAGGATGGCCATTGTTTGAATGTCGGTTATGGCAAAGGAGTTATCATGACCATATTATTCGCAATGAACATGCCTTCAATTATATCCGCAATTATATTTTTCAAAATCCAGAACGATGGTATTACGACAAAATGAATCCAATTTGTTCTTCTACCCCAGACGAAATTCTTTTGGACATTAAAGAATTGAATTCAAAAAACAAGAGATAGAGAAATTATTATACTACCACTGGGGATATTTATATTACCACAGATATAGACAGGATGATTCCACCCCATGGCAAACGGTTCGCCCCACGCAAAATTCATTTGCATGGCAAACGGTTCGACGCTCACAAAATCATTTCTCGTAGGGAATTAACTCGTCTAATTCCGTTATGAGGATAGTTATGCCGCTGGGGACATTCTTGCTATTTTGCGGAATTAGACGAGCTAATTCCCTACGAAATTTGCACTGCCGTTGGGGACATTCTTGCTATTTTACGGAATTAGTCAGGACGAAATTTGCACTGCCGCTGGGGCATTCTTGCTATTTTGCGGAATTAGACGAGCTAATTCCCTACGAGGTTTGCATTGCCGCTGGGGCATTCTATCCTATTGCGGAAATAGAAACGACGAAATTTGCATTGCCGCTGGGGGCATTATTGCTATTTTGCGGAATTAGACGAGCTAATTCCCTACGAAATTTGCATTGCCGCTGGAGACATTCTTGCTATTTTACGGAATTAGTCAGGACGAAATTTGCACTGCCGTTGGGGACATTCTTGCTATTTTACGGAATTAGACAAGCTAATTCCCTACGAAATTTGCACTGCCGCTGGGTGTTGCAAATTACGGTGCAAAAAAATCTGGCGGAATGAATATCCGCCAGAACGATTACTTTACTCTTTTTCAATTATTATTATTTCACGATGTGTGGAACCCGGGCCAGACCAGCCTCCAATTCCTCATCGCTAAGTGAATAATTGCGCAAATCGCCGTTGATGTACTGATCGTATGCCGTCATGTCAATCAGACCGTGGCCACTCAGATTGAAGAGCAATACCTTCTCCTCGCCCGTCTCCTTGCACTTATTGGCTTCGCGGATAGTGGCTGCAATAGCGTGGCAACTCTCTGGAGCCGGAATGATTCCCTCGGTGCGGCTGAACAAGATACCAGCCTCGAAGGTCTCCAACTGTGGGATATCCACACCCTTCATAAATCCATCTTTGATGAGTTGGCTCACAATCATGCCAGCACCATGGTAGCGCAGACCACCAGCGTGGATGTTGGCTGGCTTGAAGTCATGTCCCAATGTGTACATCGGCAGCAGTGGAGTATATCCGGCCTCGTCGCCGAAGTCGTACTCGAAGCGGCCACGGGTGAGTTTTGGACAACTGGCCGGCTCTGCTGCAATGAACTCTGTTTGCCGCTTGCCAGTGAAAATATGACGCATGAACGGGAAGGCAACACCACCGAAATTGGAGCCACCACCGAAACATGCAATGACGACGTCGGGATATTCACCGGCCATTTCCATCTGCTTCTCAGCTTCCAGACCGATAATCGTCTGATGAAGAGAGACGTGACTGAGCACAGAGCCAAGCGTGTATTTGCAGTCGGGGGTGGTGGACGCCAGTTCCACAGCCTCGGAGATGGCAGTGCCCAGCGAGCCAGGATATAGCGGGTCGCGGGTGATGATATCCTTTCCGGCACGGGTTGACATTGAGGGTGAACCCTCGACAGTGGCGCCAAATGTGCGCATGATGAGCGAGCGGTAAGGTTTCTGCTGCATGGAGATTTTCACCTGATAAACTGCACATTCCAGACCAAACACCTTGGCGGCATAACTAAGTGCGGCACCCCATTGACCGGCACCTGTCTCGGTGGTGACGTTCTTCACACCTTCCTGCTTGCAGTAATAACATTGGGCAAGAGCGGAATTAATCTTGTGTGAGCCTAAGGGATTGACACTCTCGTTCTTGAAATAAATATGTGCGGGAGTTCCCAGGGCCTTTTCCAGGGCGTAGGCACGTACCAATGGTGTCGAACGATAGTATTTATACATGTCGAGCACTGGCTCTGGAATATCTATCCATGGATGAGTGGTGTCGAGTTCCTGACGGGAGCATTCCAGACTGAAAATATGGGCCAGGTCCTCGGCCGACAAGGGCTCGTGGGTCGCAGGGTGGATTGGAGGCAATGGCTTATTGGGCATTTCGGCCTGAATATTGTACCACTGTGTGGGGAGGTCTTTCTCCTGCAGAATGAATCTTTTTTGCTTGCTCATAATTGTAGTTTTGATATTTTGTTAGATATTGGGCTATTTGACTTGCAAAAATACACAATTAAACGCAAATATATAACATATTATTCTAAAAAAAACAAAAATCAAGTCATAAAATACATTTTTTCCTAATGGAAAAACAACACCCACTGAATTAGGTAAAGTTTATACTTCGCATGACTATCGGCTGCACCTCTGGAGTGGAAAAATGTTTCATTCTGTTCGATAGGAACGGTTAGCCGACCGTAGAATCATTTAAGGTAGGGAAATAAACAAGTTATTCCCCTACCTTAAAATTGGATCTAAAGCATATCCCCTCGTTAATATGTTAGGGGGAAGATGCCCAGAATTGTATCTATAATGATGATGAGGTCGGTGATGATAATCGTGTTATCGCCATCCATGTCTGCACGGTCAACATAGAAATCGGCAGGTTCGATACCGAGGATGTAATCCACTGTCGAAATAACGTCGGTGACATCTACCGTGCCACTGTGATTGACATCACCCATGTAGTAGGCTGCAAAACTCCAGTTAAATTCAGTGTCTGCGAGAGCCCGTGATGAGCCATAGTCATCTGTCAACATGATGTTCGCAGCCATGCCCTGATAGTCACCTTTACCCACTCCTTTATCAGCTTTCAGTCCCATGGTAAGGAGCACGCCTTCCTTCCCCGTGATGGCAGCACTCTCTGATGAGCATGTCAGGCGATAGACATTCCCCTCCATCGGCTCCAGTGCAACGGTCATCCCTGCACAACGGTCTGAGGGTGTGATAGCATCTGCGTCGAGGGAGAAACCCTCGGGCAGGGTGATGTCCATCTGTACTTTGCGATAGCTGAAGAATTCATCATTTTCAAGACTCACATTGAGTGCAGCAGACTCGCCTGCCATCATTGCCTCAGGCTCCACCGTGACGGCAAGTGTGTTGTCGGTGAGTTCAACGATTGATTTAAACTCTTTCCAATAATTTGCATTCTTATATGCACTATAACAGCCTTTTGGCACATAGAGTGTGGCCAATTTTCTATGGCTGAACACCATGCTGTTGATAGTCAGTGGTGAACTAAAGTCAACAGCGACCTTCAACAACTTGGAGCATTCAGAGAAAGCATAACTGCCTATGCTGGTAACCGTTGCTGGAATATGGATTTTTCTCAAATTGGAGCAACGCAGGAATGCGTTAGTCTCGATTGTTTTCAAGCCATTGGGGAGTTGAACCTTTGCCAGTTTGGTGCATCCGCTGAATGCTCCGTTACTGATAGTTGTGAGTGTTGTAGGCAGGTTGATAGATGTAAGCGCTGTACAACCAGAAAAAGCAGAACCACCAATTGCCTGAACTCCTTCCGGAATCTCGATGGTTTTCAACTTGGAATTGCCATAGAACGACGATGGGCCTATTGTTGTCACCGAAGAAGGGATAACAGTGGCTACTGTGCCTAAAAACAGTGTGTTTGTTGTAGTGTTTATAATTGCATTGCACTCCCCACGTGAGTCATAGACTGCATTGTCTTCGTCTACGGTGACAGATGTCAGCGAGGAGCAGGCCCAGAAAGAACTGACAGTGATACTGGTGACAGTTGACGGGATATGAAGACTTTGGAGTGAGCTACAAGAATTAAAAGCATACTGGCCAATTGTGGTTACCCCCTCTGGCAAAGATAGTTCTTGTAAACCAACACAGCCATTGAAGGCGTAATCGGCAATAGTCTTCACAGACCCAGGAATCAGCACTTCCTGCAAGGATAAACAGCCGTAAAAGGCACTGGTAGAAATGTTGGTGATGCTTGAGGGCAGTTGGATGGCTTTGAGGTTTTTACAATTGTAGAAAGAGTAGCTTTCTATCTCTTTTAACCCAGTGAAATACTGAAGTTCGGGGAACTGGACGATATCGTTGTTGAAAGAAAAGGCATCTCCAAGATAAGTGACTGCTGCCGCCTCATCCATGCTAAGTTCCTCATCGCCATCAGTGCTCCATCTCTCCACGCAGATGGATTTCACGTTTGAGTCGACGAATGTGATGTTGTCGGCCTTGGTGACAAAGGTTATCAGCAGGGTGGTAAACAAAATTAATGTTCTCTTCATATAAAAGAATGTTATAATGATTTGAAATAGGAGGCAAAGAGTAAATGACAAAGGGAAATCATGAATAATGGATACTGATAGGCGACACTTTAAAGGCAGATTGACAAACAAGAAAAGCCTATAGCGACTATAGGCTTTTCTTTCTTCTTAGTGTCGATTGACATTTCTGTCAATTAATTATTCTTCCCAGAGGCTTTTACTGTTTTGGATATCAGCTGTTTCATCCTCCTCGAAAAGGGATTGATTGGTATTCCATTCATCCCAATCGCCAGTGGAGTCCTTTGTTCCTTCATCCTCTTGAAGTATTTCACCTATACTTAACAAAACGATATCTGTCTGGGGTGTCCTATATTCTCTTTTCATTATTTTTATTGCTAACTAATTAGATTATTTGATGACAACTTTCTTTCCGTTGTGGATATAAACACCCTTGATGGGCTGAGCCACTCTCACACCCTGGATGGTGTACCATGCGTTGCTGTCGGAATTAACAATGACTGTGTTCACGGTCTTGATACCATCAGCAGCACTATTGTCCACACCTTCGAAGAAGCTGACCAGCATCAAATTGGTGCTCGTTGTAGTTGAGCCTTCTAAATCCTCTCTTGTAAAGTGCGGAGATTGGGTAGTTTGCTCATTGAAATTATCGAAGCAACCTGCTGGAATAGATGCAAATGCAAAGTTATCCTTAGCCTTACCTGGTTTCAGGCGACGCCACAGACCTTGGCTCTTGTCAAAAGAGAAGTTACGATATTGACGGCCTTCTTTATCACTATAGCCACCACCCAGTCCAGTATTCGGATCTGCTCCAAACCACGGGAAGACAGGAGCAACCAGGGTCTTCACATCAAATGTTCCCTGAAGCATGTTGATGTTGTCGGGGTCTGTTGACTTACGAACAGTCTCGTAACGATCGCCTGTATGCTTATATTTGGGAAGAACTGTTTCTGTGCCGAAGTATCCTCCAAGAATGAGCAAGGCTGCTTCATCCTGATTATAAGAATAAAGTACAACGCCCGTTTCCTCTGGGACATAACTCACGTTAGCAGATGCAGGTTGCTGGTCAGATGGGATATTCTTGATATTATAGACTAAATTATCGTAAAAATCCTTATTTGTCCTTTGCTCCTCCTTAGGAAGGTTCACATCCTCAGAATACACATCGTCACTGTAAGGAATGTTGGAAACATTTGCCTGATAGGCAACCAACGGTCTTAGATAAACCTTTCCACCTACGGTAAGATATGAGTATTTGGGGTTATTCTCATATTGCTCTTTCTCTTCATCTGTCAAATCTGAAATTTTCTTGTAGTTGGCTTTATTTTCAGGATGAGCAGGGTCAATCAGCACATAGTCACCCTTGTTATCCTTAACATAAGCCCTTTCTGCAGTCTGATAGTCCACTGCGCGATATGCCGTAATGCCTTTGGGCAGGATACATGGACCAGCACCGATGGACCTACTATAGGTACGCAGGAACTCACCCAGGGGGATGATATTATTGAGGTCTGTCTGAATAAATTCATGCCAGCCATTGCCTGTTTGATATGGGACTTGAACTGTCACCATACCTTCTCCCTGAGACTCTGGAAACTGCTCAAAATCATCATAAACCTTATTTTGTCCTTCTCCTTTTTGGGGAACATCCTTGAATAAACCTTGCAATGATTCCTGATAAATCAGAGACTTGGCTTTGTAGTCACCAACAAAGTAGTCAAATCCAGAGGTATAAGGGCTTGTCGAAGGTACAGCAGCATTGTCTGGGAATATCAGCACAGCGCAATCTGTCTGGATATTTTGCAAAGTGGCATCTGTCTGGTGATAGGTAATTCTGGGGTCAAATGCACGATTTTCACAAACGCACTGTGTGACGTCTGTTACGCCATCGCATGCTATGACTTCTACAGTCCTGATATATTCGCAATCCATAAAAGCACCCTCACCTTCTTTACCACCATTAGATGAAATCGTCTTTGGATGTGAGCACAGGGTGACCCTTGTCATTGCATCAATATTATTGAAAGCAAGACCTTCAATTAATCTCAATTCATGACATGTTGACAGATTTGCCTCTGTAAGACTTGTCTCTTTGAATGCATTGGTTTCAATTTTCTGCAAGTTACTGTTGTCGGCAAATACGAGTGTTGTAAGACTGGCCATGCTCTCAAAAGCATTTGCCTTAATCTCAAGTGGGTTGGCAAGGACTTTCTTAGTTGTAGTCACTGTTTGACCATCAACTTGAGTTTCAACGGTTTCTGTCCTATATTTAGCAGTTCCTGGGAAAATCACAGTTGCAAGATTTGGACAATTATTGAACAATCCCCTATTCCCTGGAACAAAGCTGAGATTCTTCGGGAATGTGAAACTGGTCAGATTAGTACAATTATGGAATTGTTCGTATTTATTATCGTGAAGTTGGAATTCTGTGATACCGTCACACATCGACATATCAACTGTAGTAAGACTATGACAATGTTTGAAAGCGTCGTTGCCCAAATATGTAAAAGTACTACCAGATGGGAAGGAGACTGTTGCAAGAGCTTGACAATCCTCAAAGCACTCATAGTCTAAAGTCACAAGACTCGCACAACTGCTCAAATTGGCATTAGAGAGATTGGTGCCATGGAATGCCTCAGCACCGATTCTAATCAAAGATGTGGGGAATGTAACGTTTTTAAGTGGTGCATTTGTAGAATAGTTGTTGTCATAGTAGAATGCCCAATCACCAATTTCTTCCAGACCTTCGTTGAAATTGACAGTGGTGAATGAAGAAATATCTTCAATATATTTCTGTTTGTTTTCTCCAACGATTTTCTTTGTACCAGTAGCAAAATTGAGAGTTACCAGATTGCATGCATGATTATCATCATTAAAGAATTTCATATAAACCGTTTCCTCAGGAGCCATGGTAAAGGTCTTAGCACCTTTAAAGAAGTTGCTTAATTGGCTGCTATATGACAATCCAACAGTTATGTCATGAGGCTGATAATTATATTCTGCTATATAAACTGTTTCTGTTTTGGAATAGTTCATTTTAGACAAATCGACGGTTTCAAATTTGCCAAAATAATTATTATTGAAACCATTGACGTTACTGAAATCACCTTCTACAGTCAGAGTTCCTGTACAACTTTCAAGATCGGCCTTATTTTGCGAAGCATTAGGACCCTTGAAATCATCATTCGAAGGACTGTTTTGGAAATTGATTTTCTTGTTAGCGTCATGAGCTTTTAAAAGATAAGTCGTGCCATCGACCTTAACAATCTTCCAGTTCCCTTGGGCAGGGCCGGATTCAGCAATCACTTCTTCTTGTGCGGGCTGAGCAGCATATGAAATCAGCGCAACACAGAGAAAGGCTAAAAATGTGAATAGTTTCTTCATGTTTTAAGAATTTAGTTAATAATATTTGTAAAAATTTTTTATAATCCAATTAATTAGATAAGACTGTAAACGTAAAGTTAACAGTAATAGCATGTTAAGTTTTTCTCATTGTATTTCCTCCCATGTTGGCCGCCAAGTTATTAGTTTGTTAAAAATTGGTGCATTTTTCCTAATAATTGTTCAAAATAGTATATTATTTGATGCTTTATTGACATTTTTGACTCCATATCCTCGTTATAGTGGCACCACCATAGGCACTAAACAGTTTTTTTTATTGTTCGATTTTTCCTTTTAATTGGGTGAATTCTGCCGAACTGTCTTGATTTTTCAATTTCCTTCTTGCACATCCCATACCTATTCACTATCTTCGCAACGAATAAAGTTTTTTTACCCAATTTCACTTGCGAAAAATGAGCCTTACGTAACTTGTGATTCTTATATTAATATATAAGGAGACGATTATTATGAAAGTGCAGAGTGCAGTCATCAAACTGGTACTTCGTACCAACAAAACTCTGGCTGATGGTTCTCATCCCATCATGCTCAGAGTCAGTTTCGGCTATCGTAAGGAGAAATCCACAGGATATAGTTGCGACATTGAGCATTGGGACAAGAGAAACCAACTCATCAGGGGGGACTTCAGAAATGCGGCCGTTGTTAACAAAATCATTACTGAACATAAAAACAAGGTGGTGGCGCGAAAACTGAAATTTGAAATGGAGGGGCGGAAATATACACCGGATATGCTGTTGGATGACCTCAGACCAGAATATAGTGCGAACACAAGTGTTTTCAAAGATATTATGGAGAGGCTGCTCAGAGAAAAACCTCTCGACAATAGCACAAAGGCACATTATCGCTACGCATTCAGGCTGCTCTCTGACTTCATGGGCAAAGATTCTTTTCTCGTCAATGATCTCACAGAACATAAAATGCGTAATTTTATCAAGGAGACTCTTCAGAGAGTAACTGAGGGAACATTGCATACCGCATGTTCTAAAATCGCCTCGGTTTCCAACTATGCCATGGTGCATGGACTGTTGAAGGAAGATGAATATTGTTTCAAAAGGATCAGGTATGGAAAATTGGTGAAAAAAGCCAATAAAACAGCGTATATCGACAAAGACAATCTGCTGAGACTAGAGGATTATTATCTGAGACTGGTCACTGAAGGAAACGACAGAAACTGGCAATTCCGAAAAGGAATGGAGAAAAAACTTAGAAAGCGCACATCCAAGGAATTTGCTCTGTGTTTCTGGCTGGCCATGCTTAAACTCAATGGAAGCGCACCCATTGACGTCGCTCTGCTACGTAGTGAGAATTTCACTATCAGGCATTTCATGGATGAACAGGGAACCAGCCATAAATACTATTGCTTTGATTTCAAAAGGGCCAAGACGGGATGTGATGTCAGGCCTAGAATCATTTGTGACAGACTGGCCATGGCAATCTTCCAACCTTTTATCGAAACAAGCCATCTGCGCAATGGCTATATTTTCCCAATCATTCAGAACGACAAGCGAACGTTGAAGATAGATAGAACCTACGACAGCATCAAATTGGCGGTGCAGTATGTGGCGAAGGTGTCATTGAAGTGGATGAAAACTATATGCGGGGAAATCAATTCAAAGGTGGAGCAAGAAAATCAGGAAACAGGACAGAACCGACCCCTTATCGACATCGAGCGCCTCTCGTGCTACAACATGCGCCACTCCTTTGCTATGGCATATCTCTCCTCACCAGGTGCCAACATCAATGCGCTTGCGAGTCTATTGGCAAGGAGTCCCAACTCCATTGCAACCTATATCACTCAGTTAAGCCATGACTACAATCTTATTGCCTCTGTGGCTGAAATCGGTATTTAATAAATGCACCATCGAGGGCACCGACTTGATTTTGTAAAAAAATCACAGAACCTTTTCTGTTTTTGCACTTTTCGGCAATAGGCAAAAAATCGACATAAAAAGTCAAATTTTTTGATGATTGTTGAAGATTATGAATATCGCTACTCTCCCCCTGTGGGTGGAAATGAAAAATGAAAATCAGAGAAAGTCTGTTTCGCAAATCATCAACTCCACTTAAACTACCGAGAGTTGAGCGAATGCGAAATATGAATAAAAACTTTAAAACTAAAAAACTAAAAAACTAAAAAAACACTCCTTTCGCCACTGACCCTCGCCATCTTTTCCATATTGGCGTCAATTTCACCACCGCCAGTAAGAATATTGAAAAATGGATAATTGATTAGGGATTTTGGCGAACTGATTCCCTACAATATAAATGGGGGCGTGTCAAAATGGAATGACTTGAGAACAAAACTTACAGATTGTAAGGAAGAAGAACGGCCTGAAAGGCCAGCAGCTGTCAGCCTAGGGCAATCGCCCTAGTATTTTGTAACATCTAAATATTTATTAT
>Ga0247611_10010012_pt1 | contig 11233 bp, 16 predicted proteins | sample 177DNAGHGhighgp2_FD_192422 | JGI IMG/M metagenome (GOLD analysis project Ga0247611, IMG submission 192422) | Sheep rumen microbial communities from Palmerston North, Manawatu-Wanganui, New Zealand - 1770 DNA GHGhigh gp2 | ecosystem: Host-associated > Mammals > Digestive system > Stomach > Rumen... | reverse complement strand
GATAAACTTCATCTTCAAATCGGTATGATAAGCTGGGATCAATTCCAGTCAAGCTCCAGTCAACAGCGTTTACAGGAATTAGGTTTCCCAGTTCGTTATCAGTCTGTGGATAGAACAGATAAGGCATATCTCTACTTTGTAGAGAATCTATATCTTAATTGTGTATCCTTTAATTCACAATTTGCAGATGATATTCAGCATGAACTTTTTAATCTAATACATGATAGAAAAAAAGGGAAAGTAGATCATCCGAGTGATACTAAACATGGTGGGATGAAAGATAGAATGGATGCAGTTGTAGGGGCGATGTATAATGCCTTTGAATGCAAACCACAGGAAGTTAATTATAATGATACTTATGCTTTATCATATTTAAATTCAGATAATGATGCTCCATTTACGGAAGAATCATCATGGTTGTTTGATCAAGATTCTAGAGCAGAACAAATAAAAGAGATAATAGATCAGGAATATAAAAACATGATGAAGAATAGATTGTAAGATTACTCTTTATCAACTTTATGTATCTATGAAGTTGAGGAGGCTATTATGGTAAAATTAAGAAGATTCTATGAAGCAAAGCAGGTAGGAGATATCTATCATTTTTGTACTCTACAAGTAGCAGTCAATTATATCATTCCTAATGATACTTTAACACCTTCTGGTAAATGGACAAACTCTTTGATAGGTTCTTCAGATGTTTTGTCTTTCACTAGGGATAAAAGATTTATAGTAGATCTTCTTAGTAATGAGAAAATCCTTGTTAGATTTGATGTAGATGGTAACAAGCTCTCTGAGAATCATAAGATTTTCCCTTATAATGATATAGATACATTAGTATATGGAGATGAGTTAGAAAAAGAGGAAGTGGTCGTTGGTAAAATAACGAACTTTTCTAAATACATAAAGTCAATCTCAATTATTTTAAACAAACCACTTAATTCTACGGATATTCTTTTTCAGAAAAATTATTTAAAATCTGCATTAAATAGTATAATAGCTTATGCAGAAGATCATTCTATTCCACTGGAAATAGACGCAGAATTAAAAAAGAATATTTTAGATTAACGAAAATTAACGGGTATTGAAACATGGAAAAAGAAATAGCGATAGGAAATACAGTAGAGAGATTACAAGAACAGTATGCTTGCTTTAATCCTTCTACCTATCTTCAACACCTTCCATTTAATAAAAGGGAAAAGGAGAAAAAAGTAATAGCAAATATTACTGCTGTAGATACGAAACTTAGAAATAAACTTGTTACCTTGTATAGGGATCTCCTTTGTTTCAGAAACGGGAATATAGTATTAGATATTCAGGATATACTTTCAATATTACAAAATGATTACAAGTCCCTTATAGTCTCTCTACAATCTAAAGAAACAGAGTATACCAAAGTCTTATTTAGTGATTGGAAATTAGAGTGGATGCTAAATTACATAAAAGGTTCCACTATATTAGAAGATCTAGATTTCTTTGAGAAATATAGACTTGATATAGATGAAGAAATAGAGAACAAAGTAAAAGATATGAGATTGGAATATTTCACAGAAGAAGAGCTGATGCAGATATTTGGAGATGAATACTTTGTATAGTGCTAAATAAATTTACTACCAAAACAGAATAAAGAGGTTACGGACTGTCTATCTAAAATAGAGGTCTGTAATCTTTTGTTTTATTTGGAGGTTTTATGTCTTTCCCATATACACTTGATTTAAGTTTCGGTAGTGAGCAATCTTCTGTTGATTCACAACTTGTATTTGCAAAAGATAAAGAAATAAAGAAGTATGCTCAGGTTTCTTTTGTTAATACGGAGTATCCACAGTTTGATGTTGTTCTGCCTGAACCTGCGTTTGTTTTAAAAGGCAGTGTTTACGAGTTGCCGTCGGTGTCAGGATCTTTTGACGACGGCACATTTAAGTACACGCCAACTGCATGGAGTATTGGTACCTTCGGCGAAAGCGTTGTTGTTGATACTGATATCGTCGTTGAGCTTGTATGGAACAAGGAACCTTTAAAGTATGTGGGATATCCAACGTCCGCAGGAAAAACGCCATTCGATTTGGCAGTTCCAGCTTCCGCTTCTTATTTACGCGATGAAGACGGTAATCTTATGCCACTCGCTAGCGACAAGAAAATTCTTTCTTACAAAGCATTTAGAATTAATGGCATGGATGTTTACGGCTTTAGAAGACTAATCGCTTCAAATGGTTATATTGTAATTGAATATGATCCAAGTTACACTGAAGTTACACTTAACCGCATTGAATATGAATTGGGTGATGTCTAAGAAATAGTCTAAAAATAGTCTAAAAATAGTCTAAGAATAATCTAACAATAATCGTGATAGTTGGCCTTGGTTTAATGAGATAAATGGTAAAGTTACTTGGGGACACTTAGAAGATTTTGAAGCTAATCCAGATTTAGCTGATCCGTTACCAGAAGGATTTTTAGATTCTTTATCAAGTGCTTATTATGTAATGCCTCAGACTTATGGAGAGACAATGACTTTAAATATATATTCTAGTATGCAATATGGAAATGGGTCTTGGTATTTCGTAAATACTAATTTAAATCTTGTTAATGGTAGATTGTTGTTTAAGCAATATCAGGATGAAACAGATACAATAATCTTTACTGCCAAAGTAGTATTCAATGATCCTTCACAAGAAACTGATTCATATCAGTTGCCTTGGAGAAATGATAAATAATTAAACTCTCCATATCATAAATTATCTAAAATAAGGGTTTATGATATGGAGGTTACTATGGCTAGTAAAATAAATATCTGTATTGATCCCGGTCATGGTGGGAATCAGCCCGGGGCAGTATCTTCTAAGTATGGTTATAAAGAGAAGGACATCGCATTAGATATATCCCATCGTGTTCGTGATTACCTTCTTTATGCTACCAAAGATGGTGATAAAGTAATCTTGAATGATCACTGTCCTTCTGATCATAAACCTTTAGTAGATGTTATTATGACTAGAGAAATAGATAAAGATGTATCTTTGTCTGATAGATGTAAAATAGCTAATAATGCAAAGTCTAGATTCTTTATTTCTATTCATTGTAACTCCTGTAATAGTGAAGATCCTAATGGAATAGAAACATGGTGTTATGAATCAAAGAATCCTGAACCTAAGATGCTTGCTACTAATATTCAAACTTCTCTGATGAATATGGTAAAACCTTATCATTTGAATATTAAAGGAAAAGATCAGGAAATAAAATCACGTGGTGTAAAACAGACTACAGTATATTACACATTGCGTCATACAACAATGCCTAGCATAGTGATAGAATGTGGTTTTATGTCAAATCCTCAAGAAGTTTCTTTGATGTATAATTCAGAGGATTATAGGATAGCTTTATCAAAAGGTATAGCGGAAGGAATCCTTAAATCATTATGAGGTTTTAAATGTTAAAATTAAAGAGAGTATTAGAGGGAGATAATAATACCATTTCTTTTTCTTATAAAGAAGAAGAGAAAACTACGGGACAATATAAGGAAGTATGGTCAGAGGATTTAGAAGATTATTATGATTCAGATCAATATTGTAAACGAATTGTTATTACTGTCCATAAAGATGGAAGTAGAGTAGGAGATTCTATAATAGAGTATTGGTATTATAAAGATGAAGAAGATAATCCCGTTATAGAAGATGATAATGATGAAGCCTATCTTGAGAGAATAGATGTGGATAAGATTTATAGAGGTCAAGGAATAGGAACACAGCTATTAAAGAAATCAATAGAAAAGGCGGCTTCTTTAGGATTAAGATCTTCCGTAGTCTTAGCACCAGATAATTTAAGAGCAAAGAATTGGTATGAAAGTATAGGCACACAGATTTATGAAGATGCGTGGTCTTCTTTGGATCAAGGCTTTGGTGTTTATAGAATCAATTTGTGGAATTTAACCTAAACCTAATAGGTTACTTGTATTAAAGGCAAAGGATTGCGAAACTTAAAAATTATATTACAGATTTTGTTTATTATTGGATGTATAGCAATTTTAGCTTATGAATATCATCCTTATAAGCCAAAGAAAAAAGAAAGAAATCCAATAGCTGATCAAATACGGTATTATCAGATGCAAGATGCTAAAGAAGCACAGAAACCACCTAAAGATAAACGGTATATCCAAGCCAACTAATTATGCTTGTATTGCCTGTAGGAAATGTGAGCATTGTGTTGGCTGTTATAGATGTAAACATTGCTATAACTCTGTATCATTAACACATTCAATGGTTTGTGATAATATCAGGCACTCAGAATATTGTGTAAACTGTTATAACTCTCATTATCTAGTATCTTGTAGATACTGTTATCATTCAACAGTACTGGAGTTTTGTACAGCTTGCACTAAATTACATCACTCAATAGGTTGTTACCAGTGTAGCAACAGTGTGTTCCTAGTAAATCAGATGTGGGTCAGATAAAACCACATATCACATAAAAGGAGTAAACCTATGTTAAAGTTAAGAAGAATTACTGATGAAGCTACTACACGTCTTACTAAGAATGTAAAACAGGCTTTAGCAGATTATGAGAAAAATGCTGGTCCTTGTTACCAAGGTTCGAATAAATCAGATTTTATAGTAGCACCTAAATTAACTAAAGATCAGTTTAGGTCTATTCAGGATGCTTTTAATAATCAAGATATTTCTCTTTGCATGGATGTAGTGGATGAATTAAATTCTACACTTAAAGCTATTAATGTAAAGAGAGAAGCCGCTAATGAAGTAGAAAGACGTTTAGAAGATGCGTGGAAATCATTTCTACAGCAAGTTAAAAGTATAGCCCCCGCCGCAATGGGGTTGGATGATGATAGAGATTGGGTACCTGTGGACGAAGCCGCTGTTCCAGTATTCAATGGTGAGTTCTTCTATGATAGAAGCATAGAAGCTATGCAGAATTTAGTAGATTTCATTTTAGATAATCTTAGCTAATAGAGAAAAAGACTGAGTTATTTATCAAACACTTTAGGCCACCTTATCTTACATGTGGTCATAGGAGGTAAAGATGATAATACTCAGTCTTTTATGTCTGGGTTTTTTAATATATACAGCAATATGGGTAAATGGTTATGATGATGATTTGAAGTTTCCAATATTTTATTTTTGGATGCCTAAAACATGGTAGAAAACAAATCATAAACCATTTACCTAACAAACCCAGAAGAAATTAAAAATTCGCACCATTCTATATTGAAAGGAGAAATAAGTTATGCGTAAAACATTAGTGATTTTATTTGCCTTATGTGCTTTAACAGCCTGTAAGAATCAGTCAGTAAAGGTTGAGGAACCTGTAGAACCCGCTGAAACTAAACAAGATGCACAGAAAGTTGAAGGTAATAAAGCTGAAGATGCTCAAAAAGTAGACGTTAAAGCAGAAGAAAAGAAAGCTGATGAAGCTAAAACTGAAGGTGAGGTAAAGCCAGCAGAAGAAGCTAAGAAAGAGGAAGCTAAACCTGCGGAAGAACCTAAAGCTGAAGTAAAGGCTGATGAAGCTCCAAAAGCAGAAGAGAATAAATAATCTTAAATTATAGAGATTATTAAAGAGAAAAACCCTCCGGTATTTTATATTGGAGGGTTTTCTTTTATCAGATTTCCATATATGTTATTAGGGAGGAAAAACAACCCTATTGGATTAGAGAATGAAACCATAGTTCTTTGTAAGGTTAATCTCAATGATGAATCGAGAGAATGTAAAGATATGGAATTGTCCTTTAGTGTAAAAGAACTAGATCACGTGAATTTTGTAGATTCTACTTATAAAGTATTTTTTAATAGTGGGAAATGTGTTAGAAAATAAAAATAAAAGTAAAAAATGTTATAAAAAGTTAAACCAAACAGAGTATGTATCTAACATATAGTTCCCGGTAAGTCTTACGTCATGGGATTTACTGGTTATCCATTAACCATAGAATAAAGGAAAAGAAAATGACGAAAGCAGAGTTGATTGATAAGGTTCATGCGGCACTTGAAGCTAAGGTTGCTAAGAAAGCGGCTGAGAAAGCTGTTGATACAGTCTTTGAAGCTATCCGTGCAGAATTTCTTGCAGGCAAGGATGTAACTGTGGCTGGCTTTGGTTCATTCAAAGTTAAAACACGTGCAGCTAGAGAAGCTCGTAATCCCCGTACAGGAGAATCACTCCATGTCGATGAGCAGAAAACAATCACATTTAAACCAGTAGCTAAACTGAAAGAAGACCTTAATAAAAAATAATTAAAGTCTAAAATCAGACCCTTTCAAAAGGCTCTCTATCTTTTTATTCTGGATAGAGAGCCTTTTATTTTTGTTTCAGAATATCTAAGAAGTAGCTCTGTACCTTAGATGAGGTTTTATAATGGCTAAGAAATCAAAATTTAAAACATGGTTATCCCGCCTCTTTGGTTCTCAAGGACAATTACAAATCGTAGAAGATCCGAAAGATCCTAGAGATAATTATCTTAGAGAAGTTCTTGGAACAAAGAATACAACTTTTCTATCAGATTTACATACCTATGCGCAAACAAGAATAGGTGAGATAGAAGAGTATAAGGAAATGTTAAAGGATGGTGTTACACTTGCCGCAATTAATTTAATTGTGGAAGATGCAACACAGTTAGATCAGAATAATAATATGGTGGCTTGGGTTACATCTATAGATAATCCAGAATTTGCCAAATCCATGAATGACTTTTTAATTAACAATTTTCATGTAAATGATATTATATATTCTATAGCCTATAATGTAGTAGCTTATGGTGAGTGCTTTGTTAATACTCATTATGATGATATAGATGGATACTTAAAGTATTTCCATCTTGGTGATTACTTTATGATAGAAGATATAACAAAAGTAGCGCATCTTTTTAAATATGGTGTTCCTTTAGGATATGTACGAAGATTAAATGATAATGGAACTTACTCTTATGTAAAAGATCAGATTTTACCAGAGAAATCCTATATTCATTTTATAAATGATAAGGGAGAAAAAGAGATATTGGGTGAAGAAGAAGATGGTTTGTACATTGAGTATGGAACTTCTTTTTTAGAGGGAGCAAAATATTATTATAAACAGAGACAGCTTTTAGATGATTTAATTCTTCTGTCACGTTTAACCCGTTCTTCTAAATATAACCTATTTAAGGTAGAGGTTGGGCAAGCAACCTCACAAGATACAGCTAGAATGATTAGAGAAGTTAAGACGGCTATACAGCAACGTCAAGAAGTATCTGTGTCTAATCAGGTATTCTCTTCAAGAAATTCTCCTTTACTTTCTGGTGGTAATGTTTACTTTCCTGTAAGAAATGGGTTAGGTGGAGTAGAAGTACAGCAAGTAACAGATGATCCGAATGTTTCATCTCTTAAAGATATAGATTACTTTAATGGAAACTATTATTCTGCTTTGGGTGTACCACAATCTTTCTTAGGAAATACTGGAGAGTTACCGGCAGGTTTAGGGGATTCTACTCTTACACAATTAGATATTCGTTATGCTCGTATGGTTAAACGTGTACAACGTGTTTTAAAGAATGGAATACGAGACTTAATTATCTGGAAATGTCTTATAGAAGATATATTGCCTCCAGATTTTGAAGTGAATATGACTCATATCCTTACAGCAGAGGATGATAGAAGGTCTAAGATTATTTCAGACTCTACTCAGCGTATCAGAGATTTGTTTGATATGCTTCAGTTACTTGATCCTGAGATTTTACAGAAAGCTGATAAACAGAAACTTCTTTACTTCATATTTGATGCTCTTGGAAGAGACGCAGACACAATATCTATATTCGAGAATATTTATGCACCACAACCAGATGGTACAGAGGAACAATCAGAGAATACGGAAGCAGAAGGAGAAGAAACAGATTTATCAGATTTTTCAGAGGATCAATTTGAAACTGAGAGTGGATTAGCTGAAGGGGAAGATGAAGTAGAGCTTCCAGATAATTTTAGTTAAGGATTAGGTAGAATGACAAAACCATTATTTATTACGTCTGATACAGTTCTATTTAACTGTATAGCACAGGAATTAAAACTTAAACAAATTACCCCTTTATTATATGAAGGTAAGTGTAATAAAAGAGAGATGGCTTTATTGCAGGTGAAAAATTCAAAGATAGATTCTTCTATTTCTTTGGTACATCTTCTATCTAAAACGGAATACTCAAAATTAATAGTGATTAATCCTATTCAGTGCCCAGATATTAATATACCAATGGGACAGATAATAATTGCTGAGAATGTAACAGAGTGGGATAAGAGTATTGTAGAATCTAGAATTATTCCTTTACAGACTTTGGATTTTGAAACAAAAGTAGTAAAAGGAAAAGGGATGTCTGGGGATAGAGATTGCACAAATAAATCTACCCCAATACTTCAATCAAAACTTATTGATACTATCACTTTCCCAGTATCTAAGGTAGCTGAGTACTTTAATGTTCCAGTATTATCTATTGGTATAGTGGCAGATTATTGTACACTGAATTACAGAAAGCTGCTACAATCTAATATAAAGGAGCTTTCATCTAGGATGTTAGATTTCCTTAAATCTAATTTTTCTATTCTTCTAGGTAACTGATTATGTCGATAGATTTTATCAGAGACAGAGAATCACATATCACTATGACTCAGAGAATGGTTTACTCTGAGTGTTATAAACTGGTAGAAGATGAAAGCTCTTTAGCTGTAGGAGATAAATTAGCTTTACGTCTTACAGACGGTTCTTGGTACTTAGCTATTGTAACTAACACAGATCCTTTGGAGATGTGTCCATATAACCCACGTAAATACATAAAAGAATCTGATGTGTATAAAGGTTCGTTTAATCCACCAGATGATACCTCTGGTTTAGACTAGTTAAGGAGAAAAAACATGATTCGTAGAATTTCTAAGAATGAAGCTCGTCGTATTGCCCGTCGTTTTGAAGGCAAAGATTGTGAAGATTGCAAAGAAGCTCCAAAGAAAGAAGCTGAAGCTGAGAATGCTTGTGATGCTTTAGAAGTTGAAGCTCTTGTTGACCTTGCAGTTAAAGCTCTTAAAGATTTCGGCATTAATGAAATTGAGTATGAAGAAGGTGAAGAACCTGATGAGAATGAAGCAATCTGCGCCGATGAAGATGGTAATGAAGTTGGTGTAGAAGTTAATGATAAACAGATTAAGATTGATCTTGATGAAGAAGAAGATCTTATCATTAAATTAGACCAGCCAGTTGATGATGTTAAAGCTGAGATTAAAGCTGATCTTGACGAGAAATTAGCGGAGCAGGAAGAAGCCGAAGAATGCAATAAGAGATTTGAATCATGGAAGCGTGATCGCAAACTTCGTAAAGAAGGTAAACGTGTTCCTATGAATCGTCGTTAATCTAAAATTTGCTGACTAGGCAAACCCCAGCCCTGAATAGAATTTCCTATTCAGGGCTTTTTATTTCTGGATTATAGAATAAGGAATAACATTAGTATTATATAATAGCTCAATTTCGAGCTTTATATTTAAGAGGTAGTTTATGGCAAAAAAAAGAACACCAGAGGAAATACTAGCCGCAAAGAAAGCTGAAGAAGAAGCAAAATCAAAAAATCTAATAGACTCTATATATGGAGATTTATTAGATATGACTGAGAGTGAGGATCATTTCTTTCCTTCAGGATCTTTGATTATAGATAGTGTGCTTTCTAACGGTAAAGGCATCCCAATGGGAAAGTTCATTTCTGTAAATAGTGAATCAGGAACTGGGAAAACTACGTGCTGTCTTCATATAGCTAGGAATTGCTGTGCTAAAGGATACCGTTGTCTATATATTGATACAGAATGTGGGTTAAATAGATCACAGTTAGAATCTTTTTCTATGATACCTTTTGTAGAAAATAGAACTTTTATACCAAAGTATATTAGGACTTATAGAGAGTTAGATAGTCTATTATCATCAGTACAAAAAGATGAGAATTTAAAATTTATTTTTATAGACTCTTTAACAGATATAGTACCAGACCAATATATTGATAATAATATTGCTGATATAAATCAACCAGCATTAGAAGCAGTAATGCAATCTAGAATACTGAAAAAGTATAAACAGCCATTATCTCAAGCCGGAGTTACAGTTTTCTTTGTATTGCAGAATAGAACTAAGATTGCTATGAGTTATGGCCAACAAACTACAGTGCAAGCGGCAGGTGGTAAAGCAGTTGTATATCACATGGATATTACACTGGAATTAACAAAGAAAGAGCCAATAACAAAAACTGTAAAGGGACATGATAGACCTATTCCTTATGGAGCGGAATGTTTTATAAAGGCTAATAAAAATAGATATGCACCGCCAATGATACCTATGGTTCTACATGTTATTTTTGGTAAAGGAATTTCAAATACAGGGACTATATCCAGTGCTTTGATCTTAAATGGTAATGCAAAAGTTTCAGGAAGAAAATATACGATTGAATATCAGGGAGAAACCTATGAATTTTCAGGTAAACCAAAATTTGAAGAGTTTGTAAAAGAACATCTCGATTATTATAAAAATATAGTAGAAGAATGCGGTGGTATTAGGTTATTACCAGAATCAGAGTTACCAGCATCTATGAGAGAATCAGGTACAACACAAACAGAAGAAGATTCTATAGAAGAAGTAATGGTAGAAGATGAAGATGATGGAATAGAGGAGATTATAGATGAAGATAACTTAGATGCGGCAATGTCTAGAGATTAATATGAATTATTTAAGCCTCCTTTAAAGGAGGCTTTTCTTGTATCTATCTACAACAAGTGTTATTGTATTTAGGTGTAGATTATGAGAAAGCTAAAATGTGAACTAAAAGCTAGAGATTTGATTAATAAATCGGATCAGAAATCAAAGAGCAGATCCAGAAATCTCCGATCTCAGTTTGAAAAAACAGCAGATAACGAGGTTTATTTTTCTGTTTCTTCTCAATCAAATCCGGGAAAGAAACATATAGTAATTATATCAGCACCTAGTATAACAGAAGATCTTTCTTTAGATGAAATAAAGAAAGTAATTCAAGCAGAAGATATAAAAGTGGCTTGTAGCTGTGATGCTTTTCTTTATCAGGGTTATAGGTACTTAACTTATAAAGCTCAATCAGGTATTGATCCAGAAGGTCGTGTTCCAACAAAAAGGAATCCTAGACAACAAGGAATGTTATGCAAACATATACTATCTGTCTTAAAATACTTGGGTGTGCCATTTTAACAACTTCATTATTCTTTATATCTTCCTGTGC
>Ga0247611_10010011_pt1 | contig 11233 bp, 10 predicted proteins | sample 177DNAGHGhighgp2_FD_192422 | JGI IMG/M metagenome (GOLD analysis project Ga0247611, IMG submission 192422) | Sheep rumen microbial communities from Palmerston North, Manawatu-Wanganui, New Zealand - 1770 DNA GHGhigh gp2 | ecosystem: Host-associated > Mammals > Digestive system > Stomach > Rumen... | reverse complement strand
GGGTGGTAGAACAGATGCAGGCTCCATACATGCTTCAGCCTGAGGGCATATTCGGTTATAGTCAACGTTATACCCATACTTTTACGGCACAGACTGAGGCCAGTTTTATTACGATTGACAAGGAAGAAGTCGTACGTCTGTCGGAGGATTTCCTGGTCTTTCGTTTAAACCTTCTCAATATTTTTGCGACCCAGACTCAGAAATTGAACAAACAGCCTTGGCGCCAATGTCCCCAGTCGCTTCGTGAGAGAGTGGTTCGTTTTTTCGTACAGCATAGTATTTATCCTGCAGGCTCAAAAACATTTTATATTCTGATGACAAGATTGGCAGCAGAACTCAACGAAAGTCGCTTGGAAATCAGTCGGACACTCAATGAGATGCAAGACGAGGGACTGCTCACCTTGCATCGTGGACGTGTCGAAATACCTTCGTTGGAGCATTTGTTGATGGCTTGAGAGGTGTAATCTCACTGGCTTTTCATTTTTTTAATCATTTATACTTTATCAAATCATTTTTTTGTTGTAACTTTGCCAGCCGAAAAGAGAACAGTATGTTATGAGTGAGAAGAAAAGACTCAATCCTTTTTTAGAGAAATACAATACGCCGCACGACACGGCTCCCTTTGACCGTATCCGTATGGAGGACTATGAGGAAGCCTTCTTGGAGGGAATACGTCGTGATGATGAACAGATTGAAAAGATCATCAATAACCCTGAAAAGCCAACTTTCGACAATACCATCATCAGTGTGGATGACGAGAAGGATGGTGAAGGTTACTATGACTTGTTGGGACGTGTCAGCACTGTGTTCTTTAATTTGTTGTCTGCAGAGACCAATGATGAAATGGACGCTTTGGCGCAGAAGATGAGTCCAATCTTAACGAAACACGCGAATGATATCCGACTCAATGAAAAGTTGTTTGAGCGTATCAGATATGTGCATCGTCATCACCGTAAACTGACGCCAGAAGAGAAGATGTTGCTCGACAACTGTTATGACGGTTTTGTGCGGAGTGGTGCCTTGCTCGATGCCGCAGGTAAGGAGCGTCTTCGCCAGTTGACGGAAGAGGCCTCAATCCTTGGCCTGCAGTTCTCGCAGAATCTGCTGAAGGAAAACAAAGCCTTTACCCTGCATATTACGGATGAGGCTCAGCTTGACGGTCTGCCTGACACAGCCCGAGAGGCTGCTGCCCTTGCTGCCAAAGAACAGGAGAAGGACGGTTGGGTGTTTACGCTCGATTTTCCCTCGTATTCGCCTTTCATGACCTATTCTACCCAGCGTGAACTTCGTCGGCAGATGTATATGGCGAAGAATACAGAGTGTATTCACGATAATGAGGAGAATAATCTGGAGATTTGCAAACGGCTCATTAACCTGCGTCGTGAGTTGGCACAACTGTTGGGACATAAGACCTATGCAGACTATGTGTTGAAACACCGTATGGCCGGAAATGTGCGTAATGTCTATAAACTGCTTAACGACTTGATCGTTGCCTATAAACCGACAGCTATCAAGGAAGTGGCAGCTATAGAGAAACTGGCCAAGAAGCTGGAAGGCAAAGACTTTAAGTTGCAGCCTTGGGACTTCGGCTTCTATTCTCATAAGTTGCAACTGCAGAAATATAACCTGGATGCTGAGATGCTCCGTCCTTATTTCGAACTCTCGAAGGTGATTGACGGCGTCTTTGGTCTGGCTCATCGCTTGTATGGCATTACCTTCAAGGAGAATAAGGATATTCCAGTCTATCATCCCGATGTGAAGGCCTATGAGGTGTTTGATAAGGACGGATCGTATCTGGCCGTCTTCTATGCCGACTTCCATCCTCGTAAGGGAAAACAAGGTGGGGCTTGGATGACCGAATACCAGAGCCAGTGGAAAGAGCGTCTTGACTTGAAGAAACCTTTCAGTCCAGATAACTGTAGAAATGTGAGACCGCACGTCAGCGTGGTGATGAACCTGACGAAGCCGACAGAGGAAAAGCCTGCTCTGCTGACATTAGGTGAGGTGGAGACTTTCCTCCACGAGTTTGGACACTCCTTGCATGGCATGTTTGCCAATACCCGTTTCGAGAGCCTTTCTGGAACAAATGTCTGGTGGGACTTCGTGGAACTGCCTTCGCAGTTTATGGAGAACTTCGCCATTGAGAAGGAGTTCCTTCGCACTTTTGCCTTTCACTATCAGACGGGTGAACCAATCCCTGACGAGCTGATAGCCCGTATTATCAAAAGCCGCAATTACAATGTGGCCTATGCCTGTCTGCGTCAGGTGTCGTTTGGTCTGCTGGATATGGCCTACTACACGAAGAAGGATGAATTTACCGATGACATCATCCCATTTGAAAAGAAAGCCTGGAAGAAGGCTATGGTGACGGAACAACTGCCTGATACCTGTATGACGGTGCAATTCTCTCATATTATGGCAGGAGGCTATGCCGCAGGCTATTACAGCTATAAGTGGGCAGAGGTACTTGATGCCGATGCCTTCGCCGTATTCAAGAAACATGGTATCTTCGATCAGAAAACCGCTCAGAGCTTCCGTGACAACATCCTTTCGAAAGGTGGTACGGAGAATCCGATGGCGCTATATAAGAAGTTTAAGGGTGGTGAACCTACCATTGATGCATTACTGAAGAGAAATGGAATCAAAAGAAAAGCAAGCTAAGTTGGACATGCGCTATCTGCGTATGGCCCGAATATGGGCAGAAAACTCGTATTGTGTACGCCGTCAGGTGGGCGCTTTGGTCGTGAAGGATAAGATGATTATCAGCGACGGTTATAATGGTACACCTACGGGATTCGAGAATGTCTGCGAAGACGAGAACAACGTGTCAAAGCCTTACGTCCTTCATGCTGAGGCCAATGCCATCACGAAATTGGCACGCTCCAATAATAATTCCGATGGTGCCACAATCTATATTACCGCCTCGCCATGCATAGAGTGCGCAAAACTCATTATTCAGGCAGGCATAAAACGAGTGGTCTATGGTGAGAAGTATCGTCTTACCGATGGTATCGAACTGTTGGAGAGAGCTGGTATTGAAGTCATTTATTTGGAAGTAAATAGTGAAAAGTAAACTGTCAATATGAATAGTAAGTCAAATCGTTTTGCTCCGCTGTGGATGGCCCTGTGTGTCGTGCTGGGTATACTTGTGGGTACGTTCTATGCCAATCATTTCTCTGGCAACAGACTGAGCATTATCAATTCTAATGGAAGTAAACTTAATAATCTGCTTCACTATGTCAGTGACCTTTATGTCGATACTGTCGACATGAATGACTTGGTAGAGAAGGCTATGCCACAGATTCTTTCTGAGTTGGATCCTCACTCTACCTATATAGGGGCAAAGGATGTACAGATGGCCACAGATGACCTGAAAGGTTCTTTTTCGGGCGTAGGTATTGAGTTTACCATCCGTCAGGATACTGTCCGTGTGCAAAATGTCATCAGCAACGGCCCTGCAGAACGGGCTGGACTCCTGGCAGGCGACAAGATCGTGGAAGTCGATGACTCCGTGTTTGTCGGTAAGAAGGTGACCAATGAGGAAGCCATGCACCGTTTGAAAGGTCCTAAGGATACAAAGGTGAAGCTGGGCATTCTCCGTTATGGTGAGAAAAAGATCCGTCACATCACCGTGACCCGTGGTGAGATACCGACAAAGAGTGTTACAGCCTGTTATATGATTGATGAAACCAGTGGCTATATCAAAATCAAGAACTTTGGTGAGAATACCTATCCTGAATTGTTGATTGCTTTGGCCAAACTGTCTCAGGAGGGCTTTTCTAATCTGATCATTGACTTACGAAGTAACACTGGTGGTTATCTGGCATCGGCTGTACAGATCGCCAACGAGTTCTTGTCAAAGGGCGAGCTGATCGTCTATACCCAAGGCCGTAAGTCTCCCCGTCAGGAATATCGGAGCGATGGTCGCGGCTCTTATCAGCATGTGCCTTTGGTGGTACTCATCGATGAGGGCTCTGCCTCTGCTTCAGAGATTTTGGCAGGTGCCATTCAGGATAATGACCGAGGAACAATCATCGGACGTCGTTCGTTTGGTAAGGGCTTGGTTCAGCAACCCATTGAGTTCTCTGACCATTCGATGATTCGACTGACCATCGCCCGTTATTATAGTCCTTCAGGCCGTTGTATCCAGAAGCCCTATTCTTCAGGTGCTGATAAGAATTATGAGGAAGATCTTCTTTCCCGTTACCAACATGGTGAGTTCTTCTCTCAGGACAGCATCAAGCATACTGGACCTGAATATCATACGTCCAATGGTCGCGTTGTCTACGGTGGCGGCGGTATCACACCTGATATCTTCGTGCCTGAGGATACTGTCGGCATGACATCTTATTATAAGGAAGCCTCGATGACGGGATTGATTCTGCAGTATGCCTTTAACTATACCGATGAGAATCGGGCCAAGATGAAAGAGTTTAAGACAGGCAAGGCTTTGGAGACATATCTTAAGAAACAGAACACTGTTGACAAATTTGCCACGTTTGCCGACAAGAACGGTCTGAAGCGTCGTAATCTGATGATCCAGAAGTCGCATAAGCTGCTTGAACGTTATATCAACAGTCGTATTATCTATAACATGCTGAATGAGCAGGCCTGGACAGAATACCTGAATCAGGATGACCCTGCTATCATTGAGACACTCCGCATCTTCCGCGAAGGAAAGGCTTTCCCACAACAGCCGGAAAAACATGCATAAGGAAGAGCTGAGACGACAGATACGCCAGATGAAGCGACAGTTCACTCCACAACAGTTGGAGGAGCTGTCGCTTCCTGTTATCCAACGGCTGAGGAGTCGGTTGGCAGACTATCAGGTCGTCTTTGCTTACTATTCTTTGCCTGATGAGGTCTGCACCCGTCAGTTGGTAGATGACCTGTTGGCAGAAGGGAAGACAGTGCTCCTGCCGAAAGTAGTCAGCGAGGAGGCGATGGAATGGTGTATATATAAAGGCCCTCAAGACTTGCAGGAAGGCTCTTTCCGTATCATGGAGCCTGCGGAGAATCATGGGGACAGGTCGCTTGATTCCACCTTGCAGAGGGCGGATCAAGGCACAGTTGCCGTGATTCTCGTCCCAGGTATGGCTTTCGATGCGAAAGGTCATCGGCTAGGGCGCGGACGTGGCTATTACGACCGTTTCCTTGCGGCATATCCTCATATATATAAAATAGGTGTATGCTTTGACTTCCAGAAGGTTGAGGAAGTTCCGACGGATGATTTTGATATCGCTGTCGACGAGGTGATTTAGTGAAACCGTATGTCGGCAATCACCTGACAACCCACATATTCATTGAGCTTCCGGACATAATCCGACCGTTGCATTGATAAATCCGCCCTTAGTGCAGGATTCGTCAGATGGACATAGAGCGTTTGGTTACGGATTATCACACCATCAGTATATCGGCTGATGACTTCGCCGGCGATGATTGGCCAGGCATCCATCAGTCGTTTCTGCATGAGTGGCATTTCCAGTCCCTGAGCCCGTAGGTTTCTCAAAATCAGGCTCTTAATATTCTGTACGTCTCTCTTGAACATGTCCGTTGTCTACGTAAAAGATTTTATAGTCGTGTGAGGATGTTGAGAGTATTTTATCCAGATGCTCTCGGTTGGTATCCGTAATAAATATCTGCCCGAAGTCGTCGCCTGCCACCAGACTGACAATCTGTTCTACCCGTTGGGCATCCAGTTTGTCGAAGATGTCGTCAAGCAGGAGTAGGGGAGTGGTCTTGGAATTGGTACGTTTCAGGAAATCGAATTGTGCCAGCTTCAGCGAGATGACGAAGGTCTTGTTCTGTCCCTGACTGCCTTCACGCTTCATCAGATGTCCGTCGAGTGAGAACTCCAGATCATCTCGATGGATGCCATGTAGCGAATAGCCTACGGCACGATCCTTAAACCTGTCACGTTGGATAACTTCCAGCAACGGTCCTCGTTGACAGTGCGACACGTAGTTCAATGCCACCTTTTCCTGATGACCGGAGATGGTCTCGTAGAACTGCTGGAAGATGGGGGTCATCTCCTGAACGAAGGTCGTACGTTTCTGATAGATCTGCTCTCCCTCGACAGCCATCTGTTCTTCCCAGAGGCTGATGACATCAGGATCGGGCTCTGCCTCTGCCTTCAGCATCACATTGCGTTGCTGCAGGGCTTTATTATAACGGTTCAGCGCCTCGATGTATTGAGGGTCGTACTGCGAAATGACCATATCCATCAGTCTGCGTCGCTCTTCACTGCCTCCTTCAATGAGCAGGGTGTCGGAGGGTGATACGACCACGATGGGTATCAGTCCGATATGTTCCGACAGACGCTTATATTCCTTTTTGTTGCGCTTGAAGTGTTTCTTCGTGCCACGTTTCATGCCGCAGTAGATCTTCAGGTCATCAGAGTAGGACCCTTCAAGGACGAAGAACTCTTCACCATGACGAATCACCTGCGAGTCGATGGGGTTGTTGGCCGAACGACAGAACGACAGGTAGTAGATGGCATCCAGTACGTTGGTCTTGCCGACACCATTCTTGCCGATGAAACAGTTTATCTTCGGCGACAACTCCAGCGTGGCCTCCGTGATGTTTTTGTAATTGATGATCGACAGTTTTTCGAGAATCATAGTGCAAAATTAGCCATTTTTAGCCACAGATTTGACAGATTAACACAGATTAATAATATTTTCCCGTGAAAAATTGTAAAATATGTGGCTTTTTTCGTAATTTTGCACCCGAATTTGCCCAAAAGGGTGGATTGTGTCTTTTAGAAACAATAAAAATTATAGATAAAATGGCAAACAACAACAATCAGCAGGGTGCTCCTGTAGCAGAGCAGACCCTCAGTCAGAGTGAAGCCTTCTTCCTGAAGAATAAGAAGGCTATTATCGCCGCTGTGATCGCCATCGTTGTGATCATTGCAGGTATCGTTCTTTACAAAACTTATGTGTCAGGACCTAATGAGGTGAAGGCCAGCACGGCTATTGCCAAGGGTCAGGACTATTTCATGGCTGACGACTATCAGAAGGCTCTTAACGGCGACAGCGCTGCCTATAAAGGATTCGTAGCTCTCGCTAAGGAGTGGAGTGGTACGAAGGCAGGTAATCTGGCTAATCTCTATGCCGGACTCTGCTATGCCAAGCTCGACAAGTGGCAGGAGGCTGCCAGCTATCTCGAGAAGTACGATGCCAGCGACGATGCTATGGTGTCTCCAGCAGCTTTGGGTGCACTGGGAAATGTCTATGCTCATCTGGAGCAGTTCGATAAGGCTGTATCAACCCTGAAGAAGGCTGCTGAGATGGCTGACAATAACAGTCTCTCTCCCACCTATCTGATTCAGGCTGGTGAGATCCTTGAGAACCAGAACAAGAAAGATGAGGCTCTGAAGCTGTACCAGGAGGTGAAGGAGAAGTACTTCAACTCGATGCAGTATCAGACTATCGACGCGTATATCGAGCGCGTTAAGGAGTAATCTTCTAATCTCCCGATGGCAACAAAGAATCTTTCCGAGTATGATATCGCAACGGTGCCCGATGCATCAAACATGATCTTCGGTATCGTTGTGGCAGAATGGAATCCTGAGATTACTGGCGCATTGCTCGATGGTTGTGTCTCTACGTTGGAGAAACATGGTGCATTACCTGAGAATATCCACGTCAAGACCGTTCCTGGCAGTTTCGAACTGATCTATGGTGCTCATCAGATGACGCTTAACGACGGTTACGATGCAGTCATTGTGCTGGGTTCCGTCATTCGTGGTGAGACGCCCCATTTCGATTACATCTGTCAGGGTGTTACGGAGGGTATCGCCCGTTTGAACGCCACGAACAACATCCCCGTTGTCTATGGTCTCCTGACCACGAACGACCTGCAGCAGGCGAAGGACCGTGCAGGCGGGCGTCTGGGCAATAAAGGCGACGAATGTGCCGTCGTAGCGATTAAGATGGCGAAGTTCTAAAAACGATAAGTCAACAGTTCTGGCCTCACCTTTCTGGTGGGGCCTTTTTGTTGTCAGAAGCTGGTGGTGGCAGCAATCTTGTCAGCGTTCATGCTGCGGGCGCTGGCATCGAAGATCTCCTTGTAGAGTCCGCCCTGCTGATAGACCTCGTCGGGCGATCCTGCCTGCACCACGCGACCTTGCTGCAGCACGTAGATCTGGTCGGCATCGATGATCTGTCCGATGTTGTGCGAGATGATGATCACCGTGCGTCCCTTCTTGATGGCATCGATCGAGGCCTTGATCTGCTCTGTGGCGATGGCGTCGAGGCTGGCGGTAGGCTCGTCGAGGAAGATGATCGGCGGGTTCTTGATAAACATACGTGCGATGGCGACGCGCTGCTGCTGACCGCCGCTCAGTTGCAGGGCAGCCGTCTCGAAGCCGTGGGGAAGTCCCATGATCTGGTCGTAGATATAGGCCTGTTTGGCGGCTTTCACCACATCCTCGTGTGTAGCCTGCGGACAGCCGTATTTGATGTTCTCCTCTATCGAGCCGTCGAAGATATGGTTCTTCTGCAGCACCAGTCCCACATTCTCACGCAACCACTCCGTATCCCATTCGCTCAGCGGCACACCGTCGAGACTGATGACGCCCTGCTGAGGCTGGTAGAACTTGTCGAGCAGGTTCACGATGGTGCTCTTGCCGGCGCCGCTCAGTCCCACGAGGGCCGTGATCTTGCCGGGCTCGATGCGCATCGACACATCCCAAAGCGCCTGCGTGCCGTTGGAGTAGGTGAAGTCCACGTTCTTCAGTTCGAAGTTGCCTTTTACCGTCTCCGGATGATGCTTTCCCGTCTGCTCCACCTCGTCGTCGGCCTTCAGGATACCGAAGAATCCCTCGGCATAGATCAGCGCGTCGTTCATATCGTCGTAGATGCGGTGCAGTTGTCGGATGGGCGCACTCACATTGGCGAAGAGCATCACGTGGTACATGATTTTTCCGATCGTCATACCAGGATAGTCTATCAGCACCAGATAGGCCGTCAATATAATAATCAGCACGGTACCGATCTGTTCGAGGAAACTCTTCAGACCGTTAAAGAGATACGCCTTCTTGCGCGTGCTGAGCTGCAGGTCGGTCATCGTGCGCTGGATGCCCGCCTGACGGTCGGCCTCGATCTGTTCGCGGTTGAACGACTTGATCACGGTGATGCTCTCGATGATGTTCAGGATACCTTGACTCACCGCCTGATGCCCACCGAAGATACCGCGTCGCCCGCCTTTCATCTTCGTGGCCTGGATATACGTCACCCAGAAGTAGAGCGGCACGATGCACAGCGCCACGAGACCCACGTAGAAGTTGGCTGCGAACATCAGTCCCAGCGCGAGGATGGCACTCGTAAACAGCGGCAGGATCTCGATGAAGAAGTTGTTCACCGTATTGCTCATGCTCATGATGCCGCGGTCGATGCGCGACTGCAGCTTACCCGTCTCGTTGCCCTCGCTGGTGAAGAAGGCCATACGGAAGGACAGAATCCTGTCGACCACCTTCAGCGACATATCGCGACTCACTAGGATGCGCATCCGCTCGCCGTAGTAGCGCTGGAAGAAAGTCACCAGGGCGCCGATCACCTCCTTGCCCAGCAATATCACCGTGATCACGGTCAGGATCTTCACCGCCTGACTCCACTGGAATCCCTCCGGCTGCTGCAGCAGCGCGTTGATAGCGTCGACGGCACGGTCCAGCACCACGGCGTTCACCTGTGCCATCAGCGAACCTACGAGCGTCAGCACCAGCGTGATCACGATCAGCCACCGATAGGGCGTCACGAAGGGCAGGATATTCCTCAGCAGCCCCCAGATGTTCATTTTCATTCCTTCCATACTTCCATTTATTACATTTCTTCAGCAAAGTTACAAAAATTCTGTGATAATCTGCGGAATCTGCGGCTTTTTTTGTATCTTTGTGGCCAAAATGCAAAAGCGTATGAAGTTTGTCAGTTGGAACGTTAATGGTCTGAGGGCCTGCGAAGGTAAGGGCTTCAGCGAGATATTCAGGCAGTTGGACGCCGACTTCTTCTGTCTCCAGGAGACGAAGATGCAGGAGGGCCAGCTCGACCTCCAGTTTGAAGGATACCAGAGCTACTGGAACTATGCCGACAAAAAGGGCTACAGCGGTACGGCCATCTTCACCAGGCACCAGCCGCTGAGTGTCGCTTACGGCATCGGCATCGACCTTCACGACCACGAGGGTCGCGTCATCACACTCGAGATGCCCGACTTCTTCCTCGTCTGCTGCTATACGCCCAACTCGCAGGACGGTCTGAAGCGCCTGGACTACCGTATGACGTGGGAGGACGACTTCCGCGCCTACCTGAAGGCCCTCGACGCGAAGAAGCCCGTCATCCTCTGCGGCGACCTGAACGTAGCCCATGAGGAGATCGACCTGAAAAACCCCAAGACCAACCGCATGAATGCCGGCTTCACCGACGAGGAGCGCGCGAAGTTCGGCGAGCTGCTCGCAGCAGGCTTCACCGATTCCTTCCGCTTCAAATATCCGGACACCGTGACGTATTCCTGGTGGTCGTACCGTTTCCAGGCGCGACAGAAGAATGCCGGCTGGCGCATCGACTATTTCGTCATCTCCGACCGTCTGCGCGACCGTCTCGCCGAGGCGCTGATCCATACCGACATCCTCGGTTCCGACCACTGCCCCGTCGAGTTGGACCTTCGCTGAATGTTTCCGGCCGTTGGTTGAAAGAATTTGCACCGACGGCCGAATCTAACTAACTTTGCAACCGTAAACCAACACGATATGAATGATATATTATCACATTTCGCCCCGATCACGCTGGAAGAGATGAACGACGTCCGCCTGCTGAACCGCACCGACACGAAGTTCGTCACCACGGTCCCCATGCTGCGGCGGCTGCTCACGATGGCGCAGGACGACTACTACGCCCAAGTCATCGACGGCGAGTGCATCGCACCTTATTACACCGTTTACTTCGACACCGACGACTGCGCGATGTACCAGAAGCACGAATCGGGCCACACCAACCGTCAGAAGCTCCGCATCCGCAGCTACGTCAACTCCGGGCTGAACTTCCTGGAGGTGAAGACGAAGAACAACCGCGGACGCACGAAGAAGAAGCGCGTGAGCATCGACTTCTTCGATCCCCTGCATCCTCAGCACGACATCCGGTTCCGTCGCCAGAGCGAGGAATTCATCACCTACGACGACTTCCTGCGCAGCTGTCTACACTACGACCCGACGACGCTGAGCGAGCAGCTCGAAAACCGC
>Ga0247611_10010010_pt1 | contig 11234 bp, 9 predicted proteins | sample 177DNAGHGhighgp2_FD_192422 | JGI IMG/M metagenome (GOLD analysis project Ga0247611, IMG submission 192422) | Sheep rumen microbial communities from Palmerston North, Manawatu-Wanganui, New Zealand - 1770 DNA GHGhigh gp2 | ecosystem: Host-associated > Mammals > Digestive system > Stomach > Rumen ... | reverse complement strand
CATATGCTGCACCTGCACCCGCACCTGCTCCGATGCCCGTTCAGTCCGCATTCGGCGAAGTCAATGCAGCACCTCAGACTCCCGCAGCACAGGCTGCAGGATTATCAGAGCCCCCGAAGAAAAAGAAGAAGTGGCTGATCCCTCTTATCATCGGTCTTTCAGCCGGACTTCTTGTCGTGATCGGTATCGTTGTTGCTGTTTTTGTTTTCATCAACAATGCACCGGAACCTACTGAGCACACCAAGAAAACAACGGAGTCGGAAGAGACTACTACGACTGTTACAGAACCTGAAACGGCTACCAGGACCATCATGGTATATGCCATCGGAACAGACCTCGAGTCACAGGGTTCCACTCTGTCTGCTGACGTAAAAGAGATGATGGCTGCCACTCCCGGCAAGAACGTCAACATCGTTCTCCAGACCGGCGGGTGCTCTGACTTCAGGAACAACTATATGCAGGATGGAATGACACAGCGTTTCTCCATCATCAACGGAAGCATCAAGGAACTCGATAATCTCGGAGATGTCAGCATGGTAGAGCCTGAAACTCTCGAAGATTTCATCAGGTTCGCAAAGAACGAATTCCCGGCAGAGAATTACATCCTCGTCATGTGGGATCACGGCGGCGGAGTTCCTCTCGGATTCGGCATGGATGAGCTCCACGACGGTACGCTCACTGAGATCGAAATGGCTTCAGCTATCAGCAAGTGCGACATCGAATTCGAGTCCGTCATCTTCAATGCCTGCCTCATGGGATCTCTTGAGGTTGCCAAGGCTTTGGATCCTTATACCGAGTACATAATCGCAGCAGAGAGCCCCACATGGGGAAGCGCATATTATGATATCGGCATCAACTATACAAACTTCCTGAACTTCATCGGAAATGATTTCGACGGTGATGTAAAGGATTACAGCGAGTTCATAGTAAGAGACTACATGGACACGATCGAGAGCACACAGCAGAACCTCGGTTATTTCGGCATCGATACGTGCATGTCCGCTATTGATACCGATAATATCAACGAGGTCTATGAAGCATATGAGAAGTTCATTGCAGCTCTTGATTCCAGAGTATTCACACAGAACGGATATGTCGAATATGTTCAGCTCAGAGACGACTGCGGAAGCTTTGAATCAACCGACTCTGTTGACCTTACTACACTTGCGAGCAAGTACATCAACTGCGGAGACAAGACGATCGAATCCGCGGCAAGCACACTTATCAACGAAGTCGGAAACTGTGTATTTACAGAGAGCAACAACTCTTATACATATGCTCACGGTATGACGACATACGCTCCGTTCCTCTATCCCCAGTGCTACGATGAGGCCAGGAACACTTTCGTTACTTTGGGCTACAGCGATACGACGATCCAGTTCTACGATAAGTTCGTAAGTAAGGAACTCTACATCCTCAAGGCTACAAGCTATGCCGGAGACTGGTATATACAGCCTGCAGATGCAGGTCAGATCCAGTCAGGCAACGAGTACGATCTTGAAGAACTCGGTCTCCTCGTTGACATGGGAGATTATGAGGCTATCCAGCTTACTGACGAAGACTGGGAACTCATACGTGAAGTCAAGGTAACTCTTGCTTATACGAAAGATGATGACGACAGCAAGATATTCTATCTCGGAACCGACAACCAGTATACGATCGACAGTAACGGATACATCATCATCCAGAATCCGACGAAGTGGGTATACTTCAACAACTTCGGCTATGTAACCTGCGAGTGCCTTAAGTATGAGGTCGCGGAAGACGGAAAGTGGTACAAGTATCTCGGTGCCGAGGCGCTCATAAACGGACAGACAGCATATGTGGTAATTGCATTCAGTTCCGACGATCCGAACGGCAAGATAATAGGTTTCTATTATGCCGACATCATCAACGATACTTTTGATGCAAATCAGGGCTATCAGTTCAACGAGGATGATTCGATCATTTTCGTTGAAGAATACTATGACATCAACACGAGCTCGATGCAGTACAAGGAACTCGGAGACTCCGTTTCCTATGACAAGGCCGTAAGTCTCTACAGATATTCGTCCGTAAACTACGGTGATGTTAACTGCTATATCGGATTCGATCTCTACGATGTTTACAACAATGATTTCTATCTCAAGTTAAGACCCGGTAAGCCTGCTTATGAGATCGATGCCGAGAGAGGCAACAGCGATTACTCTACAGGCGGCGATTACGATGAGGGTACTGTTGATGCATCGACGATGGTCGGTTTCGTTGTCATCTACGATTCCGACAGCGTACTGGGTGATGCTGAAGCAGACTGGGTCGCTCCCGACGGCTATCTCAAGTCCGATTCAACATACTATTCGGGTGTAGACAAGATCTCTCTCGTCACGACGATCACCGAGTCTTCAGATGAGGAACTTACCTATACTTATTACTACAGCAGTGACAGTATGTTCTCACAGAGAGAACTCGCAACACCCATACACTCAGGCACGGCAAAAGCCGTTGCCGAGGACGGTGCATACAATTATCACTTTGATTACGACGGTGAGATCCAACCCGGCTATTACATCATCGCGATAAACGACAGCACCACCGGCGGCAGGATAATGATCTCCGCATGCCAGGTCGTTCAGTAAGCGGACCTGTTACATGCAGCTAACGAGGTGATAAAGATGAAGATGACCGGAGCACAGATATTAGTCGAGACCTTGATAGAACAGGGTGTTGACACCGTGTTCGGTTTTCCGGGCGGCATGGTCGTAGACATATACGATAAACTCTACGACAAGCAGGATAAGATAAAGCATATCCTGACCGCACACGAGGAAGGCGCCGTACACAGCGCCGACGGTTACGCGAGAGCAACCGGGAAGACGGGTGTTGTAATTGCAACATCCGGTCCCGGTGCGACCAACCTCGTTACGGGAATCGCCACAGCATATCTCGATTCGATCCCTTTGGTCGCGATCACCGGAAACGTAAGAAATTCCATGATCGGAAGAGACTCTTTCCAGGAGATCGACATCACCGGCATCACGCTTCCCATCACCAAGCACAACTTCTTCGTGCATAAGGTTTCCAAGCTTGCGGATGTGGTAAGAAAAGCATTCGAACTCGCGCAGTCGGGACGCCCCGGACCAGTCCTTATCGATATCCCGAAGGATGTCCAGGAAGCCGTATTCGAATTTAAGAAACAGCCTGTCGCAAAGCCTGAGCCGATACCTTGCTGCAGCGATGAAGACATCAAAAAAGCAGTCAGTCTAATAAAGGAATCCAAGCGGCCTTATATCTATTTCGGAGGCGGTGCGGTAAGGACCGAACTCGGCGAAGATATAGTAAAGCTCGCGGACAAACTCGATGCCGTCATCGGATGTTCCATGATGGGTCTTTCAGAGATCCCGACGGATTCGCCGAGATTTCTCGGAATGCAGGGAATGCACGGGCGCTATGCTTCTTCAGTCGCGCTCGCGAAGGCCGATCTCATAATCGCAATCGGTGTGAGATTTTCTGACCGTGCGACGGGAAAGACCGAAAAGTTTTCGCTGTCCGCGACTAAGATCCATGTCGACTGCGACCGTGCCGAGATAGGCAAGAATGTTCCCGTAGATCTCGGTATCTGCTGCGACATCAGGGACTTTACGAAGCGCCTTACGAAAGCTGCTCCGCAGCGGAAGAATACCGAATGGATAAAGAAGGTTGACCAGCTGAGGAAGAGGGAATCCGATGCTTACGAAGGACTTCCGTTCCTTCCGAGAGATGCGGTCAACATTATTTCGGATAACATCAGGCCAGACACAAGAATTGTAACTGATGTCGGCCAGCATCAGTGCTGGGCAGCACAGTTCTTTAAGTTCAGAAATAAGCGCACGTGGATCACATCAGGCGGATTGGGCACGATGGGATTCGGTCTGGGTGCCGCCATCGGAAGCTCCATCGCTACCAATACAAGAAGCGTTCTCATCACAGGAGACGGAAGCTTCGGAATGTGCCTTAACGAACTTGCAACGGCAGTTACATACAACGTTCCTGTTACCATCGTTATCTTTAACAACCATGCGCTCGGTATGGTAAGACAATGGCAGAAGGTATTCTTTGACGGAAGATACTCCAATACCACGCTCGACAGAAAGACTGATTTTGTAAAGCTCGCACAGGCATTCGGAGCAAAGGGTTACAAAGCTGAAGACAAGGAATCTTTCGAGAAAGTCTTTAAGAAAGCATATAAGGAAAACGGCCCGGTCATAATCGATCTTACGATAAAGACTGACAGCCTCGTTCTTCCGATGCTCAAGCCGGGCGGAACATTCAACAATCTCATCTTGAGAAGGGAGGATATCAGCGATGAAGAAGGATAAGATAATCATTGCCATCTACGTTGATAACCAGTATGGTGTCCTCTCACGCGTTACCGCAATGTTTACGAGAAGAGGATTCAACATCGATTCGCTTACGGTAGGTGAGACCGAATCACCTGAGTATTCGCGTATAACGATCACGCTGACTGCCGAAAAGAACGACAAGGATCAGGTTGTCTCCCAGCTCAGAAAACTCTATAACGTGAAGAAAGTAATCGTCCTCTCCAATGAAGACTGTATCAAGCGAGAACTTCTTCTCATAAAGGTTAAGAATACTGCAGAAGCGCATTCCGACATAGTCGAAGCAACGAACATCTTCCGGACGAAGATAATCGATTTTACCGATGAAGCTATCAGCATTGAAGCGACAGGTGACAGCCAGAAGATCGACGCGTTCATCGAATATATGAAGAAGTTCGAGATAATCGAAATGTGCAGAACGGGTATCGTTGCGCTCGACAGAGGCGGAACGAATATCTGGACCGAACACGAAGACTGAACAATTAATTAAAATTTAACTAAAATAACTCCCTCAATGTTTTATAATAAAATCAAAGGTCAAAGCCTTTTGAAACTTCAAAACGGAAGGGAGTGATTTTATGAAGATCACTACACAGGGCAACGGAATTCGCATCGGCACAAGGCTTGAGGAGAAGATCGCCGCCAAGATGTCAAAGTTCGACAAGTACTTCGGCGATGAAGGTTCACTCAACGTACGCATCAGACCGGAAGGTCCCGAGATGATAGTCGAGATCACGATGAAATTCGCCGGCAAGATCTTAAGGGCTGAGGCAAGTGATGAGGATATCCTGACAGCAGTTGACAGAACAGTCGACAAGCTCGAATCTCAGATCAGAAGACAGAAGACCAAGTTCCTCAAGAAGAAGAGGGAGTATCCTGAGATCGTTAATTACCTTGAGGATGACGGCGGTGCAGATTTCGATCTTGTAGATGAGAAAGAAGAGAAGATCACAAAGCGCAAGCAGTTCGCATTGAGACCCATGACATCAGAGGATGCTATCCTTCAGCTCGAGATGTTAGGTCATGACTTCTTCGTATACCTCGACAGCGATACAAATTCTGTCTGCGTTGTTTATAAGAGATATGACGGCGGATACGGTCTGCTCGAACCTGAATATTGATACATAAAAACAATTGAATCTTACGGGGCTGCAGCAATGCAGCCCTGTTCATTTTGCGTTCTCGGGTTTTACGGGTAATATATGACCAGATAGTCCATTCGATCGGAGAATTAAAATGGAATATGGATTTAAAGGTCACGAGACGGCAGGTGAGGTAAAACCTTCTGCAGACTGTGAATACAGACTGGATTCACTGCTCGATCTTTTTGATGTTTTATATGACGGCATTTGGAGGGCTGAGACATGCGCTCCGAGGATGAGAGATGAATGGCCGGCGAAGCATAAGACTTACGGTCAGTGTTCCATCACCGCGTTTCTTGTTCAGGATATATTCGGAGGCGAGGTCTACGGAGTACCGTTACCTGACGGGAATTTTCACTGCTATAACGTGATCGGCGGAAAACAGTACGATCTCACTGTGGAACAGTTCGGGGATGAGGCAGAAAGTCTTGTTTTCGATGACAGGTATCCGCAAAAACGTGAAGTTCATTTCGCCAAGCAGGAAAAGTATGAGAGATATCTTCTTCTCAAGAGTCTTTTAAAGCAGGTCAGGGGATAATTCCGGCGGGCGGATTTTTCGCCTGATTTGCCTCATCTGTAACATAAATGTTCCACAAATAGCGGGTTGTGCGTGATAAACTTAGTCGGGGAAAATAGGAGTATCACAAGGAGAAATAGATGAATAACAGTAAGATAAAGGCTATAGCAGTTTTTGCTGTCATTTTCCTGCTCGCAGTAGGCGGGTTTATTGGTTATCAGACCCTTTTTGTTAAGCGCGGCTGGGTGAAGACCGATGCCGGCACATACTATTACGATAACGGCAAGGCCTATTCAGGCATGAAGAAAATGTCGGACGGCACCATCAGGTATTTCGATCCCGAGACGAACATCATGGTCACGGGTGAGAAGGAGATCGACGGCAACCGTTATCTGTTCGATGCCGAAGGCGTTATGTTGACGGGTCTCCAGGAATATAACGGCAGCACGAGGTTTTATAATCCCGAGACCGGAACGCTGATGACCGGTTGGTTTGAAGTCTCTGATAACGGAGACGCATCGCAGCTCCCCGGCGGGATCAAGCCCGGAAAGTACTATGCTGCACCTGATACCGGAAACGTTGCGCTTGGTCTTTACGTCATCGGAGGAAAGCAGTATTACTTCGATAAGGAAACCGGAATAATGCAGACCGGCTGGATGGAGATGGACGGCGACAAGTATTACTTTAACGAAGGTTCCGGAGAAGGCGCCGACGGCATAATCGAGATCAACGGCGACAGATACGGTTTCATCGGCGGAAAGGTCGTAAGGAACCAGAGAGCCATTGCAGACAAGCATCTCTATTATTTTGATGACGAGGGCAAGATCTGGCGCGAGATCGACGGCAACAAGCCGATGGTCGCACTGACATACGATGACGGTCCTTCGATCTATACCGATCAGATACTCGATGCGTTTGTTCAGTACAACCAGCGCTGCACTTTCTTTATCGTCGGAGACAGGATCTCCTGGAATGAGGATCCTGCAAGACGTGAGATCGAACTCGGGTTCGAGCAGGGTAACCATACATACAGCCACGACAGACTTACAAAGTTCGATGCGGAAGGACAGAAGGAAGTTCTCAAGGGAACTGACGATGAACTTGTACGCATCGGCGGAAAACCCACAACGTGCTTAAGACCTCCCGAAGGCAAATGGAACGATACTCTGAAGGAATCATGCGGACTGCCGATAATTCTCTGGAGCATTGATTCGCGTGACTGGGAGAGCAGAAACAAGGATAAGATAATCGGACAGATAGTAGGCAAGGTAAAGGACGGGGACATCGTTCTCATGCACGATCTCTATCAGGCTACGGCAGATGCCACGCAGCAGATCGTTCCGTCACTCGTTGAAGCTGGTTTCCAGCTCGTAACTGTTGAAGAGATGGGCATCATAAAGCGCGGCGGTCTGGATAACGGTGTTGTTTATTATTCGATCGAGAATAAGTGATATTGCAATGATCTGATATGGATAACATAACTGACTATGTCCGCTGGGTAGGCGGAACCGACTTTGAAGGCAGGCCCTTTTCGAGAGTCGATAACATCGTGCTCAGTCAGTTGTGCTATCTGGACTTAAGAGACATTCCTGAGATCAATGAGGAAGACGGCGTTTTGACGCTCAGGGAGTGCGTAAACAGTCTTACAAATCTCGGCATATCTATACGCAAGATGGCGCCCGATGACAGCGAGCGGTACACGCAGCTCGTCAAAGCCTGCGCAAGTTCGAAAAGATTCGGCGATCTTTATATCTCGGCTTTTACGGATATCCTGAACGAGGAAGATTCGATACAGTTCTCGGCCATGACATTCTCGCCTGAAAAGAACCAAGGATGGGCCTTTGTCGCATTCAGGGGAACGGACTGCACAATTGCAGGCTGGAAGGAAGACTTCATGACGAGTTTCATGCTTACGTCTTCGCAGAAGATGGCTGAAGATTATGTGCGTTCGGCGCTGAACGTATTCGACAGTATCCTGGTCGGAGGCCACTCGAAAGGCGGAAACCTGGCGGTGTACTCCGTCGCGGTCCTGCCTGACGTTCTGTTCGACAGGGTAGTGCATGTTTACACGAATGACGGTCCGGGATTTTGTTCCGAAGTTCTGGATATGAACCTTATAAAGAGGATAAATCCCAAGACCACGAGGATAGTTCCCCAGTTCACCATTGTGGGAAGTCTTTTCGCGCCCGAGATCGACGACTGCTATATCATTAAGAGCGACAAGCAGATGATCGAGCAGCATGAACTCTGTTCCTGGGGGATCGACCACGGCGATCTTCTAATCGCATCTGAAGGGATAGATCCTCTCGCGGCAAGGATAAACAGCGGCATAGACAAATGGATCTTTTCAGTTGACATTGAAGACCGTAAGAGATTCATAAATGCCTTCTTTGATTCCATCAGTGCTGACGGGACACAGACTCTTGAAGAGTTCAACGCACTCGGACTGAAAGGATGGGAGAGAGTATTCAAGGTCGTATTCGGCGATGACGAGGGATTCAGGCAGGCGGCGGCAGCGCTTCCTGACCAGCTGTTCCTGGACGGAGCCGGTAAGAAGGTAACGAAAACAGGCCTTTACAGGCAGTTCAGAAGATCCGACATGGTCAAGGGACTTGCGATGATACTCGCAGGACTCCTGATATTCCTCATTCCAGAGGGATTCATGTTTATCCTGGTCGGCATACTTCTTTTGGCTGCCACGGTAATATCCATTACGCTGACTGTAAGGAAGATGAAGAAGGACAACTGGAACTTCCAGCTGCATCTTGTGGATGCGACCGTGTCCTCGGCTCTCGTTGCGACGACAGTCATCACTTTTGTCAAAGAAGGTGCGCTCTTCGTCATGGCGAGTGGCATCTTTGCGGCACTCCTGTTCGCGTGCTCATATAACTGCATGGCAAGAGCGAAAAGAACACACAACAGAAAGTTCGCTGTCCTTCTCGTAATAATGAGCGCCATATGGGCGGTGAGCGGCATATACATCCTTTTTGCTCCCGAAAACACGCTTAACGTATATATGATCATCGTCGGATCTCTTGCAATCGCCGACGGCCTAATCAGGGTAATGAAGGCGTATAACGTCAGACACCGCTGGTACGTCAGATAACACTTCGCTCCGGATATAACACTTTTCTCATAACCCTTGCAAGCAAGTTATTCGAATGCGTGTTATAATCAATTTATTATGACAAGGGGGGCTCTTTTATGGCAGACGATTTGGATAAGAAGATGGAACCTGAGATCACTGATGTTCCCGAGGAAGCAAAAGACGTTGTAAAAGAATCGGCATCTGTTGTCGAAGCGGCAGAAGAGAAGGCCGCAGCAGTGGCAGAAAAGGCCGCAGAAGCTCCTGCAGCTGCAACTGCAGCCGTAGCCGCAGCTTCCGCAGAAGCAAGCAAGAAGGCAACAAAGGAAGCCGAAGCCGCTGCAAAGGCTGCAAAGAAGGCTGAAGAACAGGCCGCCAAGGAAGCTGCAAAGCAGGAAGCTGCACGTGCCAAGGAAGAGGAAAAGGCAAGGGCAGCAAAAGAGAAGGCTGAAGCCAAGATCGAGAAGAAGAGACAGAAGAAAGCTGCACAGCAGGCTCTGATCGATGCCTGCCCGCCTCAGTACAGACCGGTATCAACTTCAAAGTATTTCTGGCTCGCATTCCTGAGCGCGATCCCCTTCATCGGATTCATCGCAACACTGCTCCTCTCCATTGCCGGGCGCAACAGGAACGTTAAGAATTTCGAGAGAGCGATCCTCGCATATTACATCATCGCATTTATCATCTGCCTTATCGCAGTTATCGTTGTCGGTGTTTGCCTGCCTCAGCCGGTAAGGGATGCAGTCCTTCTTTCTTTCGATAAGATCGGCGGAGCTTTCACATTCGGTTAAGTTTGAAATAATCCTAAAATATACGGGCTGCCCCAAAGTGAAGAACCAGGGGACAGCCCGTTTCTTTTGTTGCCTTCTTTTTATCCTGATGCCTCACGATTGTAACATTGTTAATTTACAATCGTGGTATTAAGTAAAAGAAAGTTGGTAATAGGATCATGGAAGAAAGACTTATATCCAAGAAGGATCTTTTGATAAAGGAAGGCATCTCTTACGGAACGCTCTACCGTTGGAAGCGTCAGGGCCTTATCCCCGAGAGCTGGTTTATCCATAAGGCCACCGAGATCGGTCAGGCTACATTCTTCCCTGAAGATAAGATCACAGCAAGGATCAGCCGCATCAAGGGCCTCAAGAACGAATTGTCCGTTGACCAGATGCAGGAACTGTTCTCCGCGAATGTTGAGAGTTTTAAGATCCCCATGCAGGATTTTAAGGGACTAGAGATCGTCGGAAGGATGTCCATTACCGCTTTCACATCCGTATTCCCGATGAAGGACCTTCTCGACTTCAATGATGTTTTCGCTATGTATGTCGTAGATCATCTCATGAAGCTCTCCGGCATTTATCTTGAGGACGCAAAGCAGGTATTAAGACTTCTCTGCAAGTATCTTTCCGCAGAGGCTTCAAAGGAATACCAGCTGATCCTTCTCCGTAAGATGGGCGTGCCCATGACTGTGCTCGTAAGAGGCGAAGACGAGATCCTGCTCGAAGACAATACCGAGATCATCGCATGCGCTAACCTCGGCGAATTCGAAGAGGCTCTCAAAGATCAGCTCATTGCCTGATAGGAAGTGCAGATGGCAGAAGGAGATGAAAAGTTCCTGGAGATATTAGGCGTTCTTGCAGAAGACGTCAGGTTCAGGATACTGTCTCTGATAGCTTCGATGGGTGAGATAACCGCAAAGGATATCCTCTCGGAATTTGATTTCACACAGCCGACACTGTCGCATCACATGGCCTGTCTGACTGAAGCGGGGCTCGTGAATGTTGAACGCAGAGGAAGATTTGCTTACTATTCCGTAAACAATGAAACCATAGAACTTGTATCTTCCGGAATCGCATCTCTTAAGTCCGTTCCCGAAAAGAGGATCAAGGAAAAAGAACCTTCATCTGATGAGGTCGCGAAACTGAAAAAGGGCAAGAAAAAGAAGAAAAAAGACAAGAACAAAAAGAAGAAAAAAGATTGATAACAATAGAACGGAGCTGTCTCAAACGGGCAATGTCATTAAGTTAAGAAAGCATTGACTCTAAGAGGCCACAAAAACAAATCAAAAAGAGACTGGAGAAGCGAAATCTTCGGTCTCTTTTCATTTTTTAGGCAGCGTAAACAGACAGATTGAGTCT
>Ga0247611_10010009_pt1 | contig 11234 bp, 6 predicted proteins | sample 177DNAGHGhighgp2_FD_192422 | JGI IMG/M metagenome (GOLD analysis project Ga0247611, IMG submission 192422) | Sheep rumen microbial communities from Palmerston North, Manawatu-Wanganui, New Zealand - 1770 DNA GHGhigh gp2 | ecosystem: Host-associated > Mammals > Digestive system > Stomach > Rumen ... | reverse complement strand
GACGTGTAAACCCCGACTTTACTCCGGGTAAAGTGCAGCTTTGTCAGATAGTCGGGGTGGATTATCAAAAAGTGGGGGTGAAGTTGGCAGAAAATGCGTAACTTTGCCCCCACAAACTACTGAACAAATATGAAGCAACAAGTATTTACTATGATCCTGGCTTTGGGTTGTTCGTGGGCGGCAATGGCGCAGCCCGCCTACGACCTGAAGGGGATGAACCGAGAGCTGTTGAACCGTGGTGTGGTAGCCGTGAGAAACGGACAGCAGGTGGTGGTGAGCTGGCGCACGCTGACGACAGACCAGGTGGGCGAGGCTTACGACGTGTACAGAAACGGACAGAAGCTGAACCGGAAGCCGCTGACGAAGGGAGGCACTTTCTTCGTGGACGAGCAGCCGTTGGACGGCGAGGCGATCTACGAGGTGAGGGGTGGCCAAAAGAACGGCCGATTTGTGCTGGCGGCTGATGTAAAGGACGGTTATCTGCCTGTGAAGCTGCAGAAGCCCGCCGACGGTGAGACACCTGACGGACAGACTTACAGCTATTCGGCTAATGACGGCTCGGTGGGCGACGTGGATGGTGACGGCACGTATGAGATCATCGTGAAATGGGACCCCTCGAATGCCCACGATAATGCCCACGACGGTTTTACAGGGCCCACGCTGCTCGACTGCTATCGCCTCGACGGTACGCTGTTGTGGCGTATCGACCTAGGCATTAACATCCGCAGTGGGGCGCACTACACACCTTATATAGTATATGACCTCGACGGCGACGGAAGGGCGGAACTGATGGTGCGTACATCGGACGGCACGCGCGACGGTAAGGGACGTGTGATCGGCGACGAGAGGGCCGACTACCGTCACCGCCCTCAGCCTGACGCCCAGAACCCGACACCCGAGAAGGAGTGGGGGAAGTATAACCGTCAGGGACGACCCATGACGGGCCGCATCCTCACGGGACCGGAGTATATCACCGTGTTTAACGGACTGACGGGCGAGGCGATGGATACGAAGCCGTATGTGCCTGAGCGCGGCAACCTGATGGACTGGGGCGATAACTACGCCAACCGCTCGGACCGTATGCTGGCGGGTGTGGGCTATTTCGACGGGAAGCGCGCCTCGGCCATCTTTTGCAGGGGCTACTACACAAGGACCGTGATTGCCGCCTGGGATTGGGATGGCAAGGAGCTGAAGAACCGCTGGACCTTCGATACGAACACCCCCGAGTGGGCAAGCTATGCGGGACAGGGTAACCATAACCTGCGTGTGGCCGATGTGGATGGCGACGGCAAGGATGAGATCACCTATGGAGCGATGGCGGTGGACGATGACGGGCGCGGACTGTATAACACAGGTATGGGCCATGGTGATGCCATCCACCTGATGGCCTTCGACCCGAAGAGCACGAAGCTGCAGGTGTGGGATTGCCATGAGAACCGCAAGGACGGCTCGGAACTGCGCGATGCGATGACGGGCGAGGTGATCTTCCAGGTGAAGTCGAAGAGCGACGTAGGCCGTTGTATGGCTGCGGATATCGACCCCACCAACCCGGGTGTGGAGATGTGGAGCAGCGACAGCCACGGCATCCGCAACATGAAGGGCGAGGTGGTCTTCACGGCACAGGACCCCGACGACCCGCAGCACCAGCAGCACCTCATGCTGAACGGACGACACCTGTCTGTGAACTTCGGCATCTGGTGGGACGGTGACCTGTTGCGCGAGTTGCTCGACCACGAGACGGTGACGAAGTACGACTGGGAGAACCACGCCGTGGTGGATATGAAGAAGTTTGACGGCATCGTGTTCAACAACGGCTCGAAGTCGAATCCCTGTCTGGCGGCTGACATCCTCGGCGACTGGCGTGAGGAGGTCATCGCCCGTACACCCGACAGCAGCGAACTGCGCATCTTCGTTTCGACGATACCCACCGACTACCGCATCAACTGTCTGATGGAGGATATCCCCTACAGACTCTCGACAGCAGCGCAGAACGTGGGCTATAACCAGCCCTCGGAACCAGGCTTCTACCTGGGACCTGATGAAACAGTAAATCCATTCTTAAAATAACAACAATGATGAAGAGACTACCCATGGCCATGGCCCTGATGATGGGCTTTACATCGCTTGCGATGGCGCAACAGATCAACGACAATAACACACCGCTCCACCTGATGAAGCCCGCCTATAAGCTGGGCTACGGCATCCCCGCCAAGGAGGACGTGAAGCGGACGATGGACCGCGTGCTGAAGTATATCGACGCAGAGACGCCCGCCACGCTGGTGGATAAGCATACGGGTAAGGAGGTGAGCCTGAAGGCCGCCAATGCCGACACCCAACTGAAACAAGGTGGATTCCGGCTGACCAGCTATGAGTGGGGCGTGACCTACTCGGGCGTGTTGGCAGCCTATGAGGTGACGGGTGACAAAGCCTATAGTGACTATGTGGCTCTGCGCCACCAGCTGTTGGCCGATATCGCTCCAGTGTTCAGTAAGATCTATGAAAAGAACAAGGCCATCGACGGCAATATCCGTCGCGTGATCGACCCTCATGCCCTCGACGATGCGGGCGCCGTCTGCTGTTCGATGATCAAAGCGCAGCTGGCTAATCCGAAGCTGAAGCTCAGGCCGCTGATTGACCATTACGCAAACTATGTGGTCAATCAGGAATATCGCCTCGCTGACGGTACGTTTGCACGTCTGAGGCCGCAGAAGAATACGGTGTGGCTCGACGATATGTTTATGGGCATCCCCACCGTGGCGTTTATGGGAAAGTTGACGGGTGAGCAGAAGTATTATGACGAGGCAGCCCGTCAGGTGTTGCTGTTTGCCAATAAGATGTGGGTGCCAGAGAAACAGCTGTTCCGTCATGGATGGGTGGAGGAGATGGATCCGCACCCCGCCTTCCACTGGGGTAGGGCCAACGGCTGGGCCATCCTGACGATGTGTGAGGTGCTCGACGTGCTACCCGAGAACCACCCGCAGCGCGCGGATATCCTCAAACTGTTGAAGGCCCATGTGGAGGGGCTGGCTCGCCTGCAGCACCACGACGGTTTCTGGCACCAGCTGCTCGACCGCAACGATACCTATCTCGAGGCCTCGGCTACGGCCATCTATACCTACTGTCTGGCGCATGCCATCAACCAGGGCTGGATCGACGCGAAGGCTTACGGACCTGTGGCATTGTTGGGTTGGCAGGCGGTGGACTCGTCGGTGAATGCGAAAGGACAGGTGGAACAGGTGTGCGTGGGTACGGGCATGGCCTTCGATGCGGCCTTCTATGCCTACAGACCCGTACACGTGATGGCTGCCCATGGCTATGGCCCGGTAATCTGGGCTGGGGCAGAGATCATCCGACTGCTGGAGCAACAGCATCCGAAGATGAACGACAGTGCCGTGCAGTTCTATGATCAGGAGGTGCCTACGGACAAGGCGATCTTCAATTACGACGGTACGCTGAGATACTAAATAAAACAAGGCAAGCAGAAACGCTTGCCTTGTTGCTTTTCTTTATCTGCCGAAGGGGAAGCCCTGTGGCTGGGGTGCTATCTCGGGATCGCCGAAGAAGGAAGCCTCGGCATCCTTGTCGTTGAGCTTGAACACCATGAACTTCGGGGTCTTGGCGGTGCAGGGAGCCCAAGCGCCACCCTGAGGACCGTTTGGATCGCTGTACTTCACGAAGTTAGTCCAGGCGGTGAGCATCTTCTCACTCAGGTCCCAGTCACCCTTGGTCCAAGGACGCCAGCAGTGCTTCAATGACTTGAAGACGAACCAGAGGTCGCTCGAGTGGAAGGCACCCTTCAGACGCTGGGTCACCTCGGGATGAGAACCGTCGTCGGGCAGTGGACGGGCAAACTCGTATGCCCAGGCCTTGCCGCCCTTCTCGGCACGCACCTTACAGAACTCGACGATGTTGGGCGACATGTTACCCATATCGTTGAGGGTGAAACCTATCATATAAGGTACATCGGCGAGCGTTCCCTGACGGGTGGCATCGTCGAAGCTCTTCTCACTGACATAGCCGTCGATCATGGGCATGAAGGGCAGGCCGCGACGCATGAAGGCCATCGGACCGCTGGGCTGCTGACCGTCGTCGTTGACCTGATAGTAGAGGGTGGGGAGGGCGAAGATGGTCTCGGTAGAGGCGGCACGCATCTTCTTCAGGTCGGTAAGTCCTGCCCAGTCGAACACCTTCTTGGCATTAGCTTCGGCATCGGCAAAGGAACCACCGCTGTAACGGGCACCGATGGGGTTGCCATTGGCATCGGGGATGCTCAGACCCTGGGCACTCATGATGACAGCCTTGTGGAACAGACCACGGGCCAGCGGAGACTCGCACAGCGTGCGAACACTACCGCCACCAGCACTCTGACCGAAGATGGTCACATTGTCGGGGTCGCCACCAAACTGGGCGATATTCTTCTTGATCCACTTCAGAGCCTCGATCTGGTCGAGGATGCCATAGTTGCCAGACACCTTATGCGGGCTCTCTGCCGTGAGGGCGGGGTGAACGAGGAATCCGAACACACCAAGGCGGTAGTTGATGGAGACGAGCACCACGTCCTTGGCACCCCACTCCTGACCGTCGAACTCGGGCTCAGAACCGAAACCTTCACGATAACCGCCACCGTGGATCCACAGGGCTACGGGCAGCTTTTTGTTCACCTGACCAGGGGCCTTGGTATAGACATTCAGATACAGACAGTCTTCACTGAAGGCGGCCTCCTTGCCATAGCCCCACTCCGTGTAGTAGCCGCCAGTATACTGGATGGCCTGATAGCTGGGACGACCAAAGGTGTCGCAAATCTTCACGCCCTTCCAGGGCACGACGGGCTGGGGCTCTTTCCAGCGGTTCTCGCGGATGGGAGGTGCGGCATAGGGGATGCCACGGTAGACAAACACTTCGGGATGGTCGTCGGCTAATACGCCCTGAACCTTACCACCTTCGATCGTTAACACGGGATTCTCTGCAGCGTTGGCTGACATGGCAACCATGAGCAGAAGCGGTAAAAATAGTTTTCTCATAAGTTGTTAAAAATAACGATAATATAGTTGATTAGGTAATATTACTATTACCTTTGACGTATTTTCCCGCTAATGGTTTAATCGCTGTGCCCGATTTTTTCAGTGGATGGTCACGATTGTCTTCTGAAGGGCCTTGTCGGCACTCGAGTTGCCCACCATCACCTCGTACTTGCCAGGCACCACGCGCATGGTGTTGGTCTTCACGTCCCAGCCCTCGAAGCTCTGGCGGGGCAGGTCGATGGTGAGGGTCTTGCTCTCGCCCGGATTCAGCGATACCTGCTGGTAGGCGCGGAGGCTCTTCAGCGGTCCTTCCTTATCGGCGAGCGAGCGGATATACACCTGGACAGTCTCCAGACCCTTGACGGCTCCCACATTCTTCACCTTGACACGAACCTGATCCTTGCTATAGGCAGGCTTGCCAATCTCGAACTGCGTATAGCTGAGGCCGAAGCCGAAGGGGAACAGTGCCTCGCCCGTATAGTAACGGTAGGTGCGGTTCTTCATCGTGTAGTCAAGGAAGTCGGGCAGCTCTTCGGTATTCTTATAGAAGGTGACGGGCAGCTTGCCGCTGGGGTTATAGTCGCCAAAGAGCACTTCGGCCAAAGCCTGACCACCCAGTTCTCCGCTATACCATGCCTGGATGATGGCATCGCAGGTCTCGAGTTCGGGCGTGAGGGCCATGGCTGAGCCGGAGCAGTTGACGAAGATGACTTTCTTGCCAGCCTGATGGAGCATGGCGAGCGTCTCGCGCTGCGCCTTAGGCAGTTCGATGCTGGTACGGTCGCCACCCTTGAAGCCCTCTTCGCTCACACGCATCTCCTCGCCTTCGAGCTTGGGTGAGATGCCACCCACGAAGATGACGGTCTCTGCGTCGCCAATCTGCGCCAACAGCTCCTGATGGGTGGGAGCCACCTTGTGCTGGATGTCGAAGCCAAGGAAGGCGAAATCACTCTCCTGCACATAGTCTATCTGAATACGGTAGTGCTCACCAGCCTTCACATCCATCTCGCGCTGGGTGCCCTGAATACGGTTGCGCACCTGCCAGATGTTGACGATGGTGTCGCCATTCACGATGAGGCGCACCTTGTCGTCGGCATGGATGTTAAAGATCACGGTCTCATCTTTCGTGGGGATGAAGGTGGCATCGAGGCGGGCAGAGAAACGCTCAAGGTTCACGCCAGGGGCGAAGACGGTGTTACCACCATTGCTCAGCATGATGGGCGCCGTGATGTTTTGGGTGGTGGCGGGCGTGCCGCTCATGTCGGTGTTATTATAATAGGTGGCCTGCATACCCTTGCTGCCGAGGGGGGTCTTGAGGTTGCCGAAACGACTCTCGAAGACCTCGTTGCGGGTGAGTCCGCAGCCACTGACAAAGCGTGCCTGAGGGGCCAGCTGCTGGATGCCCTGCAGGGCCGTGACGGTACGTGTGGCAAAGCCGCTGTAGTTACCCCACTGCATCACGGAGTCGATGGCGTTGGCTCCCAGAACGACTATCTTCCCGCCTTTTGCCAGAGGCAGCACGTTCTGCTTGTTCTGCAACAATACCATACTCTTGCGGGCCATGTCGAGGGCCAGCTGCTTGTGGGCGTCGCAGGCGATGACACTTTCAGGAATCTTCGTCCAGGGGTTCAGGTCGTCGCTGTCGAAGTCACCCAGCTCGAAACGGGCTATCAGCAGGCGGCGCAGGCTCTTGTCGAGGTCGGCCTCCTTGATATCGCCGCGACGTACGGCCTCGGGCAGGTTCTTATACTCCGATCCGCACTCCACGTCCGTACCCGCCAAGACGGCCTGGGCTGAGGCCTGGGCAGCATCCTTGGCGGTGTTGTGCCAACGGGGCAGGAAGTCGCGGATGGCACCACAGTCTGAAGTGATCAGACCCTCGAAGCCCCATTCGTCGCGCAGGATCTGCTGTTCGTAACGGGTCTGCGAACAACAGGGCTGTCCGTCGATACGCTGGTAGGCACACATGATCTCTGCCACCTTACCCTCCAGAACCAGTGCCTTGAAGGCAGGGAGATAGGTCTCCCAGAGGTCGCGCTCGGGCAGGTTCTCCACGTTGAACTCATGACGGTTCCACTCGGGGCCGCTATGTACGGCAAAGTGCTTGGCACAGGCGAGGAGCTTACGATACTTGCTCACGCCCAGATCCTCACCGTGATAGCCCACACCCTGCAGGCCGCGTACCACGGCCAGTCCCATCTTCGAGGTCAGATAGGGATCCTCGCCGTATGTCTCCTGTCCGCGTCCCCAGCGTGGGTCGCGGAAGATGTTGATGTTAGGCGTCCAGAACGACAGACTCTGATAGCGTTTGATGTCGCCTGAGCGCTTGGCCTGTTGTGCTTTTACACGGGCCTCGTCGCTCACGGCGGTAAACACCCGGTGGAGTAGGGCGTCATCCCATGAGGCGGCCATACCCATCGTGATGGGGAATACGGTGGCAAAACCGTTGCGGCCGATACCATGCAGGGCCTCGTTCCACCACTGGAATTGGGGGATGCCGAGTCGATCGATGGCGGGTGAGGTGTCCATCATCAGACTGACTTTCTCTTCAAGTGTCAGGCGTGAGAGCAGGTCGTCGGCTCGCTGTTGGGCACTGAGACTTGCATTCTGATAGGGTAGAGACTGGGCGCAGATACTCATGGTCATCACAACGCCACACAAAGTAAATAACAGATTCTTTTTCATCTCTTGTTAGTTTGTTTGATGTAAATAGTGTTATTAAACTTATCTCTCGACCCTGATCCAGTCGGCATCTATCCAGCCACGATCGCACTTGGGATCGGTTTCAACAGCTACGAAGCCAAACTTGGCACCGATCCATTTACCTTCCTTCATCTGGAAGGCATTACCACAATCCTGGTACTTTTTGCCGTCCTGACTCCAGGCGAACGTCATTCTGGAATCCTTCACTTTTAGACGTAAATAGATGTCCTCGTGGATGCCAGGCTTATAGTCGGTCTGATCCTCAGCCGTCGGCTTCAGCGTAGCGATGATTTGCTCTGTATGCGGATTACCTTTGTCGGCTGCCTTACAGGTAAGTTGTATTAACTGGAACGATTTTCCCATACGGCGCACTACGAGGGCGCTGTAGTCGAGTCCCATCATGATGAGGCCGCCCATCTGTCCGTCGGCCTTTGAGGTCATGCGTATTTTGGCGGTTACGGTAAAGGCATCGGCGGGTGTCTTCTGGAGCAACATGTTAGGCACTTCCCAGAAATTCGCCCCTTCTCTCATCTTATAGGTGTAGACACGGAAGGTACCGAAGGCGGTAGGCACGCCAAACTTCTCGTCGTAGTTGCCGTGCCATTGCCATTGAAGTCCCATGCGGGGCTCATTGAACTCATCGCTCTCCACGGGATTGATAATCTCTGAGTTCGACGACCTTGGCTTCCGGTAGGTGCTGACAGGCTCGCCATTCTTGCCCATGACAGGCCATCCGCTGCTCCAGTCTACGGGGTTCAGATGCACCACACGGCCGTAAGCCTCCTTATCCTGGAAGTGTACGAACCAGTCCTCACCGTACTTCGTGTGTACCCAGCCTCCCTGATGAGGGCCGTTGATATTGGTCTTTCCCTGAGCCAGCACGATCTTGTGCTCGTAGGGACCGTATGGCGATTTTGAGCGCATGGCCAGCTGGAATCCCGTAGGCACACCGCCGGCAGGGCACATGATCCAGTACCAGCCATCACGCTTATAGAACTTCGGCCCTTCGCAGGTGCGGTTCTCCGTACCATTACCGTCGAACACGATGACGGGCTGCCCAATAGCATGTGTACCGTCAGCCGACAATTCGCGGACTGTCAGCACCGAGGCAAACTTGCTGCGCGAGTTGGCCCATCCGTTCACCAGATAGCAGCGGCCGTCGTCATCCCAAAGTGGGGTGGTGTCGATGTAGCCTTGTCCGGCAATCACGCAGACGGGCTGTTCCCATTCGCCAGCAGGATCACCGTTCTTGGTCTTCACCATCATCACTCCGAAGTCGGGGTCGCCCCAGTAGATATAGTATTGTCCCTCGTGATAGCGTATGGAGGGGGCCCAGACGCCGTTGCCGTGTTGCGGCTTGCTGCTGAAGTGTGCCAGCAGGCAGGCATCGCCCTCATAGAGGTTCTTCAGGGCATAGCCCACAATCTCCCAATTCACCAGGTCTTTTGAATGGAGTATCGGCAATCCTGGTGTACAATGGAAACTGGAGGCCGTCAGGTAGTAGTCCTCTCCACTTGGGCCTACGCAGACGTCGGGGTCGCTGTAGTCGGCGTTGATCACGGGATTCGTATACGTCCCATCACCATTGTCGGGCGACCATACCTGAGAACGGTATTGAGCTGAGACCGACAGGGTGGTCAACAGGGAAATCAGAATCGATAGAGTAGTTTTCCTATTCATTTTATTCTTTCGTTTTTAAGTGTTGTACGTCAGTTTGCGAATGCAAAGATACCAAAAAAAACCGAACATACGCCAAAAATCGGCATTTATTTTGAAAGAAACAAGAATAGGATATCGACACGCAGGACGGCAGAAAGCATTAAAAAGTGGAAAAGCATCATATATATGATGGTATATGATGCTTTTATAATCGTTGTTACCAGTTGAGTACCCATCCGCTGTCGTGATATCTGCCAATAAGTTCTGCGTCGCGGAGTGGGTTAAGCTGGCGGAGCAGCGGGTGACGCTTGGAGGTATCGATAGCTTGGCCTTCTGGGGTATGGCTATTAAATTCTAATAGTGTCACCGTGCTGGCCTCCGGAGCAACTTCTCCCCAACCTTCGGCGGGGATACCATCGAGCTCGCAGTTCAGCAGGACGCATTCGGCATGGGGGTAGTTCTTACCCTTGTTATTAGGCAGTCGGCCTAAGACAGCATATTTCGACAACCCTTTCAGCTGGCAGTCGACGAAGATGTTGCCGTGATTCTCCTCCGTGTTTCGGATCCACATGAAGGCACCATAGCTGGTGATGGTGCAGTGGTTAAAGAACGAGGGACCTCTGCCCAAGATCGTATCGCCACCGCCGTCGATACGGCAGTTCAGCCAGTAGCAGCTACCGTTGGCCTGAAGCGCATCACCATCGCCGATGATATGGACATTCTCGAAGAAGTTGCGCTCGCCATTGACTAACAACCCTTCGGCCTGTCCTTTACAATCGGTCTTCAGGGTGATATTCTTCATAATCAGGTCGGAGCAGTTGTCGGCTGCGAAGGCTGCCCTCCGGGAAGGGAAGGTGCCCTTCACTTCATTGGTCTTGATGTCGGCGGGATGCGGGTTGAACACCTCATTGTTGGGATAGTGGATCAGGACACCCTCGCGTGACTCTCCTTCGATGGTTACGAAACGCTTGTTACGGAAGTAGACGAGCTCTTCGTAATCGCCATTCTTGATATAGACCTCGTAACGTTCGGCCTCAGAAGCGAGGGAGTCGGGTATGAAGTCCATCGCTCCTTGAACGGTGGAGAAATCTCCGCTACCGTCGGCGGCAACAACGAGGCGACGCTGGGTTGGGGCAGGAGCAACGTCCTTTGTACGGAAAGTCCAGGCTTTCTTCCCCTTGATGCCGTCGAACCCCTCGATGACGCCTTTGTCGATAGTTACGTAATACTCATGTCCGTAGTCCAGCATATTATGGTGGAGGTAGATCGTGGCCTGGTTGCCGTGGGCTATGACCGGATAGAAATGAAAGGCATCTGAGAAACCGCCGATGATATCCAACTGGTATTTTGAATGATCCCAAGCGTTGACACCCGAAGGAGTTCCTGGCTTGGTGTTACGGTTGGTAATTTTCTTCGACTGGTATGAGTAAGGGACAGGCGTGTATTGGGCTGCAGGATTGTTGGGCTGGCCTTGCGTCGGACCGGCGGGAATGCTCATGTCGAGACGGTCGACTAACTCCCCTGTCTGTTTGTCGTAGATGGAGATAAAGCCTGTTTGGCCGATGCGGACATCCTCGGACAAAACAAGTGTCAAGTGGGTGTCAGGATTAACGCCCCGGGCTCCACTCTCGGGAATCATTCTGGTAACGACGGAGGCGGCTTGAGCCATCATGGCTGTCAGCAAGCCGCAGAACAATAACGCTTCTCTCATCCTGCGATTATTTACGGTATTTCTTGAGGAGGGGAATCTCTTCGCAGAGGGCGTCGGCAAGGAGATTGGCAACGACGGTGGCACCATGGATGTTGTAGTGGGTATTGTCTTGCTTTCCTTTTGGCTCACTGGGTTCTTCG
>Ga0247611_10010008_pt1 | contig 11235 bp, 4 predicted proteins | sample 177DNAGHGhighgp2_FD_192422 | JGI IMG/M metagenome (GOLD analysis project Ga0247611, IMG submission 192422) | Sheep rumen microbial communities from Palmerston North, Manawatu-Wanganui, New Zealand - 1770 DNA GHGhigh gp2 | ecosystem: Host-associated > Mammals > Digestive system > Stomach > Rumen ... | reverse complement strand
TGCCGCGCACGACGAAACAAAGAAGGTTTATGAACCTCATGCGGTTGTTTTTCAAGGTGCTTGCTTTCAAAAAGTTGTCAAGAGAACCGTCCCCCTGACATCTCAGTTGTATTTAGCTATCCTCTTTTGGTGGGATGCCAATATATGCGTCTCCTTGATCCTTTTTGCATATTACGTTCAAATAGTAATTTAACTGGGTTATTTTCCCTGCAAATAAGCGAATATTGACAATACCCCCTTCCGAATCAACAATAACGCAGATTTCATAGTCATTTGAAATATGGTGTTTTACTAAAGTATCAGAAGATAATGCATAATAATATACTGTTAACTCCGGCCCATTGATAACACGATCAAAATGCAAATCAGATTCTAATATTCCTTCTAGTAGGGATAATTCATTAGAAAACAAGATAGATTCTTGTTCGCTTTTTACGGCATCTATATGTTCGGGCTGCTGTTCATATTGGATTGTTGCATCGTAATAAGGATTATCATTCGACCTATAGAAGAATTCATTTTTCCCATCCGTCTTTATCAGTAGATGTACAGAATCACTATTTTGTTCTGTGAAAAATATGACACTATTATAATCACAACTGGCAAGAGTTTGTTTTGCCTTTTCAATAATAACCATTTCTTTCCTAAATGAGCAACCAATCAAAGTCATAAGACCCAGAATAAAAATCAAACATCTTTTCACAATTGTCACCTCCCATTTAAAACATTCATTATATCTTGCCAAGTATCATACCCATAAGCAACACCAATAAGTTTTCTATTCAAATGCTTTCCTTTTTTATTGTCAAAATAGGGTTTTCTATCAGTTGTCGTTCCAGATCCTATCGTATAATAATCTGTACACTCATATATGTCTCCTACAGGGATTTTTACATTACCATAATCAGCAATGTCCCCATCAAACTCTCTATACTCTATTTCATATTTTGTTCTAATTACATCTGGACCATCTTCTAACAAATAAGGTGCTTGTGAAAACAGGCTCAAAAATGACCACGGGGAAACTATTCCTGATATAAAGGTTATAACCAAGCCAAATATATTAGAATCTTCGGTAAACCCATCCCATGCTCTATCAGTAGAGGTTTCTATATATTCGACTTTTTTAGCAGACATAATTACAACATATTTGTGATCATCATAAAAGCTTACTCCGTATGAATTCTGATATATTTCTAAAAATTCTTCAATGGATCCATTGCTTTCTTCAGCTTCCTTTCCCTGTGAATCTTTATATCTCACCGGATTATCAAGGCAATATGCATAGGCATTGTGCCCGAGAATACCCTGACCGGTAGAGAGGAGGACATCGGCGGAGATAAACCTGCCGGTGGTAGGATCATAGTAACGGCTCTGGAGGTAGTAGAACCCAGTCTCCCAGTCATACACATATCCGCGGTAGCGGAACGGCTGAATGAGACCCAGAGAACCCGCAAGCGAGCCTGTCGTTTGCACCTTCTTTCCCCATGTATTATATATATATTCTACGACCGTGGTTCCGGTGTTGTCAATCAATTTTACAATATCGCCCTGCCCGTTGCGAACGTAATAATATTCATTTCCATTGTACTTGACAGATACCACGTTCCCTGCAGCGTCGTAGCTGAACAGGAACTTCGACGTGCCTCTCTGCATGCCGATCAGGACGGAACCATTGTAGAAGTAGTCGGTGTCGGTGCCGTTAACCGTTTTCTTCTGCCGCAGACCGTCCTCGTTGTATTCGAATGTGATCTGCTGCGAACCGTTCACAGAGGTCATCAGCTGCTTGCCCTGCCACGTGAAGGTATAGCCCCGGTAGGTCAGCGGGTTGCCCATCGCATCGTACGTGATCGTCTGCCCGTTGTAGCTTGTCAACCGATCCGTCCAGCCGCTTGACGCATACGTGTAGCCGACCGTGCTCGCGGGCGTTGCGGGCAAGGTTCCCGTCGTATATGCATAGGTCTTCTTGTTCAGGATGTTGCCGAAATCGTCGTATTCGTAGGTGACGGTCTCGTTCGTGACGCGGTTGTTCTCCCTCGTCAATCGGTTTGCCGCGTCGTATTCGTACGCGATCGGGTTCGTGCCGTTGCTCAAAACGATCCTGGAGATGTTCCCGTTGTCGTCGTACTCGTACTTCGTTGCGTACTCGTTCCCGTTCTTGTAGTATTCGATCAGCGGTGCGCGCGCGCCGTCGCCGACATCCAGGTAATAGATCTTCGTCTCGTACGGCGTGGAAAGCCCGATCGTTTTGCCCGAAACAAGCCCCAGCGCGTTGTAGGTGTTGGTGATCGAAACGCCGCTGCTCAGCGTCGCCTTCTTCGGCCGGTTGTCCTTGTCGTAGGTATAGACGGTGTCCCACGACGCGCCCGCGACCGAGCAGGTGAGTTTCGTGAGATTGTTGCACACGTCGTATTCGTATCGATAGGACGAAAGCGCCGCGCCGTAGTGAATCACGCCGTTCGAGGCCGTGAACGCGCGTTCCGTGCTCGCCATGCAGCGCCCAGCGTGGTCGTACTCGAAGAAGCTTGCTCTGCCGGTGCGGTAGTTCCTTAATTCGTACAGATCGCCTTCGCCGTTGTAGATCATCCGGTACGCGAGCGATTCCGTGCCGTCGATCCGGAACAGAATCTGTTCGACCCGGTCAAGGCTGTCGTACCGGTACTTGACGCGGAAACCGTTGCCGTAGGTCACGGTCTGCAATCGTCCGTACGTGTCATACGTATTGACGGACAACTGCGCGCTGCCAACCTTGGTGCGGTACGGACGGTTCCATTCGTCGTACGTCAGGTTATATGCGTTGTGCTCGACCCACGAATTGCCGTTATACGTGCCGACGGAGACCTTGGTGAGCTTGCCGTATGCGTCGTAGGTATACTTGACCGTGCCGAGCCCGTCGCTCGTCATGGAGGCGAGACGCAGCATGGCGGCGGCGTTGCCGTAGGTATAGTACGCTTTGTTGCCCTTCGGGTCCGTGATCTGCGTGTTCAGGCGCGTCGTGCCGTCGTAGGCATACTTGACCTCCTTGCCGCGCGCGTCGATCGTCTTGGTCAACAGCCATCCTGCCCACGAGCCGTGTTCTGCGTACGTGTCGATGTGCAGGGCGTCGGTGCCGACGCGGGTGTGGTAGACCTGCCCTTTGGCGTTGTAGGAATACGCCGTCCTGACGTCTTCGGCGGTCTTGACGGAGGTAACGTTGTGCCTGTTGTCGTAACCGTATTCGGTCGTATTGCCGCGCGGATCGGTGACGGAAGTGACGTCGTTCGTGCTGTTGTACGCGAAGCTGTTCTCCTGCCCGATCAGCGAATGGCAGCCGATCAGATTGCCGTTTTCGTCGTACGAATACGCCTGTGAGAACGTCTCGCGGTAGAGCTGGATCCCGTCGACGAGCGTGGAGCCGACGCACCGCGTGGCGAAAGCCTTGATCCGGATCGAAGCGTAATTGTGTTCCGCGACCGCGACGCCGCTTGCAAACTGCCAGTCCTTCGTGTCCACGGCAAACGAGACCTCCGCGTCGGAAAGAACCGCGCCGTTTGCGTCGAGGAATTCGACGGTGAGCCGCTTGACGCCGATCGGCTTGCTTGTGAACTGACCGGGATGGTTTTCCTTGTTGAACCATTGCATGGACTCGGGCGGACAGTCAGACTTCATCCACGCACCGAACGAATACGTGTCGCCCGCCTGACCGGACTGATATACGACCTGTGAAACGTAGGATTCGGTGTCCATCTGCGCTGCAAAGCGGTAGACGTGGTTTTGAAGCATGTTCGGATGCGTACCCGACGCAGAAGCGACGCCGCACGTGACCTCGTGGTTGCTCGAAAAGCCAGTCAGCCCGTCCTCGAAGTCGGCGTTCTCCACGAGGTTGTAGCGATTCGGGGTCGGTCCTGCTTCGAGCTGCGCCGAATCGATGTGCAGCGTGCCGCCGTTTGCAGGCACGGCAAGGACGACCGTGACGCTCGAAGCCGCTGCCGTGAACGTGAGCGAGGCGCGTGTCCAGTCGGTCGCGTTTGCGGATACGGTATCGCCCGTGATCGTGCTCGCGCCCGTAATCGCCTTTAACTGCAGACCGCCGCTGCCCTTTACGTATGCGGAAAGGGTATAGGTCTTGCCCGATTCGACGGCGACCGTCTGCGTGACGGTCTGTTCCGTCGCGGCAGTCGTAAACTTCAGGCTGTGTCGTCCGTCCTTCTTCTCTGCCCAGTCGACCGAAGCGCTGCCGCTTGCCGTCCAGTTTGTGAGCGTGTTGCGCTCAAAGCCGTGATTTTTCAAACGGTTCACGACCGTGTTCTGGAGCTTCGACACGGCGGAAAGCTGCGTCTGTGTGCGTTCTCCGGAATGGTATGCGGCGTAGATTGCGCGGCCCTCGGAATCCGTGACCGAAACCGGCTGCCCGAGCGAATCGGTCATGTAGACCGTCTTGCGGTCCTGGCTGTCCGTGACCGTCGCCTTGTTCCGTCCGTAGGCAAACGAAAGGTGCAGCCCCTCGGTATCGCCCATGTACTCCGTGACTTTGCTGACGCCGTTGCGATCGTTGTACCGATAGCGCAGGTTATATCCGTCAATGTTCGTTGCCTTTGTGAGACGGTGCTCGACGTAGTTGAACGTGACGGAGTTGCCGTCGGTGTAGGAGGCTTCGACAAGGTCGTCCGACGAATAGGTATACGTGACGTTGAGCCCGTTCGGCGCGGTGATCGACGACAGGTAATTGCTGCCGTTGTATGTGAATACGAGCTCCTGCCCGGACGATTCGCCGCTGAGCTGTTCGGTGATCTTTGAGATGCGAAGTGACCAGGTATTGCTCAGGTACGTGATCAACGTTTTGTTTCCGTTCGCATCCTTAACCCGGATTAGTCGCCCGTTCTGCTGCTGTGTGCTCCCGGAACCGGAGGTGAAAATCTGGAAAACAAGTTGATTATCGCCCTTGTCGGTGATCGTTGCTTCCGTTCCGCCGCTGTTGAACGTCAGCTTGCTGTCCTTGTCGATTTCGTTCAGGTATTCTCCTTCTATAAGCTTGTAATAATGCCGCGTCCCGTCGCCGTCCGTATATTCGTAATACAGCGTCGTTTCATTGCCGTTCTCAACCCGGTAGCTCTTCAGCGTCTGCGCGTAATTCAGACGCCAGCCGCGTCCGTAGCCAAGGTTGCTTCCGATATCGTTGACGTTGTACACGTGTGAAAGTGAGATCGGCAGCGCGCCGTTCGTGATCCCTCCGTCGGACAGCGTCCACGTGAGATTTCCGGATGCAAGGTTTACCGAGCCTGTGCCTGCTCTGCCTGCGCTCTGGCTGTAATACGTCCAGTTTCCTTCGAGGCCCGTCGAGTTGCGATAGATGACCGTGAAGTACGGATGCAGCGAATACTGTTCATTGTACTCCGAGGATCTGAACTGTGCATATCCGCTTGATTTCAGCAGAATGCCGTTGTTGGACGCGGTCGTATCGTACCAGTCCTTGACGAGCGATGTAAGATCAAAAGAGGATACAACATTGTCGTACGGCGAGATTGCGAACGTCGACGCCGTGGATTCATACGAGGGGAGCGAATTGTATGTCACGGTGTTCGCCGCCCACCCGGACGTAATGCGGTGTCCGGTGACGCGGATATCCGCATAACTGTGCGAGCTCTCATACCTCGACAGGTGGATCGCCGCATGCAGCACGATATCACCGCTGCGCAGCGCGGGAAGATTGTCCAGTCGGATTAACGCGTAGCAGATATGACTTTCGGACGGAGAAAGGTATACACGATCCCTGCCTTCGAAATTGGTGTTCGGCTCGTCGCTGCGTACGTACGTGTCTGCGACGCTGCCGGCAAACTGCGGATGCACGTCCGGATCAATTGTCACCGGATATACGCGCGATTCGTCTTTCAGCCACTTCTCATTCGGAATCAGCGTATACGCGTAGCCATCTTCCGTTTCGATCAGACGCACATCAATTTCATCGCACTCTTCGCCGTTTGCGTCATACATGAAAGGCGCCATGATCTCAAAGATCACTTCCCCCGCTTCATCGACGAAGACGATCTGACCGTCTTTTTCCTCTGCTTTCAACCCATCCGTAGTCAGCAGGGTGGAGTACGCGATCGCTGTCTCCGGCGCATGGTCGAGGACAATCTGTTCTGACAAGCGTTTGCCGGAAAGAACATAATGCACGTTCAGTCCGGTTTCCGGATCCTTATATGTTAATTCAGAGGTCAGTTCTTCCGGAAAACGCAGAAGCATATCCCGATCTTCATCCGTTTCCGGTTCTTTCTGCTCCCGGACTACAACTTCTGCTTTTGTATCCGTGATCTTCAGCGTTTCATATGCCGGTTCATCCTCTGCTTCGAGCTCTTCGGTCGTTTCTTCCGGCTCTACCGTTTCAGCAACTTCCGGTTCTTCGGATGGTACTTCTTCCGGCTCTTCGGGTTCGATTTCTGCATCCGTTTCTTCTTCCTCGATCGGAGTTTCAGTTTCTTCCTGCTCCGATTCTTCCGAGACTTCCATTGCTTCCGATTCGTCTGAAGGAGTCTCCTGGTCATCCTGTTCCTCGCCGGGTTCTTCCGCGGTTTCGGCATCTTCAGGCTCTTCTGCCGGTTGTTCTCCATTCTGCTCAGGCTCTTCCGAAACTTCTGCTACCGGGGCTTCTGTCGCCTCTTTTACCGGTTCTTCTTGCGCAAAAAGCACTTCTTCCGCAAATCGCCACGAAAGAATGTGCCCTTTGGATTCGACTGTAATCAGATTGTCGGCACTGAACGTGGTGGAGAAGGAGACGACAAAATCATTCGCCTTATTCCGGTATACTTGTGTACCGTTTTCCAGCGTTACAAGCTCCAGCGTGTTGTCAATGGGTTCCCAGGCTTCACCGTTCAAATAATGAATCGGGTCGCTGTAGATAACCGCTTCTTTCGCACCGTCTGCTCTGCGGAACACTTTAATGCTCTCGTCGCGACCCTCTGACAATTCACCGATCAACGGGCTATACTCCAGAGCGTGATCCTGTGAAAAGTCATTTGCGTCCGCATATGCCTCAATCGCTTCTGCCTGCGCAGCTTCTTCCGCGTCTTCTGCAAGTGCTTTCGCGGGTATGGCTATGTAACTCACAAAAAGCATTACTGCCACAAGCAGTATCCCCGCCAATCTCTGAAGCCGTTTTGCCATTGTTCGCGTCCTCCTGAATCTCATTCACACAGCGTTGCTTTACCATTGCCTTCGCATCATGTTATTGCATTCGGAAATACAGCGGGACAAAGGAATTGCGGAATCAGCCGTTCTTGATGGATCAAATATCGACTATATCAAAGACAAATGGTATCCGCTTCTTTTCGTGCTCCAAATGTATATCCTGCAATACAAACGCATTTTGAACTGTGTCTATTGATATAAACACCGTAAATACTGCAAAAGTCCGTTCCAGTATAGATTTTTTGATAAAAATTTTATGACGCAAACAGCAAGCGGTTGTTAAAGTGTGATGAAAAAGGTCCCCCGCCGCACCGCGTACAGCAAATGCCCCCCGATTGCGATTCCATATAAACCAGAGCAATTGTTTTCAAAGTGCTTGCTCTCAAAAAGTTGTCAAGAGGGCCTTGCCCTTGTGACTATCCCCTTGTCGTCCTATATCCTTGAGGTATCAATTCTGTACCCTTGCTTTGACAGTTCTCGAATTAGGCTAAGGGCAACTTCATCCACTTTATTTTGGAAAGGAATATAAATCAACCCCTGAATATCGGACGGCTTTTCAAAGTTTTGTGCCTCTTTCAAGAGAATCGCTACTTTCTCCCTTCCAAGTTTTGCAAGGAACATTCCAAGTTCAAGTACGACGTTTTGACGGACGCGTGATTTATAGCTTGATTCGGAATTTGCTTTTCCTTCGTCGTCAGGCGTTGCAAGAATAATTGCATACCCGACAGATGAACCGTATTCTTCCAGTTTTTCAATAATGGTTTGCCCGCCTGATGCTTTTTGATCAAGAATGATCGGCTCCAAGTCCCATCTTCTAAGCAATGCTTCTAATTGAGTGCGTGCGATATCATCATGTCCGTATACAACAAATATTTCTTTATTGCCGGTCACCTGTGTCCCCTCAATTATAGCTTTCACTTCTTCCTGCGCCTTTCCCTGAACTGTATACTTCCCGCTATTGAAACAGTTTACGATCCCTCCATTATCCAGCCGGATCATTTTACCGTGCTGAATATCCTTTGTTTCCACAACAGAAAAATCCAAACACGATTCTAATTTCGAAAGAATCTCTTCAAAAGTCATACTGTCTCCTCCATCATACTCTTTGAGATTTTTCTTTTCATCTTTCTTGTCCCTCTTTGCTACTTTCTATTTATTTGACGCGCCTCCTTCCCTTTTTTCTTCATCTATTGTTAAAAAGCCAAAAAGAAGTTCTGCAATTCCTGAGAATTGCAGAACTATACGCCCATATGGAGAAACGAGGTCCCAAATATCTTCGCTTCGCCCTTTACCAGGCTGCAAAGTATGTTTCTCGTTGGGATCCGAACTTCGCCGCTTACCTTGAAAAGAAACGTTCCAAAGGAAAGCACTACAATGTTGCTTTGTCCCATGTCATAAAGAAACTGGTTCGACTGATCTTTGCACTCCAAACCACGGGAAAGACATATTGCCCCGTCACCTGATCTGTTTTCTTTGGAGCCTGAGCAATCGCCGGCGTAGCTTTACCCTTGACAAACCGAAACCTGCAAGTGCTACGCTTGCCCGTGCGAGGGCGTGCGCAGTTCTGTTTCCTGTTCCCTTCATCGCCTTCGCTTGCCTTTTTCCTGCGCTTGCAGGCTGTTTGTCATGGGCGGCGATGAACTTTCAAATAATCTTCAAACTCACCTATTTGGGTCTTGACTTTTAATAGTTAGTCTTGTCACGAATACTTAACCCCACATTTCGTCATATTTGGAACGGTTCGAACGGTATTCTTCATAGTCGGTATAATAATAGAACCATCCGTCGGAAATCGGCTCGCACTTCGTTTGAAACTGTACTTTAGGGAACCCTTGACCATCCAGCGTACGGGATATCCCGCAACCCACATCTCCCATTGTTCTGCTCCATATTTCAAAACGAACGGTATTATTGTCTTTTTGCATTGAGATGATTTCACAACCGGCGCTCCAAAGACGTTGAATACTGGCTCTTACATCCGCTGAAAGAATATCATGATCCTGAAACTCGTATGAGACCATGGTTCCATATCTACGATTTAAATACAGAGAATCATCTTCCGTATCAATCGATTCTAAGTAGTTCACAACCGCATCGATATCAGATTGATAGTTTTTTAAGAATGCATCGGCATCCTCCGGTGAAGGCGGCGTAAAAGGTTTAAAACAACCTGAAACACAAGCTAACACTATCAACATCAGGAATATCAGCTTCATTCTTTTCATATTATAATCTCCTTCTTCCGTCCTATTAATGCCCACTGTAATACCCGTTTGCGATAAACAGCCAATCAGCCATCTCATTGTCATAATCATTGGTCCCCTGTTCAGGAAAACGTGCAGCATACATTGATCCAAAGAACAAGAGTGACAAGTCTATACCATATGCTTTACCAAGTGCTCCATAGGCATAATTCCCAAGTATCTCCGGAGTGTAGTAATGGCCTTGATAAATTACAATAGTTTGAGGATTCCCCGGATAGGCGGTTTGTATTGTTTTTTCCCATGATTCTTTTACCTTTATGTCCCATGGTTCTTCGTGATTTACTAAATTATAGAATATAAACAGCTCACCAAACTCGCATATCAGATCGACTATGAACGGGGCAAAGAATTCAGCGAAGCCTAACCAAAACTCGGTTCTTCTTCCACGTCTTGTAGCTTTCTCAAGTGCTGAATTGACTTCATCTGTTACATCACGGCATACAACACCATTTATTCTTGCGCGGCAACGATTCGTTAATTCGATCCATTGCTCCTCGAGATAATCCGGTATCCCATTTCCATTATTGTCATCTGAAGTATTACTTGCAAATCCACTTGGATCATGCATATTCACAGGATTGTCCAAACAATACGCATACGCATTGTGCCCGAGAACACCCTGTCCGGTGGACAGCAGCACGTCGGCGGAGATGAATCTTCCGGTGGTCGGATCGTAGTAGCGCGATTGCAGGTAGTAGAACCCGGTCTCCCAATCGTATACGTATCCGCGGTAGCGGAACGGCTGAATGAGGCCCAAAGAGCCCGCAAGCGAGCCTGTCGTTGTCACCTTCTTTCCCCACGTATTGTAGGTATATTCTACCACGGTATTGCCGGAAGCGTCAATCAGCTTGACAATATCGCCCTGCCCGTTGCGAACGTAATAATATTCATTTCCATTGTACTTGACAGATACGACATTGCCTGCAGCGTCGTAGCTGAACAGGAACTTTGACGTTCCGCGCTGCATGCCGATCAGCACCGAACCATTGTAGAAGTAGTCGGTGTCGGTGCCGTTAACCGTTTTCTTCTGCCGCAGACCGTCCTCGTTGTATTCAAATGTGATCTGCTGCGAACCGTTCACGGAGGACATCAGCTGCTTGCCCTGCCACGTGAAGGTGTATCCCCGATACGTCAGCGGATTGCCCATCGCATCGTACGTGATCGTCTGCCCGTTGTAGCTTGTCAGCTGATCCTTCCAGCCGGAATTGGCGTACGTATAATAGACCGTGCTCGCGGGCGTTGCGGGCAAGGTTCCCGTCGTATATGCATAGGTCTTCTTGTTCAGGATGTTGCCGAAATCGTCGTATTCGTAGGTGACGGTCTCGTTCGTGACGCGATTGTTCTCCCTCGTCAATCGGTTTGCCGCATCGTATTCGTACGTGATCGGGTTCGTGCCGTTGCTCAAAACGATCTTGGTAATGTTCCCGTTGTCGTCGTACTCGTACTTCGTTGCGTACTCGTTTCCGTTCTTGTAGTATTCGATCAGCGGCGCACGCGCTCCGTCGCCGAGGCTCAGATAGTAGATCTTCGTTTCGTACGAGGTGGAAAGCCCGATCGTTTTGCTCGAAACAAGCCCCAGCGCATTGTACGTATTGGTGATCTGTACACCGTTACTTAGCGTGGTCTTTTTCGGCCGGTTGTCCTTATCGTAGGTATAGGTCGTGTTCCACGTCGTGCCCGCGACCGAGCAGGTGAGTTTCGTGAGATTGTTGCACACGTCGTATTCGTATCGATAGGACGAAAGCGCCGCGCCGTAGTGAATCGCGCCGTTCGAGACCGTGAACGCGCGTTCCGTACTCGCCATGCA
>Ga0247611_10010007_pt1 | contig 11236 bp, 8 predicted proteins | sample 177DNAGHGhighgp2_FD_192422 | JGI IMG/M metagenome (GOLD analysis project Ga0247611, IMG submission 192422) | Sheep rumen microbial communities from Palmerston North, Manawatu-Wanganui, New Zealand - 1770 DNA GHGhigh gp2 | ecosystem: Host-associated > Mammals > Digestive system > Stomach > Rumen ... | reverse complement strand
GAAAGCGTGTAAACTCCAAAAGGGTTTCCGGGGTTCGAATCCCCGTCTCTCCGCAAGACTTTGACAAGGTTTGAACGTCCAAGCTCGCTTGAGCGGGCAAACGTGGTCAAAGGATTGCACAGGATGCCTCCGGCAGGCTGTGGATTGTTAGGAGCAAGGCGACGTAAGAATTCCCGTCTCTCCGCAAGATTGTTAGGAGCAAGGCGACGTAAGAATCCCCGTCGCAAGATAAGAAGATACAAAATAGAATATTCACAAATACAAACAAATTAACAAAACATTTAATCACATGAAAAAAGTATTTGCCACCCTTACGGTGCTTGCAATGATTACTTTTGGTAACGTTGCAGTTATGGCGCAGGATGCAGCTGCTCCTGCTCAAGAAGAAGTTAAGCAAGAAGCTCCCGCTACGGATACAGCTGCTGTTGAGGCCGCTCCGGTAGCTGAGGAAGAAGCTCCGGTTGCAGAAGCAGCTGACGCTAAGAAGGCTGAGCCGCTGCACAAGGTGCTGAAAACCAAATTTATTGAAGGTGGTGCCGGCTTTATGGCAGCAACTCTTCTCTGCTTGGTATTCGGTTTGGCACTCTGTATTGAGCGTATCATCTATCTGTCGCTGAGCAAGACGAACACGAAGAAACTGTTGGCTGACATCGAAGCAGCTCTGAAGAAGGGTGGCATCGAGGCAGCGCTGGAGGTTTGCCGCAACACCCGTGGTCCGGTGGCATCGATCTTCTATCAGGGTCTGAGCCGCTACGACGAGGGTATCGACGTAGTTGAGAAGACCGTTTCGAGCTACGGTGGCGTACAACTCGGTCTGCTCGAGAAGAACCTGAGCTGGATTTCGCTCTTCATCTCGATCGCTCCGTCTCTGGGATTCTTGGGTACCATCATCGGTATGATCGCTGCATTCGATAAGATCCAGCAAGTAGGTGATATCTCGGCTACCGTTGTTGCCGGTGGTATCAAGGTGGCTCTGTTGACCACGTTGCTCGGTTTGATCATCGCTATCGTTCTTCAGTTGTTCTACAACTACATTCTTAGCCTCATCGAGGGTCTGGTTAACGAGATGGAAGACAGCTCGATCAGCCTGCTGGATATCGTAGTAGAGTACGCAGAGTCGCAGAAGAAATAATCTGTTAGGACACGTCCTAAATGGGAAAACAAGAATCATTAACCCCTAAAAAAGATTAATTCACTATGCAAAAATATAAATTGATTTCCAAGATCTCCTTGATTGTGCTGCTCGTCATCGGCATCGTCATGGCTGTGCTGTTCTACGTGGGCGGCAACCTGGAGGAGAAGCACTTGGTTGCTGGTGACGAGCTGCCTATTCCTCGCTTCACCGACCTCTTCCTCTACTGGAACTACATCCTGCTGGGACTCGTATGCTTGATCACCCTCTGCTTTGTATGCAAGAACTATATCGATCTCTGGAAGACCAACGCCAAGAAGGCTATCACTACCACCGCTGTATTGGTAGGCTTTGTAGCTCTGGCTTGCGTATGCTGGTTCATGGGTTCGCCGGAGAAAATCGACATCATCGGTTACGAGGGAACTGACAACCAGGGCGCATGGGCTCAGCTGAGCGACATGATGATCTATCTGTGCTACTTCCTGCTGGGCGGCACCCTGCTGACCATCCTGGGTGGCTGGATATATACGAAAACCCTAAGTAAGTAAAAAAATCCAATTTGTTATGGCAAAGAAAATCCCACAGATCAATGCCAGTTCAATGGCGGATATCTCTTTCCTGCTCTTGATCTTCTTCTTGGTGACGACCTCTATGGACGTTAACCAGGGTCTGGCACGCCGTCTGCCTGCGCCTATTCCGCCCGACCAGAAAGTGGAGGATACGGATATCAACAAGCGCAACCTGATGGTGGTAAAGATCAACTCCGAGAACCAGCTGATGGTTCAGGGCGAGTTGATGAATGTCAAGGAGCTGAAGAACAAAGCGAAAGAGTTTATCCTCAATGCCAACAACGATGAGCATTTGCCGGCACTGGTGGAGGAGGATTTCGGTGCGCCGATCGGTAAGGTTAAATATACGAAAGACCACGTGATTTCCGTCCAAAACGATGTGGATACCCAGTATCAGGCATATCTCGACGTGCAAAACGAATTGGTAGCTGCTTATAACGAGCTGCGTGAAGAGTGTGCGAAGAAGTACTTCCACCTCAGCTACAATGAGCTCGAAGAGGAGCAGCAGAAGCAAATCCAAAAGCTCTATCCGCAGAAGATCTCGGAGGCTGAACCTAAAAACTACGGAGGAAACTAATCATGGCAAAAATACGTAGAAATGAGAAGCGTGAGATGCCGGCGTTGAATACGTCGTCACTCCCCGATATCATCTTCATGCTGCTGTTCTTCTTCATGTCGGTAACGTCGATGAAGGAGGTGACCTACAAGGTTAGTTTCACTACCCCGCAGGCTACCGAGTTGACCAAGCTGGAGAAGAAGTCGCTGGTACGCTACATCTATGTAGGTACACCGACCAAGGACTTCCGCCAGAAGTTTGGTACCGAGTCGCGTATTCAGCTCGACGATTCTTTTGCTGAGAAGAGCGAGATCGGCGAGTACGTGCTCAACGAGAGCTCGAACATGAACGAGGAGGATCGTCCGAAGATGACCATCTCGATCAAGGCCGACAAGGAGACCCGCATGGGTATTATCAATGATATCAAGCAGGAGCTCCGTGCAGTATCCGCACTGAAGATCAACTACGCTGCCACGCAGCGCACATCGCTCTAATCTGAGAGCGAAAATAGACGAAAAGTGGGGTGTTCCAACCGGAATACCCCACTTTTTTTGAAGAAAATGACATTTTTTGCATTTTTTTTGCAAAAATATTTGCGTATATCAAAAAAAAGCAGTACCTTTGCACTCGCTTTTCGAAAAACGATAAGCAAGTGATCTTGAAAATAGATTTTTGCGGCAATAGCTCAGTTGGTAGAGCACGACCTTGCCAAGGTCGGGGTCGCGAGTTCGAGTCTCGTTTGCCGCTCCCTTTTTTTTTGCCCAGATGGCGGAATTGGTAGACGCGTGCGTTTCAGGTGCGCATGCCGCGAGGTGTGCAGGTTCGAGTCCTGTTCTGGGCACTCGCTAAGGCTATTACTCGCGTGACTCGCAGCCCAGCTGCTCAATTACGCTACGTAATGCCCTACGCTCTCCGATTAAAACATCGCTAAGCTAGCGTTTTAATCGGTCTTTGAAATGATTTCAGGAGGACTGCTAGTGAAACGATAGTCCGACTGAAGAGCGGAGGCCTCGAGGACTTTAATGAATCTTTGGATTCAGTCCGTGTCCGAGAGTGCCGAACGCGAGCGCAGGTGGTGAAATTGGTATACACGCTACTTTGAGGGGGTAGTGGTCGCAAGATCGTGTGAGTTCGAGTCTCATCCTGCGCACAGAGCCGTAAAGGCTCTTTTTTTGTATATAGACACAATGGAACGTACTCCGGAACAAATTGCCCTGATGCGCCTGGAACAGCGTATCACCCGCAGGTTTCACAAAGCTTGCGCTACCTATGGCTTGCTCGCTGACGGCGATCATGTGCTGGTGGGCCTTAGCGGCGGAAAGGATAGCCTGGCGCTGGTAGAGTTGCTGGGCCGACGCGCGCGTGTGCATGTTCCTAAATTTCGCGTGAGCGCCGTGCATGTGCGCGTACGCGAGCGTGACTACCAGTCCGACACCAGCTATCTGGAGCAATTCTGCCGCGAGGCGGGTGTAGAACTGCATATCATAGATACCTCGATCGATTCACGCGATACGGAGGAGCGCGCCGAGACTGCACGACGTCGCAAACTGGCCGACAATCCATGCTTCCTATGCTCCTGGTACCGCCGCAAGGCGATGTTTGATCTGGCGCAGCAATTGGGCTGCAACAAGATTGCCCTCGGCCATCATCGCGATGACCTGGAGGAGACCTTTCTGATGAACCTGATCTTCCAAGGGGCTGTCGCTACTATCCCGCCCAGACTGCAGATGGAACGTATGCCCCTGGAGATGATACGTCCGCTGTGCCTGGTGAGCGAAGCCGACCTGGCCGAGTATGCCCGGATGCGCGGCTACCGGCGTCAGCCGAAACTGTGCCCCCTGGAGCATGTGTCGAGCCGAACGAAGGTGAAAGGCCTTCTGGCGCAACTGGAGCAACTGAATCCCGAGGTACGCGACACGCTCTGGTCGGCTATGGAAAACATCAAATGGGACTATCTGCCCCATCCGATAGATACGAAACATTCAGAACGATGAACGGATTATATACTATTTTGCTCTTGATAGCGTCGAATGTGTTCATGACGCTGGCATGGTATGGTCATCTGAAGATGGCCGAGTTTAGTTGGTTTAAGGCCTTGCCGCTGATCGGCGTGATAGCCATCAGTTGGGCAATCGCCTTCTTTGAGTACTGCTTGCAAGTACCGGCCAACAGGATGGGATTTATCGGTAACGGAGGCCCGTTTACGCTGGTGCAACTGAAGGTGATCCAGGAGGTCATCACGTTGCTGGTGTTTGTGGCCTTCTCGGTGATCGTCTTCCACGTACAGGTACGATGGAATCATATGTTTGCCGCGGCCTGTCTGGTGGCAGCAGTCTATTTTGTTTTCGGATTCAATTAAAGCATATAGGTTATGAGTAAGAAGATTGTCGTTTTTACGGGCGCAGGAGTGAGCGCCGAGAGTGGTCTGGGTACGTTTCGTGACTCGGACGGTCTATGGGAACAATACCGCATTGAGGATGTGTGTACCCACGAGGCATGGTTGCGCAATCCGCAGCTTTGCGTCGATTTCTACAACGCAAGGCGTAAAGACACCTTAGCCGCACAACCGAATGCGGCGCATATAGCGATTGCACGACTGCAGCAGGCTATTCCGGGCACACGTGTGATCACGCAGAACATCGATGACCTGCACGAACGTGCGGGTGCGACGGAGGTGGTCCACCTGCATGGCGAGATTACAAAGTTGCGCTCTGAGAACAACGAGACGGCTACCGTGCCTTTGCAGGGTTGGGAACAGCACTACGGCGACCGTCATCCGGACGGATCGCTGTTGCGCCCGTATATCGTATTCTTCGGTGAGGGCGTGCCGTATTTCGACGAGGCATGCCGCATAGCGAGTGAAGCGGATATCATGGTAGTGGTGGGAACGAGTCTGAATGTGTATCCTGCCGCTTCGCTGATTCATTACGCACCGGCAAAATGTCCGATCTATTTCGTTGATCCTGGTCAGCCGGAGTTCGGTATGTGGGCAGATCGTATCACGCATATCCGCAAGAAAGCGACGGAAGGCGTGCCTGAGTTGGTGGAGCAACTCATAAAAACAGTACAGGCATGAGCCCCTATATTCAGTCGTTGCGTCTAAGGACACTGCCGCTCTCGGTGTCCGGCATCGTTGTAGGTAGCGGCCTGGCTGCCCGTGAGGGAAATATATCGTGGCCGGTATTGGCCTTAGCTATCGGTACGACACTCAGCCTGCAAATCCTGAGCAATTTGTCCAACGAGTTGGGCGATGCGCAGAAGGGTACGGACGCGGACCAAAAGGGCCGCGAGGCGTACGGACTGCAGAGCGGCCAACTCACTATGTCGGCTATCCGGCATATGATTTATCTCTTTATAGCCCTGTCGGTAGTGCTGGGCACGGCGCTGGTATGGACGGCTTGCGGCGGTCTATGGAGCGTAGAGGCCGGCATTTTTCTGCTACTGGGTCTGCTGGCTATTATCGGCGCGATGACCTATACGCTGGGTCGTCACAGTTACGGCTATATGGGCCTGGGCGATCTGGGCGTATTCTTGTTCTTCGGCCTGCTAAGCACGATCGGCGGCTATTACCTGCAGACGCATCATCTGAGCGCGGAGGCTGCATGGCTGGGCGCTGCTATCGGTCTGCCGTGCGTAGGTGTGCTCAACCTGAATAACATCCGCGACATGCAGAACGACCTCCGTCATGGCAAACGTACGTTGGCTAGCCGTCTGGGCCAAACCGGCGGACGCGTGTATCAGACCTTGTTGCTGGCTGTTTGTCTCTTGATCTTTGCGGCCTTTGGCCATTATTGGACGCTGTGCGTTACGCCCATCTGGGCTTGGCATCTCTGGTATGTCTGGACGCACAACGAGAATCTGGATCGTCAGATGCCAATACTAATGATGACCACGCTAGGCGTGGCCATCATCTCACTCGTATAATTCTCTACACGTTTTAGTAGATCATTATCTTATGGGTATCCGTCTGCCCGGACATTGTCTGGGTGCGGATGAACCATATACCGTTGACTGCAGGCAGCGTGAGCTGCTGTGCGCCTTGGCTGAACGTACCCGTCTCGATCAGCGTACCCGTGGATGAGTAGATGCTGTACGATCCGTCTTGCTCAGACTGGAGCGTTACGACCGGTGCGTGACGCGGTGCCTGCGTAGGATAAACATCCAGGGTCGGGTAGGTGGCCGTAGGCTTAGCCTTCGTGATCACGATCGGACAGGTAGGAATACTGTAGTTCTCGCCTTCGCGGACTACACTCATCACTACCTCGTCGCCTATCTGCAGGTTGTCGTTGTGCAGATAGCCGAGTCCGTGCATCGGAACGAGCTCGGAGTTAATGTACCACTCATACTGTACGAAGTTGTAACCGCCGTTCAGTTCTGGACGCAGCGGTGCTACTACGTCATCCCAGTTCTGCTGGATGATCCAGCTCGGGTACTTGACGAGCAGCGTCAGGTCGGTCGACTGACTGATACCGCAGATACCGTTATCCAGTACGAGACGCATCGTATAGTAGTCAGGACGTACATACTGCGGATGACTCTCGCTATCGCTCTCGTATGCCACGGTTGAGAACTTAGGCAAGTCGATATGAGCGATCATGTCGGAGCCGAAGCGGGCATTGATGACGTCGCGGAATCCTTCTCGCTTAGCGAGTGCGTCGAAGTAAACGTTGTAGTACTCCGGTTTAGCACCGTCATACTCAAACTCGATGTCGAATGCATCATCATCCGCACAAACCTCGCTGGTCTTAGCCGACGTAATGGTGGTCGGGTAGGCAACGATGAGGCGGAGCGAGTAGATCGCCGAGAAGTTGGTCTGTATAGAGCGAACTGTATCGGAGTAGAAGCCGTCCGTATTGTAGAGCTTACCACGCCAGAAGTACGTGTCGTCTGCACAGATCGTCTTGGTGAGCGTATCGCGCTGCGTCGGTATGACGGTCAGTCGGAGCGAGTAAGTACTATCGCAGTCATGGATGGTCGGCCACGAACGGTCGTACGTACCACTCTGGTTGTAGGTCTTGCCGCGCCATGTTACCGACTCGTAATCGATGATCGTGGTGTCGGTGATGAAGTGGTACGACGGGTTGACGGTCAGATCCAGGTGATAGATACTATCGCAACCGTGGACGGTCTTGAGCAGGATGTCGTGGTGACCGCCACGCGTGATAGCCTTGCCGCCGATGAAGACGGTGTCGCCATCACAGATGGTACGCTGGATTGTCGGGAAGTCGAAGTCCGGCGCATCAAATACCTCTACGCGGTAGAGACTATCCAGTTCACCATTGTCTTTGTTTCTACGTGGGAACGTATACATACCGGCTTGTCGTATCGTATCGCCGTCGATCTTGATCTCATGACCCGGACAGAGCGGTATCTGATCCCACTCGGAAACGCGGTCGGTGACCACAATGATGAGGCGGAAGATACTATCACAGTTGTACTGGTTGCGGTAGATCTCGCTGAACTCGGAAGCACCCAGCGGCAAGTTGTTGTACAGCTTGCTGTTGTAGATATAGTAGTTGCTTCCGGTCTTGTTGTTAGCGATGACCACGCGCTTCTCCGTAATGGATACAGGTAGTACCTTGAGCGTCAGTGTGGTGACGGTGGTCTTATCATCGGATACGTGGACGTACTTACCATTCTGGGTCAGCTGCTTTCCGAAGAAGTCGTAGTAGTCGCCCTGACAGATCGAGTCGATCAGCGTGATCTCCTTGACGCGCTTGAGGTTGACCACAATATGGTAGATACTATCGCATCCGAAGATAGATGTCAGCGTATCCTCGTATACACCCGGCTTGGTAATATCCTTGCCGTGGAGTCGTAGGGTCTGTCCTTCGCCTATCTCATATTGCTCGTAGAGGTAATATGCCGGGTGGACTTTGAGTACCACCTCGCATATACTGTCGAAGCCGTACGAGGTGAGCGTCGTGTCGCGGTAGGTGCCCGACTTGATAAACTCGTATCCTCTCCACTTGAATGGGTACATAGAGGTGTCTGACTGACAAACATCCACGGTATCCGTGATGAAGTAGGACGGGTGTACGGTCAGCAGCAAGTGCTCGACACTATCGCAACCGGCCACGGTCTTGCCGGTCCACTCATAGGTACCGGATTGCGTCAGGATACGGCCGTGGAAGTCGTACGGCTGCTTGTCGGAGATGTGCTTCTCGAAGATATGATCAAACGTCGGATGAACGCTGATGATATACCTGATGATCGAATCACATCCATGACCGGACGGTATGACATCCAGGAACTCGCCGTTCTCGGTATAACTATTACCCTTGAACTTGAACGTATCGCCCTGACAGATCGAGATGTTTCGGTAGCCATAGAAGGCCGGGTTGACGGTCAAGTGGAGCGTCTTCACTACGCGTGACGAATCGGTCCAAGCGATAGGCAGTGTGTAGTCGCCCGACTCGTTGTACTCGTAGCCGCGCCAGATGAACGGCAACTCGTTGTCGCAGACATAAGCCGTGGTATCCAGACGGAACTCCTTGAGCACGGTGAGGATCAGTTGCTCGGTGTCGGTACAGCCGTACTGGTTCTTCGTACGACGCTCATATACGCCGGACGTCTTGAGCCACTGTCCGTTAAACTCGATGGAGTCTCCCTCGAAGATACGCTTCGTGAGGGTCTGGTAGTTGACAGGCATTACCTGCAGTGAGAGCATGACGATACTGTCGCATCCGTTTTGTGCTACAAGCGTGTCGTAGTAGATGCCCTGTTCTGTCAGTATCTTACCGGCGAAGCGGTAGAAGTCACCCTCACAGATGGTAGCTACCTGAGGCTCGGGTGTATGCGTAATAGGCAGCACGTTGATCATCAGTCCGAGTATCGTCTGGCGGCCTTCCGTATTGGTCACGGTGTCGCGATATACACCCGACTCGTAGATGGTCTTGCCATGCCAGATGTATGGCAGCTCGTTGGAGCAGATGGATATCGAGTCTTCGTAAACGCGGTTGACGTACAGGTGCAACTCAACAATACTATCGCATCCGAACGAGGATGTATAGCGGAACGGGTAGATACCGGCAGCAGAGTAGGTCTGACCTTCGAAGTGGACGGTGTCGCCCTCGAAGATAGTACGCTCTACCGTATGATGGTATTTCTTCAGTACATTCAGGTTGAGAATGATGATACTGTCGCAACCGATGGTGTTGCGGATCGTATCACGATACTCACCCTTGATGCTGAGCATGCGACCGTTGAAGTTGTAGTTGTCACCCTCACATATCTCACGATAAATCGTCGAACTGCTCGGCTCGGTAACAACGAGCTTGATACCGTAGTAGAGGCGTTCGCCGTTGATCGAGGTGTCGTTGCGGTATGTACCGGCACCGTAGAACTTCTCCTCCAATCCGTTCCAGCGGTTGGTCCATACGTACGGCAGGTCGGACGAGCAAACCGTCACAACGGTATCTACCAACTGATGAACGGTCAGCTCCAGTACAGTCGTGCTATCGCAACCCTCCGGTGTGCGACCACTATGCGATACGGTCATCGTCTCGCGGATGGTGTCGCCGAAGAATACGTAGTACTGACCCTCCAGTACTGTCTCACGAATGATCTTGTAGTACGGCTCGTTGACGGTCAGGATGAGCGTGACGATACTGTCGCAACCGTTAGCTGCGGCGAGCGTATCGCGGTAGATACCCTGCTCATAGTAGGTGTTGCCCTTGAAGTCATAGCTCGAACCCTGACACATCGAATGACGTATGGTATCGAATACCTGGGTATGGATGTTGACTTGGATACCATAGAAGCGCTTCTCACCGTTGATGATCGTATCGTTGCGATACAGACCCTCGGAGTAGAACTGCTCTACGTTGCCGTTCCAGCGGTTGTGCCAGATAACCGGTATATCGATGTCGCAGACAGTGATGATGGTATCCACGAGCGGATGAACGCTGAGTTGCAGTACGGTGGTACTGTCGCATCCCTCCGGCGTACGTGCGTAGTGCGTGTACGTACCCGACGTACTATAGGTGTCCCCGAAGAAGTCGTAGGTATGACCTTCGAGTATCGTCTCACGGATCACATTGTAGTACGGCTCGTTGACGGTCAGGATGAGGGTAACGATACTGTCGCAACCGTTAGCTGCGGCGAGCGTATCGCGGTAGATTCCTTGCTCGTAGTAGGTGTTGCCCTTGAAGTCGTAACTCGAACCCTGGCACATCGCATGACGTATGGTATCGAATACTTGCGTATGGATGTTCACCTGAATACCATAGAAGCGCTTCTCACCGTTGATGATCGTATCGTTGCGATACAGACCCTCGGAGTAGAACTGCTCTACATTGCCGTTCCAACGGTTGTGCCAGATCACCGGTATATCGATGTCGCAGACAGTGATGATGGTATCCACGAGCGGATGAACGCTGAGTTGCAGCACGGTGGTACTGTCGCATCCCTCCGGCGTACGTGCATAGTGCGTGTACGTGCCCGACGTACTATAGGTGTCACCGTAGAACTGGTAGGTATTGCCTTCGAGTATCGTCTCACGGATCACATTGTAGTACGGCTCGTTGACGGTCAGGATGAGCGTGACGATACTGTCGCAACCGTTAGCTGCAGCGAGTGTATCGCGGTAGATACCCTGCTCGTAGTAGGTGTTGCCCCTGAAGTCGTAGCTCGAACCCTGACACATCGCATGACGTATGGTATCGAATACCTGCGTATGGATGTTGACTTGGATACCATAGAAGCGCTTCTCACCGTTGATGATCGTATCGTTGCGATACAGACCCTCGGAGTAGAATTGCTCTGCGTTGCCGTTCCAACGGTTGTACCAGATCACCGGTATATCGTTGTCGCAGACAGTGATGATGGTATCCACGAGCGGATGAACGCTGAGTTGCAGTACGGTGGTACTGTCGCATCCCTCCGGCGTACGTGCATAGTGCGTGTACGTGCCCGAGGTACTATAGGTGTCCCCGAAGAAGTCGTAGGTATGACCTTCGAGTATCGTCTCACGGATCA
>Ga0247611_10010005_pt1 | contig 11239 bp, 8 predicted proteins | sample 177DNAGHGhighgp2_FD_192422 | JGI IMG/M metagenome (GOLD analysis project Ga0247611, IMG submission 192422) | Sheep rumen microbial communities from Palmerston North, Manawatu-Wanganui, New Zealand - 1770 DNA GHGhigh gp2 | ecosystem: Host-associated > Mammals > Digestive system > Stomach > Rumen ... | reverse complement strand
GAAAGGTCAGAACGACGTGACGGTAACGCCACAGGTTAGTGGCCAGTTGATGAAGATTTGCGTGGCTGAAGGTCAGCAGGTCAAGAAGGGTCAGACGCTCTTTATCATCGACTCCCGCAACGCTCAATTGGAACTGGAGGCTGCACAAGCCAACCTACAGGCAGCCCTGGCTCAGGAGAACTCTGCCAAGCTGGAATACGAGTCAAACAAGAATCTGTTTGAGAAGAAAATCGTAAGTAGCTATATGTTGAACAATTCTGAGAACTCCTATAAGCAGGCCCAGGCTTCAGTTGCTCAGGCGCGTGCAGCGGTGAACCGTGCGAAGGTGAACCTCGGTTTCTGCACCATCACGGCAACCGTACCCGGTATTATCGGCGAAATACCTGTACGTACTGGTGACCAGGTATCGCCTATGACACAGCTGACCATGCTGAGTGGCAATACAACGATGGATGCCGAGTTCTCGCTGACAGAGTCCATTATCGAGGGTATGGTGCAGGAAGGCATCAATATAGCCGATAAAGAGAAATATCTTGCCAACTTGCCCCCTGCAACGTTTGTCATGAAGAATGGTACGGAGTATCCCTACAAAGGTCGTATCGTCAGCATGTCGGGTGTCGTGAATGCAGCTACCGGCTCACTGACCCTTAAGGTGTCGTTCCCCAACCCTGAAGGCCATTTGTACTCTGGCATACAGGGCACGGTAGTGATTAATCTTGCTGAGAGTGATGTCATTGTTATTCCTCAGAATGCAGTCGTGCGCCTGCAAGACAAGTCGATAGTGTATAAGGTACAGGCCGACAGTACGGCAACCGCTATCGATGTGACAACGGCAGATACAGGTAATGGTAAGGACTTCATCGTAACCAGTGGCCTGAATGTGGGCGACCGGATTGTGACCACTGGCGCTAACAATGTGACGGAGGGGCTGAAGGTGCTTTTCCCCGAGGAAGTGAAAAATGATAAGTGATAAATATGCTTCCGTATGAAGAATAATATTTTTATCAATAAATACGTGATGGCATGTGCCATCTCGATTGTGATAGCGCTGGTGGGCTATATCTCCATGAGCACACTGCCAGTTGAACAATACCCCGACATTGCGCCGCCTACAGTGGTGGTCTCTACCAGTTATTCTGGTGCTGACGAGAACACGGTGATGAAGTCGGTCATCCAGCCTTTGGAAGAGGCCATCAACGGTGTGCCGGACATGACCTATATAACCTCCAAGGCGTCCTCTAACGGTGACGCAGAGACTACTGTCTACTTCAAGCAGGGTACCGACCCCGATATGGCGACGGTAAACGTGCAGAACCGCGTGACCCGCACACAGGCGCTACTGCCAGCCGACGTGAATAAGGTCGGTGTGACGGTACAGAAACGTCAGAACAACATCCTGCGCATCTTTGCAGTAAGAAGTGCCGACGGTAAGTATGACGAGGATTTCGTATCAAACTATATCGATATCAACATCAAGCCGAAACTGATGCGTGTCACCGGTGTGGGTAACGTACTGAGCCTTGGTAACACATACGCCCTGCGCATCTGGCTGAAACCCGACGTGATGGCACAGTACGGACTGACCCCTAACGACATCTTCGCAGCCATCGGCGGACAGAGCTTCGTGGCTGGTGTAGGTTCCTTGGGTGAACAGTCGGAGAACTCCTACCAGTATTCTATGCAGTACAAGGGTACGCTGAAGACCATCGAGGAGTTTAATGATATCGTATTGCGCACCAGTGGCGGCGGAATGCTGCACTTGAGTGATGTAGCTGAGGTGAAGATTGGTGCCATGAGCTACAACTTCACATCGAACATCCAGGACAAGCCAGGTGCCCTCTGCATGGTGTTTGCGGCTCCTGGTGCTAATGCCACTCAGGTGAACGCCAGCATCAACAAACTGTTTGAGGAGACGAAGAAGTCGATGCCAGCCGGACTGGAGTTCGTCACCATGATGACCAGCGACGACTTCCTGTTCGCCGCCATCCACAACGTGGTGGAGACGCTCATCATTGCCATCATCCTCGTGGTGCTCGTGGTGTTCTTCTTCCTGCAGAACCTCAAAGCCACCATCATCCCCTCTATCTCGATTATCGTGTCGCTGTTGGGCACCTTTGCCGTCGTCTCGCTGGCAGGTTTCTCGCTCAACATCCTGACGCTGTTCGCTCTGGTGCTCGCCATCGGTACGGTGGTGGATGATGCCATCGTTGTGGTGGAGGCCGTCATGGCGAAAATGGAGGGTGGTATCAGTGATGCCCGAGAAGCCACCCGTCAGGCCATGAGCGAGGTGTCTGTAGCAGTGGTCTCGTGTACGCTGGTATTCATGGCGGTGTTTATCCCTGTGACCTTTATGCCCGGCACATCGGGCACGTTCTTTACCCAGTTTGGCATCACCATTGCCTCGTCAGTCGGTCTGTCGTGCATTTCGGCCCTGACGCTCTGTCCGGCTCTTTGTGCTATTATGATGCGCGTCAAGGAAGGCAAGCAGGAAGGCAAGGGGCTGACCTACTATACCAAGAAAGCCTATACCGTCAGTTATAATGCTATATATAATAAGTATAGCAAGAGCGTCCAGAAGTTCATCAAACGCCCCATTCTGGCTTGGAGCCTGCTGGCAGTGGCTGCTGTGCTGCTGGTATTCTTCATGCGTAGTCTGCCTTCAGGCCTTGTGCCGCAGGAGGACCAGGGCGTGTTCCTGGCTGAGATACAAGCCCCGGAGGGTGCCACGCTGAAGCAAACCCGCGAGATGGTGAAGGAAGTGGAGGCCAAGGTGAAGAATATTCCTGAATTGGAGAGTTTCGCTGTAGTATGCGGCTACGGTATGATGTCCGGAGCCGGCTCTAACTACGCCACGCTTATCGTCCGATTGAAGAACTGGGACGACCGTCCCGGCATGAACCATCTGATTGATCTCGTCATGTACCGGTTCTACTTCGACTGTAAAGACATCAAAAATCTGCAAGTGCTACCCTTCCAGATGCCGCAGATTCCAGGCTATGGCACGAGTAACAGCGTGAGCCTCGTAGTAGAGGACCCCACCGACGGCAACCTGTCGGAATTTGCCAAGAGAACCGAGCACTTCCTGGCCAAGCTCTCAGAACGTCCGGAGATAGCCTCCGCCATGTCAACCTACTCTGAGCGCTTCCCGAAGTATCAGGTCGACGTCGATGCTGCCCAGTGCGACCGTGCCGGTGTATCGCCTGCGGACGTACTTAATACGCTGGGTTCCTTCTGTGGCGGTGCTTACATTGGCAACTTCAACCAGTTCGGTAAGGTTTACCGCATCATGGCCGCTGCCTCGCCAGAATACCGTCTCGACCCACAGTCACTACAAAACATCTTCGTAAAGGTGAAAGGCGACAAGATGGCACCTATCGCAGAGTTCGTCAGTCTGAAGCAGATTGTCGGTCCTGCCAATATCGAACACTTCAACCTGTTCCAAAGCATCTCTTGCTACATCACGACTGGTAGCGGCTACACTGAGGGCGACGCCCACAAGGCCATTGCCGAGGTGTTCAAGGAGGAGATGCCCAACACGGCCACCTACGAGTACAGCGGTATGTCGCGCGAACTTGAGGAGGCTGCCGGCTCTAACGCCACGGCTCTCATCTATGTCATCTGCGCCATTCTCATTTACCTCATCCTGGCCTCGCTTTACAACTCGTGGTTCACTCCGTGGGCCGTGCTGTTCAGCGTGCCCTTCGGCCTGATGGGTGCCTTTGTGTTTGCATATCTTGGCAACCAACTGGGACTGCCAGGCATGGACAACAACATCTACTTGCAGACGGGTGTCATCATGCTGATTGGTCTGTTGGCGAAGACGGCCATCCTGATTACGGAGTTTGCTTCCGAGCGACGGGCTCATGGCATGACCATCGCCGAGGCTGCATTCGAGGCTTGTAAGGAACGTCTGCGCCCCATCCTGATGACTGTGGCCACGATGATTATCGGTATGATTCCTCTCGTCATTGAGGGCGGTGCCGGTGCCAACGGTAACCGTGCCCTCGCCCTCGGCGTCATCGGTGGTATGGCAGTAGGCACCATCGCCCTACTCTTCGTCGTTCCCGCCTTCTTCATCGTGTTCCAGAAACTACACGAGAAGTTCCAAGGGAAGGAAGTAGAAGTGAAAAGCGAAACAAACAATGTCGTTATAACGGAATAACGTCATGCCGAAAATCATCGAAATAGCGAAATAACGAAATAACGAAAAGAAATATGAAAATCAAAAATATGATAATCGCAGCCTTAGTGGGCATGACGCTATCAGGCTGTGGCATCTATAATAAGTATGAGCAGAAAACAGAGACGCCCGCCAACGTCTTCGGCAACGACATTGGTTCTCACGGCACCGACACCTCGCTGGCCCAGATGTCGTGGCGCGAGTTCTTCACCGATCCTTTGTTGCAACAGCTTATCGAACAGGTACTGGCCAACAACACCGACCTGAACTCAGCGCGTATCGCCATCGAGAAGTGCCAGGCCCAGCTCCAGGCTGCCCGTCTGGCCTACCTGCCCGCATTCGCACTGGCTCCGCAGGGTACGCTGTCAAGCTTCGACGGTGCTGCGCCCACGAAGACCTATAACCTGCAGATGCAGATGTCGTGGGACATCGACGTGTTTGGCTCCATCACCAACAAGAAACGTGCCGCCAAGGCCATCTTGCTGCAGTCGCAGCTGATGGAGGAGTCGACGCGTGCCAACCTCGTCGCCACCACGGCCCAGCAGTATTTCATCCTGCAGATGCTCGACCGGCAGCAGGAAATTCTGATGAAGACCGACAGTCTGTGGGGTGCCTCGCTGGAGACGGAGAAGGCCCTGTGGGAGAACGGTCAGGCCTACAGCACTGCCGTCAACCAGCTCGAGTCGTCATGGCTAAGCGTCAAAACGCAGCTCGTCGACATACGCCGTACCATCCGCTCTACCGAGAACGCCATCTGCAAGCTGTTGTGCATCACACCGCAGCACATCGCACGCTCCAAATGGGGCTCCTCGGCCCTGCATCATCCCGAGGCAACGGGTAACGACACCGGTCAGCGCATGTTTGATGTCAAGTTCCTCAACATCGGCGTGTCGGCAGAATTGCTCGAGGCTCGTCCCGACATCCGTCTGGCCAACGCTTCTATGGAGGAAGCCTTCTACAATACGCAGGCTGCCCGCTCGGCCTTCTTCCCCACCATCACACTGTCGGGAGCAGCCGGTTGGACCAACAGCGGCGGCATGGGCATCGTCAATCCCGGCAAATTGCTGTGGAATGCTATCGGACAGCTCACCCAACCCATCTTCCAGCGTGGTAGCATCAAGGCAAACTACAAGATCCAGAAGCTCACCGAGGAAGATGTGCAGCGCAAATACGTGCAGACCGTCATCGACGCCGGTAACCAAGTCAACGAGGCACTGGCAGACTGTCAGGCCGCTCGCGACAAGCACCAGTACTACCACCGTCAGGTCGCCGTGCTCAACGAGGCATATTATGGCACCCACCAGCTGATGGACAATGGTAAGGCCAACTATCTGGAAGTTCTCACCGCCCAGGAGTCGCTGCTTAGCGCACAGCTCAACGAGGTGACGAACATGTATAATGGTGCCGAGGCTGTCATAGCCCTCTACATCGCCCTTGGTGGTGGTGCGAAGTAGGATATGAGACGGATTCTGTTGATTTTCGTCGCAGTGTTGGCATTTGGCACGGCAGGTGCACACTATCATGATAGAACTGCTGCCAATCGAAAAAAAGTGGCTGTCGTGTTGAGTGGCGGTGGTGCCAAAGGTATGGCTCATATCGGTGTTCTGAAGGTGCTGGAGAAGGCAGGCATCCCTATTGACATCGTTACTGGTACGTCAATGGGTAGTATCGTCGGCGGTTTTTACTGCATCGGCTATAATGCCACCGCCCTTGATTCGATAGTTCGTGTGCTGGATTGGAGCTATGTCATTACCGACAAAGAGAACCTGGGGAACCAGAGTCTCAGCGACCGTAAGAAACAGAATACTTATATCTTCTCGTCGGGTATGGCCTTAGGTAAAAAACGCAACGTGAATTCCGGTGGATTCATCAAGGGTAAGAATCTGGCAGAGTTGTTTCAGCAGCTCTGTAGGGGATTCACTGACTCGCTCAATTTTACAGAAGACCTGCCCATTCCTTTTGCTTGTGTGGCCACCGACATTGTGACCAATACTGAGGTAGTATTCCATAGCGGAAGACTACCTCAGGCCATGCGTGCCTCGATGGCCATCCCGGCAGTTTTCTCGCCGGTGAGGATGGGTGACATGGTACTCGTCGACGGTTGTCTGCGCAACAACTATCCCGTTGATGTGGCTCGCGAGATGGGGGCCGATGTTGTCATCGGCATCACGCTATCTGGCAAACCCAAAACTGCAAAAGACATCACGGGTACTATGAGTGTTCTTGGTCAAATTATTGATAACGACTTCAATAACAAGTACGAGGAGAATATTGCCCTCACCGACCTGCATATTAACATTGATCCCCGTGACTATACTGCTGCCAGTTTTTCAGCGGAAGCCATCGATTCGCTTGTGCGTTATGGTGAAGAGGAAACCATGCGTCACTGGGACGAAATTATCGACTTGAAGAAACGTATAGGTCTCAGAGAATCATACCGTCCTGCAGTATTACATCCTATGCGACCGCTGGTGATGACCGAGAAACACAAGATTTCGGGCTACACGTTTGAGAATATGTCGCCTCAGGACGAACGATTCCTGCGCCAGAAGTTTCATCTGAACCGTATAGACAGCATTGATGCTCGTCTTGAACAGCAACTGACCACATCGATGCGAGTGGACTTGTTCTACCAGACTGCTGAATGTCGTCTGGTGCCTGAGAACTTGCCGAAAGGACGGGCGAAACGTTTGGTCATTCGCGGTGTATGGTCGAAGCAAGAGAAAGAATGGGCTGAGGCAGATGGTGTGCACGTTATTCTTTCGGCAGGTCCTCGCAAGTCGGCGCAGCTTCATGCAGGTGTACGCTATGATACCGAGGAATATGCTGCCTTACAGCTGGGGCTTGACATACCGTTAAGGACGTCGATACCCGTTAATACTGACGTCACGCTGAGGTTGGGTAAACGCCTGATGATAAGCGGCGATCTTACCATCCATCCCCGCAGCTTTACCCGCCCTACGCTCAGCTATGCTTTCCGCCGCAACGACGTGGACGTCTATTCTGATGGTGACTTAGACTATAACATTCGATACAACCAGTTCCAGGTAGAGTTTACGCCAGTCAACTTCGATTTCCGGCATTTCAATGTGCAGATAGGACTGCGTTGGGACTATATGCATTACCGCAACAGACTTGGAGCGAAGTCATCGGATTGGGTATCACCCGAAAACGAACGCTTTTATAGCTATCGTGCCCGGGTTGAGTACAACAGCGAAGACGATTGGAATTTCCCCACCCGCGGTGCCCGCTTCAAGGCTGAATATGCCTATTTGACAGACAACTTCGCCAAGATCGACGACAAACCCGGTATGAGCGATGTCAACGCTAACTGGCGCATGTCGTTCTCCTTTGGTAAGTATTTCACCCTGCAGCCGATGGTCTATGGCCGTCTGCTCTTCGGTACTACCGTACCCCCAGTATTCAGCAATACCATTGGCGGTGATTGGTTTGGACACTATGTCGAGCAGCAAATGCCCTTCGCTGGCATCGGCAATATGGAATACGTTGATAATCAGTTTGTGGCTGCCCAGTTGCAAGGTCAGCTTCACATAGGCGGTAGTAGCTATGTCCTGCTCCGCGCATCCGCTGCCCAGCAGGCTAACCAACTTGAGGAGCTCATGGACTACCATACACTGTTGGGTGGACAGGTTGCCTACTATTATAATACCCCTTTTGGTCCTGCTGGCGCAACTTTCGGCTATAGCAATCGTACGAAGTCACCCTATCTTTTCGTGAATCTCGGGTATGAATTCTGATCATCGGATTGTGCGGATCAAACGGATTGTTTTAGTGATGGCGCTCATAGTCGGGGGCGTGATGACGGAAGCTGGTGCCCAGAGTCGTGCACACCATCTGATAACCAAGGTGGACAGTCTACTGGCAAACCGATACTACAAGGCAAACATTGATACAGCATATATCATTAGACCACTGACAAAATGGACCATCAGAGCGAGAGTCAACATGTCAGGGACGATGATTAGGACTGAGGGTATAGAACAGGGGGCTCATTTTAAATCAGAAATGGAGGCCGATCATAAAATGACGATCAGTGTTGGCGTGAGCTATCTGGGCTTCTCGCTCAATGCATCGCTTAATCCTGCAAAACTGTTGGGCAAGTACCGCGATTATGAATTAAATTTCAATTCCTACGGTAAACGTTTCGGCTTCGAATTTTCTTACCAGAACGCTCATAACTTTAATGGTTGGCATGAAACAGATGGTCAGGAACGTGTTGAGTTACCTGCTGACATGCTGTCGGTGAAGACACTGAATGCGAATATCTACTATGTCTTCAATAACCGTCGCTTCTCCTATCCTGCTGCCTTCTCGCAAAGCTATATCCAACGTAAGTCTGCCGGCAGTCTCTTGTTAGCCTTGTCGGGACAGGGACAGCATGCTACGCTTAATTGGGACCAGAAGATACAGTTGAAGATGACGAATATCGGTATTGGCGCGGGCTATGGTTATAACTATGTGCCCAAGCAGGGATGGCTGCTGCACATCTCCGCCCTGCCTACCTTTATCGTCTACAGCCATACTTCGATGACCTTTGGCGATGACCGCCTGCCCTTCAATTATCATTTCCCTGAGGCCATCATCACGGGTCGAGGTGCGGTCGTACGCCAAATAAACAATAAGTTCCTGGGTATGACGATGGTATACAATTTCACCAATATAGGATACGAGAAGGAACTTGCCATACATAATATCAAATGGTATGTACGTGCCTTCTTCGGTATGCGGTTATAGTAAAATAAGGACCCTCATAGTGCCTCTTTGTGTGTCTAAACGCACTCGTTGAGTAAATAAGTCTGGATTTATTTGGTGGTTTGGGGAAATTGTTGTAACTTTGCACCCGCTTTTCGTGGCACCTGTGTCCGAAAGCCTGAAAATAACATAGTATTAACATTATAGAATTAAAACCAAAAAACAAATGATTATTGTACCCGTAAAAGAAGGCGAGAACATTGAGAAGGCCCTTAAGAAGTTTAAGAGAAAGTTCGAGAAGACTGGCGTTGTAAAGGAACTTCGTGCCCGTCAGCAGTTCGACAAGCCCTCTGTACTGAAGCGCCTGAAGATGGAGCACGCTATTTACGTACAGAAGCTGCGCGCTAACGAAGAGTAAAAAAGTACGAAAATATTTGGTGGTTTCAAGAATAATTCGTAAATTCGTTGCCGAAATAGAGATGCGACGAATATGATGATAGATGATTTCTTGAACTACTTGCGTTACGAACGGAACCGCTCCGAACTTACCGTACGCAGTTACGAACGGAGTCTGCGTGACTTTGAATCGTACTTCAAAAATCTGGAAGGTCATCTCTCTTGGGAGTCGGTAGACTCGGACATCATCCGTGACTGGATGGAGAGTTTGATGGATAAAGGCGACATGGCATCCACGGTGAACAACCGCTTGAGTGCCGTGCGTTCCTTTTTTCGTTTTGCTCTCGCCAGGGGACAGGTAACCGCTGATCCTGCCAATGTTGTTCAGGGACCGAGGAAACAGAAGCCGTTGCCGCAGTTTGTGCGGGAGGTGGATATGAATCGGCTGATAGATATTCCGCAGATGTGGAAAGGGGACTTCGGGGGCTTCCGCGCGCGTACCATAATTATATTATTTTATGAGACGGGTATCCGCTTGGCTGAACTGGTGGCCTTGAATGATCAGGATGTAGACTTCGGCATGCATCAGCTGAAAGTGACGGGTAAACGCGACAAGCAGCGCTTGATTCCTTTTGGTGAGGAGTTGGAACATGTCTTGACGGAGTATCTGCGCCGACGTGACGAGCAGTGGCCGCAACATGGCTCTGCGCTATTCCTTAACGACAAGGGAGAGCGTATCGGTCGCTGGCAGGTCCGCGCGCTGGTCAATCAGCATCTCTCGCTGGTGACTTCGCTGAAAAAGCGTTCGCCACACGTCCTTCGCCATTCTTTCGCTACGGCCATGCTCAATCATGGGGCAAATTTGGAGAGCGTAAGGAAATTGCTGGGGCATACGAGTGTGGCTGCCACGGAGATATATACCCATACGACATTTGAGCATCTGAAAAAAGCTTATGAGAATGCCCATCCAAGGGCTTAACCTTATTTATTTACCCTTTAAAAACAGGAGGTAACTATGGAAATTAAGATTCAGTCGATTCACTTCGACGCTACTGAGAAGTTACAGGCGTTCATCGAAAAGAAGGTCGCCAAGTTGGAAAAAACATTTGAGGATATTCAGAAGGTTGAGGTTCAGTGTAAGGTGGTGAAACCGGCCACCGCCCAAAACAAGGAAGTCGGCATGACAGTTTCTGTCCCTGGAACGACACTGTTTGTGGAGAAGGTGAGTGATACTTTTGAGGAAAGTTGCGACCTTTGTGTGGACTCAATGCGTGTCCAACTTCAGAAATTCAAGGAAAAATTAAGGAATAGATAAAAAAAAGTGCGAAAAGTTTTGGTAATTCAAAAATAATGCCTACCTTTGCATCCGCTTTCCGATAGTAAGACTCCAAATCGGTTAGCGGATGCTTGAGTAGCATGCCTCTTTAGCTCAGTTGGCCAGAGCACGTGATTTGTAATCTCGGGGTCGTTGGTTCGAATCCGACAAGAGGCTCTGAAATGTCGACTGAAAGAGGTGACACATTGAGGGTGGTTTCCAGAGTGGCCAAATGGGGCAGACTGTAAATCTGTTGTCTTTCGACTTCGGTGGTTCGAATCCATCACCACCCACTTCCGATGAAAAGGAAGTTTAGTGTTGCGGAAATAGCTCAGTTGATAGAGCACTAGCCTTCCAAGCTGGGGGTCGCGGGTTTGAGCCCCGTTTTCCGCTCATAGCTCGCTGTTATAGCTCAGTGGTAGAGCACTTCCTTGGTAAGGAAGAGGTCCCGAGTTCAAGTCTCGGTAACAGCTCTTGAGAAAACGACGATTTAAATCGGATAATTCACTTATAAAACAATAAAATAGAAAAGCTATGGCTAAAGAACAATTTGTGCGCACCAAGCCGCACGTGAACATCGGTACTATTGGTCACGTTGACCACGGTAAGACTACTCTGACTGCTGCTATCACCAC
>Ga0247611_10010003_pt1 | contig 11240 bp, 6 predicted proteins | sample 177DNAGHGhighgp2_FD_192422 | JGI IMG/M metagenome (GOLD analysis project Ga0247611, IMG submission 192422) | Sheep rumen microbial communities from Palmerston North, Manawatu-Wanganui, New Zealand - 1770 DNA GHGhigh gp2 | ecosystem: Host-associated > Mammals > Digestive system > Stomach > Rumen ... | reverse complement strand
CATGGAGATGATCTGAATGCTGGATTATTTGTACCTTTGCAAGTGATATGGATATTCGGGAATTACCGATAGTTGCTTTATAAGGACTATACTATAGTCCCTATTCTATAAATAGGGACTTATAAATATTCATAGATAGACCTGGTGGAGGTCTATCATGACGTATTTAAGAATCGGATCATTGAATATGAGACATAAGAACGACATCGCGCTGGCGGCGACAACGGCCAGAAGCTAAAACTTCCTTTTTCTCAAGCCACTTTTCGACCCGAATAGTGCCATAATTCTCCCCGAATAGTGCCATAATTCCCCATGAATAGTGCCACTTTTTACGGCTCAGTCCGATACCTGTTTCAAATTGTAGTTGATACGGTACTGCATCTGCTTATACTGTTCCCGCTCGTCACCGACCTCAGTAATAATTGGCAGCAGATAGCCAAAGGATGAGCCTGCATACTTGTCCACCAGCTATCGGCAGTAACTTACATTACAATTCAGTTGAATTTACTTCGACTGCATATCGTAGACCACTTGCATGAGCTTCTTGCCTAATTCATCGGCGAGCTCCATGGTCTGTGCTTCGCTGTAGACGCGGATAATCGGTTCGGTATTCGACTTACGCAGGTGAACCCAGCGGTCGGGGAAGTCGATCTTCACACCGTCAATGTCGTTGACCTGAGCAGAATTGTCCTGGGCGAACATCTCCTTCACCTTCACGAGGATGGCGTCGACATCGGTCTCAGGCGTGAGGTCGATGCGGTTCTTGGCAATCTGATAGTCAGGGAAGGTACTGCGCAACTCAGAGGCTGTACAACCTTTCTGAGCCAGACTCGACAGGAAGAGTACGATGCCTACCAGGGCGTCGCGACCGTAATGGCTCTCAGGATAGATGACACCGCCATTGCCTTCGCCGCCGATGACAGCACCTACTTCCTTCATCTTTGTGGTGACATTGACTTCACCAACGGCTGCTGCGGTATACTGTCCACCGTGCTTTACCGTAACGTCGCGCAGGGCGCGGGTAGAGGAGAGGTTGCTCACGGTATTACCTGCCGTATGACTCAGGACATAGTCGGCCACAGATACAAGGGTGTACTCCTCACCGAACATGACACCGTCTTCACAGATGAAGGCCAGACGGTCAACATCGGGGTCGACCACGATGCCGAGATCGAAACCGCCCTGACGCATCTTGTCCATAATGCCCTGAAGGTTCTTCTCCAGCGGCTCGGGATTGTGGGCAAAGTCGCCTGTGCACGCACCGTTGAGAATCTCATAGTCTACGCCGATGGCCTTGAACAGGTCGGGCAGAATGATGCCGCCCACCGAATTGATGGTGTCCACGCAGACGCGGAACTTACGTTTCTTGATGGCCTCGACATCAGCTAACTTCAGCTGAAGGACGGAGTCAATATGGCGCTGGTTGAAACTATTATCATCGGTATAACTGCCCAGATGGTCCACATCGGCATAGTCGAAGTCCTCACGGGCTGCGATATCGAGTACCTCTGCACCGTCGGCAGCGGTCAGGAACTCTCCTTGGTTGTTCAGCAACTTCAAGGCGTTCCACTGTCGGGGGTTATGTGAGGCGGTGATGATGATGCCACCATCTGCTCCGGCCATCGTGACAGCCAATTCCGTAGTGGGGGTTGTGGCATAGCCGATGTTGATAACATCGAAACCCATGCCCATGAGGGTACCGCAGACCACATTCTTCACCATCTCACCAGAGATGCGGCCGTCGCGACCTACGATGATCTTGTTTGACTTCATCCCCTGACGGCGGATGAAGGTGGCGTAGGCCGTGGTGAATTTTACTATATCTAATGGATTGAGGGTATCACCCGTGCGTCCGCCAATGGTTCCGCGGATGCCTGAAATTGATTTGATCAGTGTCATAATCGTTTGTGTATACTAAAAAATCGTTATGCTTCGCGTTGGAAAATGATGTTGTAGAAGAATGGGGTTACGTTACCGCTGGCAGAGGTGTGTCCTTGACTGTGGGGAACGATAAGTCGAACCTTAGCCACCTCATCGTCTTCACTCTGGGGCAGACCGATGTTGATGTAGTTAAAGGGGACGAGCCAACCAGCGGGAACAGTTGCGCTCTGATAGGTGTAATACATATTACCGTATGTGGCGCTGTCAAAGGTGAGACTGGCCAACTTCGTGAAGACGGCAGAGAAAGTACCGCTCGTACGTGTGATACGCATCACATCGGGAATAGGAGCCAGGAAGGGCGTATTGTTCAGTGAGGTATATCCTCCGTTGAGGATGTCATACTCGGAATAGCGGCAGACAATATTAACGGTTTCGCCGTCTTTGAGCTTCTCACCGCAACCAACACGTATAATCTGCATATAGACACCGCTCTTGTCGAGTTTGACAAATTCGTTGCGGCTGAGATCGGTCTTGTAGCCGTTCTGCACAAACTGATCCTCGGAAATGACGGTGATGCTGGAGTCGGCAATAAACTTGTTGATAGCATTGCGCTCCTTCTCCTTCATGTCACCATAGGTCTCGTAGTCGTTACAACTGGCGAGAACGGCAATGGCTGCTATTATAATCAGTACATATTTCTTCATATCGGCTGCAAAGATACATTTTTTTTTTCAGACAGAATAATATTTAAGACATAATAACATTGTAACATCTTTGCCTTCTGTCTATTTCAGACGGTCGGCGAACGCGGCGATGGCCTGTTTGACGACCTCGATGGCTTCATCGACACTACAGTTCAAGCGCCCGCCGGAGGCATTCAGGTGACCGCCACCGTTGAAGAATTGTTCTGACATCAGGTTACAGGGGAAATCGTCGACGGAACGCAGACTTACCCAGATGGTATTCGGCTTGTCGGTGTCTTCGCGCAGCGAGATGGAGAGTTTCAAACCCTTGATCTGCTGTGGGATATTCACCAGACCCTCGGCATCGCCCTTGATGAAATGGAAACGGTCCAAATCTTCTTTTGTCAGAGCATAGAAGGCTGTGTGGTATTCCGGCATCACTACCAGTTTTTTATACATCACGTAACCCATCAGACGCAGACGGTTCTCGCTGTAGTTATGGTAGACGTTACGGTAGATCTTGTCCTTGTCGATACGTTTCGTGAGCAGCTCACCGATGATGAAGTAGATTTCCGGCCGGCTTGAGGCGAAGGTGAAGCCGCCGGTATCCGTCATCATACCGCAGTAGACTGGAATGGCAAACTGCTTGTTCATCTGGTCGAAGGCCTGCAGTTGCCAGACAATGCGGAAAATGATCTCGCTGGTGCTGCAAGCCTCAGGCTCGGAGATGACCAGCTCGGCCGGCACTTCTGGCTTCAGGTGATGGTCGATGAGCACCTTCGGCGCAGGGGAACTGACCATCGCCTGTTCCATCTCGTCGATGCGGCTCGGCGCATTGTAGTCGAGACAGAATATCAGGTCGGCAATTTTGAAGAGCATGTCGCACTTCTCGCGGTGCTTGTCGTAACGTACGATTTTCTCCGTATTTGGCAACCAATGCAGGAAGTCGGGGAACTGGTCGGGCACAATCACAGTGGGTTCCTTGCCCAGTGAACGCAGATATTCAGCCCACCCCAGTGAGGAGCCGATGGCATCGCCGTCAGGACTCTTGTGAGTGGTGATGAGGATATTGGTCGATGAGGAAATCAGCTGGCTTAGTTGAGCCAGCTGATCGTCTGTCAGTATGTCTATATTCATTTAGAAAAGTTTGTTGGGATAGACACCTTCGTCCACAAGCTTCTGAATGCGGGCAACGGTAGAGTCACGGTCGGCAGCGTAGGTCACACCAAACCACTTGCTGGTGGTGTCGAGCACTTCGACGGTAGCTGTTCCTTCGTTGATGAGCTTGTTCACCATCAGGGGGATAAAGAACTCTGCCTTCAGGTTCGTCATGTTCTTCGGGTCGCTGAGGAACTCCTTGAAGTATTCCTCAGAATACTCGAAGTAGTCGGGTGTGAAGCCCCACATGTTCATCGAGACGGGGGTGTTGTCATCGACAACCGTCCACTTGCCCTCTTCGTCCTTGTAACGGATGGGCTCGCTGGCAGCTCCGGCGTCAGAACCGTCCTCAGCACAACGTACAATCTCCGTACGCTCTACAACGGTGGTCAGATGGCCTTTCTCGTTCGTCGAGCAGATACCACGGGCCACGGTGCCGTTTTCGCTCAGGGTATTGCCTACGCGGAATCCTACCATTGCATACTGGTTCTTGGCGCCCTCGGGCAGGTTGCTCAGGAACTTACCGATCACCATGAAGGCATCGCGGTTGTAGAAGTCGTCGCAGTTGATGACGCAGAAGGGTTCTTTGATCACGTCCTTGCCCATCAGCACGGCGTGGTTCGTGCCCCAGGGCTTCTGACGGCCTTCGGGTACGGTGAAGCCTTCGGGCAGGGCGTCGAGACCCTGGAAGCAGAGTTCGCAGGGGACGTGACCCTCATATTTCGCAAGAATCTGTGTACGGAACTGCTCCTCGAAGTCTTTACGGATGACCCATACGATCTTGCCGAATCCAGCCTGGATGGCATCGTAGATACTGTAGTCCATGATGGTCTCACCATTGGGACCCAGACCATCGAGCTGTTTCAAACCTCCGTAGCGGCTTCCCATGCCTGCTGCCAGAAGAAAAAGGGTTGGTTTCATAAGCTATTTCTTTTTTGAGTTATATTAAATTGCCTGCAAAGGTAATAAAAAGATTGAAGACTGACAATGAAAGAGTCCCGTTTTTTGTTACTTTTAACATCACCGTCATCGATAGTGCCATCATTTTTAGAAAGGATAGCCGATGGCGAAGTGGAGGGTCTGGCGGTCCTTGAAGGAAAGAGCAGAGAAGTAGCCGCCTGAACCGGTGTCGTAAGGCGTATGGAGGGCGATGCCCCAGTCGATACGGATGACCAGAAAACCAAGGTCGTAGCGCAGACCGACACCCGTGCCGAGGGCAAGATGGTCGAGTAGTCGCGAGGGCTTGAAGTAACTGTCCTCATAGAAGCTTTTGAAGAAATCGTAGACTTCTCGGGATTCTTCATCCAGGCTCTCGTAGTCGATGTCATCATCTTTCAGGTTCCACACATTACCCGTATCGAGGAAAACGGCACCGTTCAGGTTGCCGAACAGTTTTGTCCTGTATTCGAGATTGGCCACGAACTTGAAGTCGCCGTTCTGCATGAGGTAGGCACCCTGACGGGTGGTCGCTGAGCCGTCGAAGGCGCCTGGACCGATCTGGCGCACGCCGAAGGCTCTCACACTGTTGGCACCACCTACATAGAAGCTTTCACTGAAAGGAATATCCTGGCTGTTGCCGTAATCGTAGATGATGCCAGCATTCAGATGGCCCACCAGCTGGCTCGAAGGGGTAAGACTCCAAGTCTTCGTAAAATCGGTCTCGAGGCGCACGAACTGCGAGTAGGGGGTCTTGAAAAGCGTCTTGTTCTTCTCGTTGAACGAGTGACCGCCAGCCAAGTCCCACAGCGATACCAGATTGCCCGACTCCTCGATAGTGGTCTCCCAGCGGATGGGGTTTCTGAGGGTCGCAGGACTGGTATAAGTATAGGTGTAGCGCATCTTCGGGATGAAATAGTCCTCCATCGTAGCCATGAGATAGGGATTGTTGATGATGACGGAGTCGAACTTGTCGGTATGACTGTTCATGAACTGGTATTTTAACGTCAGCGGCGAGAATTCGTGGCGGCTGCTGGCAGAGGGTTGCCAACGGTAGGTCCATTCGCCGGCAACGATGTGCATCTTGTAATATTCCGGACGGCGGACAACGTCGCTCGACACCTTGGCGTAGGTCGTCGGGGCGGCATAGAATCTTCTGCGGCGAGGACGACCGTTGCCGTCACGACGGCGGGGCTCATTGCGGTAGAAGGGTGCAATGATACGGGGGAATTCGATCGAGGCATCCGCACCATATTGGTAGCTGCTCATGTCGGAACCTTGACTCCCTTGCCATTCGTAGTTGCCGTGCAGGTTGATGTCGAGTTTCTCACCGCCATGGAAGGCATTGAGCTTCGTAAAACCGATCTTTACCTCCGGACCGTAACGGCCGTTAGTCCTTCCGATGAGGTTTGTCTCGGTATAGAAGCTGTAAGGCTTGTCGAACACGCAGTTCAACAGGAGGTCGAGGGTATCTGTGTCTGCCCTGGGGGTAAACTGGAAGTCGGTAGTGCTGAAGACACCTGTGGCGTTGATCTTGCTTGCGGACTCGAGATACTTCTCATAGGAGAAAGTCTGGCGGGGGCGTAGCTGCAGGTTCCTCAGGATGACACCCGGCCGGATGGGAGAGTGTTTGCCATTATAGTGGATGGTCAGGTTCCGGCGCTTGGTAGAGTCGGTCATTTGTTCGCGCATGGTTTTGCGGAACTGCACATCGATATGTCCGATAGACCATTTGTGAAGTGCATTGTCGGGGATAGCGTCTGCCAGTTGGAAACGGAGTTGTGCCTTGTCGGCTACGGCGAGGGTGTCGGCAAGATAGGAGGCATAGCTGGAGTTGTAATAGTAGTAGCCGTTGTTTCGTAGGAGTGTACCGACACGGGATCGCTCGTCATCAAGGGCTGCCACACTAAAGGCACTGCCTGGCTTGATGAGACTCTCGTGACTGGTAGAGTCGATCAGGTGTTGGATGGTGTCGGGGAAGTTGACGTAGGCCACGGAGTCGAGTGTAAACAGAGAGTCGAGCCTGACGGAATAACGGATCTTGCTTTTCTTGGGATTCTTCTGGGGGATAATCTCATAGTCGACATTGCCCCTGAAATAGCCGTTGTTCCGGAGAATGCTCTTGGCCACGGATGCACGTAAGGAAGGGTTCACCTGACTCATCAGTACCGGTGGCTTGCCGAACGACTTAGTCATCCATTTTGCAAACTTGCTGTCCTTGCCCGAGTAATGGTTGTAGACCCATAGATGCCAGGACCAAGGGACACTGAAATAGCTGCTGCCGAAGAGTGAACCGTTGGGCTCGGTGGCGAGGGCTGCCTCAATCTCTTCCTTGGTGGTCTCGAGGTGGGTGGCGAAACTGTCTTTCTTCTCGTCGATATAGACGATCTTCTTCAGACCCGTGAAGAGCTGTTCGTCCTCGGGGATGTTCTTCGTCATCGAACAGGATGAAAGAAAAATACAACAAAGACTATAGAATAATAAACGACAACTCAGACCGCTCGGCTTTGCCGCTTCGCTCTGCGAAGAACATAGACAACTTTTTTTGATATAACTTGTTGGGGCGGGGGCTTTCCCCCCGCCAATGACAATATTAGATGTTGTCAATGTTCTTCGCAGAGCGAAGCGGCAAAGCCGAGCGGTCTTTGTTGTCGTTAAAAACCTCTTCATTGTCTTGTAGTCTTAATTGAGTCGGTGGTGACGGAGTCGCGCCGCAGTGACATGCTGCCAGGCTGTCGCATCGGCATGGGCTGCTGCTCTTTCCGCCAGAAGCGGATGATGTCCCAGAAGTTATCGAGCTTACGACGCCAGACGAAACCGCCGCCGTACTCACCGGTGTAGCCTTCGAGCCAGTCGTAGACATTCTGTTTATAGAATAACTTGATGTTCTGTGTGGCGTTCTGGTTCAGGCGGTACTCCATCGTGACGTTGTCGAAGAAGGAGTTCTTCTGACCCATCATTTCGTTGGAGCCCGACGATACCTTTCCGCCAATCTGTATCTTCAGACGGTTGTCCCACAAGCGTTTGGCGAACTTGAACGAGTAGTCTGTGTGCATGGAACCCGAAGCATCGGTGCTGTTATCGATGCCCACGCTGAGGTCGAGGGTCTTGAAGGCTGAGCCGGCAATGTTGTTAATCTCACTCTGAAGGAAGCTGCTGAGGGCTGAGTTCATGGAGAACTTTCCGGTGTTGCTGTCGGTGAGATACATGCCGGTGGTGAGCATGGTCACGGCAATCTTCCCGCGTTCCTCGGTCGACATGCTCTGCAACTCACCGCGGATGGTGTTGTCCTCCGGTGCATCGATGATGAACTCCAACCCCATGTCGTTAAGGGTCTTGGTGATGATGACGCCACAATCGAAGGCAACACTGCGACTCGTACCGCCCTCGCTGCCGACAGTGGCCTTGGTGTGTTCGGTGGCGGTGATGTTGAGTCGGGGATTCATCGGATTGCCTGTGAATTCCACATAGCTGCCGTCCTTGATGGAGAAGGTCTTCAGCGGGATGATGGGCAAAGAGTATTTCATCTCACCGTTGGAGAGGGTGTAACGACCTGTGAGGTTGATGCCTTCGTTATTGTATCTCAAGCGCAGGTCGCCGCCACCCATCAAGTCGATGTAGTTGCTCTGTTCAGCATTGAGGTTACAGAGGATACGGGCTCCCTCCGACACGCTGATTGTCAGGTCGGCCTCGATACCAGTGGGGGTGGGACGGGTGACAACGACCTGGGTGGTATCGCTGAAGTCTGTGAACTTTACCAACTCGTCGAGAAGGTTGTCGGTAGACAGTGGAGAATCGAGCAACATATAGGTCATGTCTGTAGAACCCAACACATCGAGACGACCACGCATATTGAGCTGGTCGACAGGCCCCTGCATACGGGCAAAGAAGTTAACGAAGGCCTTGCCGAAGGCGATGGACTTGGACTCCTGCTTGGCGTTGATAAGCAGGAGGTTGCGGGCCCGCATACGCATATCCATAGTGACGTGCTCTGTGTCAGAGAAATCGACGCTACCCATTAAGTTCAGAGGCTGGTCGTTATAGGCGTAGAGTCCGAAGTTCTCCAACAACAACTGGCTGCCGACGATACGGACGGGGTCATTATCGAAACGCATCCGGATGCCGTAAGGCTGACTGACAAGATAGGCATCTTCCACGTAGATCTCACCATTGACCTTCGGATGGGCTGTGGTTCCTTTGATCTCGAGTTTACCTTCACCATAGCCTTCGAGACCGATGAGTTGGTCTGGTACGAAACCATTAGCTATCGACAACGGGAAACGGTTCATCGTAAAACTGGCATCGAGCTGTCCGTTGTCCATATTATGGTAGCTGCCACTGAGCAAGCCGAATTCTTCGCCGTCGAGCAACAGGTGGGCTTCGATGGCATGCGAACCATCTTCCTTCATAAGGTAAACCATTTCCGTGCTGATGTTTCCGATGGGTGAGTTCTCGAGGAACATACCTTGTACGGCCATATCGGAGGCCACGGAGATGTGGCCGTTCTGATCCTGAAGGATATGGTAGTCCCCTTGCAGGTAGCCGGAAACGCGTGGCAGATAGGGTATGACCGAGGTCAACTCGCCGAGGTCCAGGCGGTTGATACTCACGGTGAGGTCTTGCTGCATCGTCGAGTCTTGGTTTTCGGTGTAGAGCTTCAGACCTGTATTGTCGTCGGCGATGAGATCGACTTTCGCTTGTATCTTGTTGCCTTTTCCAAGGAAGATGTAATTGTCTTTGTTCAGGTTGAATTCCTTGTAACCGATGGTAGGACGGTCGGGCATCAGCTTGAAACGTATACCTTCACTTTCCATTTCTGCCGTGGCACCGATGCGGATGCCCATACGCTCCTTGTCGTCATAGTAGCGCAGGCCGGCAAGAGCGCCGTGCTCATGCAGGTGACCGTCAATCAGGGCGTTGAACACGAACTGCGGATTACGGCGGTTGTTGCAGATCTGACCCTGATAGGTCAGACGTTCACCTCTCTGTGTGAGGTTCAGACGGATGGTGTCGATACGGGTGCTGTCATAGACGAGCGAGTAGAGATGACTCTGACCATTGATGCCTGTTATGGGAGAGGTGGTGAGGTCGAGGAACAGTTCCTTGAACTCGATGTTGCTGGTTTTCAACAGGTTGGCAATAGGGTTGTTGCGCTTGCTCTCCACATGAAGTTTCATGGTGGGCAGGAGTCGTTTGATGGCAGACTGGTCGATGATTCTCTGCTCAAACTGTGCGATGGCAGAGTCGGAGAGTTGCGAGAACTGCTTCAGAAGACGTTCATAACCACCGCTGCCATCAAGTTTTACAATAAAATCGCCGCTCTGAGCTCGTAGATAGGTGGTGTCGGGGTTGGTATTCAACAGAATACCGATGTCCTCTGGGCGATAGCTTTTCTGCTCGTCCTGGATAAACAGGTTACTGAGATAGCCATTAATAGAATGGGTCTGCTTCATGTCAGAGGTGATGTCGAGATGTCCACAGAGTCCTATGGCGAGGGTGTCGTTGACGAGCCGCATCCTGAAGAGGTCGGCACGTGCGATGTCGGCACTGATGGTACCATCGAAATGTTTGGCACCCAATAGCGCATCAATGTCGATACTGCCATTGAAGAGGTTGTTATGTCCCGTGAGGGTGGCTTGCGCCCGACCATTCTGAAGGTTGGCCTTGGCGGTCATACCGCTCAGGTCCCAATGGCCGTACTGCAATTGTTGGATGGTAGCGTCGGCTGTGAGATGACTACGGTTGGAGAAGAAGTCGGTGCCGTAGCCTTTGGCCTTGATGTCTGCAGTGACTGTGTAGAGCGAGTCTTTCGGCATGAAGTGGTGAAGATTCAGCTTGTTCACCTTGATGTCGGCATCATAGGTCATCAGCTCGGGAACCATCTGCCCTTTTGCATTGAGGGGGATGATGGCGTTGCCCTTCAGATGCAGGGTGCCGTTGCCTTCACGGGCGGTGAAGTCGGCTGCGTATTTGGTGGCATCGGCCTTGAGCGTGCCGTCGAGACTGATACCATTGGGGATACGGTAGTTACTCATCGTCTTGGAATCGAGTAGGGCGGTGACGAAACTCAGGTCCTGTGACTTGGTACTGAGTTTTAGGTCTGCCTTCATCTTCGACGGCTCTGTCAGGTTGTCGGCTGTGCCGTTGACAGTCGCGTGGAAGGCCGTGGGTAGGTTGATGTCAAGACCCGTAAACGCCATCTGCTGCATATTGCCATTGATGGAACCTTTGATGCTCAATGGGTGGTTGGGATAGCGTTGGATGAAGCGTTGGGGCATGTCGCCCATGAATTTCATCAGGTCTTGTTTGCCCAGTTGCGCATTGAGTCGCATTTTCATCTGACCAGGATGCTTCGTGTCGAAGGCGCTGAAGTCCATGTCCACTTCCGTAAAGAGATCACTATCAGGGGTTTTCAGATACAGGGCAGGAATCTGAACGTGACTGAAGGTGGAGTCGAGTCTGATGCCTCCCGTCATCGAGGTAATCTGCAATCCGCTCTTCTCCTTCAGGGCTGTCTGACGTATATATAAAGATGTACCTGACGGGGTGTAGCTGATGGAGTCCAGACCGAGTTGGATGTCT
>Ga0247611_10010002_pt1 | contig 11241 bp, 12 predicted proteins | sample 177DNAGHGhighgp2_FD_192422 | JGI IMG/M metagenome (GOLD analysis project Ga0247611, IMG submission 192422) | Sheep rumen microbial communities from Palmerston North, Manawatu-Wanganui, New Zealand - 1770 DNA GHGhigh gp2 | ecosystem: Host-associated > Mammals > Digestive system > Stomach > Rumen... | reverse complement strand
TAATGTACTAAATGTTTTTAATTTATCAACTGTTTCAGATGATTTTATATTATTTGTTTTTAAATTTGTATTATTCGGTATATTATTTAAATTTGAAATTTGCGAAATATTTGGAATTGAATTAGCATCATTTAAAATATTATTTTGAGGATTCATATAATTGTTCATACATTCTTTAGTGATATTTTGAATGATATTCGAACGTTTTATTGTTTGTGATAAATTTTGTGTAGGAGTAGCAATTGTTGCTATGTCTGTTTTCATACATATAATAGATTTTAAAATATCATCTAAAGTATTTTGAATCTTATTCATTTCATTTTCATTATTTTGTTTATTTTTATTTAATTTTAATTTGTTCATATAATAAATTGATGAATACCATGAAGCATAAGAATCAATAAATAATTCGGGAATATAAGTATGATTATTAATTTTTATTTTTGATAATTTAGAATACTTACATAAATTTTTATAAATATTACTTTTAAAATAGTTATCTGTATTTGTTATAATTATGTTATTGTCAATATTAATAATATCTATATAATTAATATTATCACGTTTTAAAAAATCTTCATCTTTAAATTCCATTATGAGTATAAAAAAAAATACCATTAAATAATGATGACATAATTAACAATAATATTATTAATTACCAAAAACAAAAATAGAGGTGAGGTTAAAGAAAATCATACATTTTAATAAAATCTGGCAGAATTTTATTAAAATTTAGTGTATGAGTGAGAAGTTACATATATCAGCCTCTCCAAGTTCGCTTTATTTCTCTAGGAGTCGCTTTGTCCTAGGCAGTTTATTCTAACTACAAACTCTTCCTTCCAGTTCTATCGGTCGCCCCTTCCCATACAAATACTCGCGTCAATTTTTATCCTGTGACGCCTGGCATATGGTCCAGTGTGGCTTCGTACGCACCACCCCTCTAAGTACCCCAGCTGTCGGACTACTTAAAGATAAGCAGGATACATCCGTTAATGAGGCGGATGTGGGATTTGTTGCTCTCGGTATCCCAACCTCAGACTGCTATCAAACAGACGACGTTTAATTAATTCAGGTAAACTCCCCTACACTTCTTTCCTTTGGAAATCCGTAAAATGTCAGAACTTTTACAGCGTTCAACTGTCACTATCACTGCCAGATGATAATTATCAATATCGGATGAGTATCCCGCCTCTTTTAGAAAGAAGTAAAGAAGAGAAGATTAGTTTCTAGATAACTAATCTAATTAGGGTTTTATAGGATAACCCTAAACCAAGGGCTTGAATTCAATAGGGATTTTTCAGGTTTATCCCGAACCTTCTTAAGTGCTAATAATATAAATCAATTATCACTTGTTCTAATAATAAACAATAATAGTAATATTTCATTAGTAATTATCAATTTTGGCAAAAAATATAATTTAATGTTTTAAATTAATATTTTATATATCAATTGAATTATTGGAGTGGTAATGCCATCATTTTCATTTTGAATAATTTCATCATTTAATAAATAACATTTGAACTAATAAACAATATTAAATATGTACATATTTCACATCATTCTTTAATTTATAAATTTTGACTCCATTAATTGTATATTTATAAATATATTCTTCTCTTTCTTTAGAAATTCTCTTTACACTATTATTTTCGTAATTTTCTTTTGACAATGAATTTGAGTTAGCTCTTTCGACAATTACCTCTTGTATTTTATCATCTTCATATTTTATAATAGTTCTACTAATGAAATCATCATGATAATATTTAGTTGATAACGTTTCATTATCTTTAATTTCATATTCATTATAACCGTTTATAAGTTTTCCTTTTATAGATTGCTTAATCAAATTTCCATTTTTATCATAATCAAATTCACGGATTTCTTCATAATTTTTATCAAATATTTTTAAAACTTTGTATTTGTCGAATTCAAATGAATAGTTGTTATTACTACAACGTTCTTTAATAGTATCATCTATAATATCATAAGTTATACTTTTAATTTGACATATATTATCTGAGTATGAATATTCATAAACTATTTCTTCATTAATGTTAACATCTATTTGAATACATTTTATTAATTTACCTTTATCATATTTAAATTTATATGAAATCAAACCTTTAGGAAGAACTTTGTCAAATGATATTAATAAATTATTTTCAAATTTTGGATCAATATATTGATTTGTAGTAAAGAAATCAAATGAATAATCATAACCGATCATTAACGGATTATCCAAATTTTTGATATATTTAAACATTTGAGATAAAATAAAATATTTGACAAAAATAATTCTAATAAAATTATTATTACATTACATTCCAAAATTTTGTTCATAATATCGTTGATAATCATTTAAAATTTGGCAAGTATATTTATCCTCACCATTTCTATCTCTAATACCTAAACGTTTATAATATTCATCTTCATTATTAACAGTTAAATAAATACATCTATGTGTTATATTATTTTCTATATCTGAAATAATAATATTTAAAATATCTGAAATAGTTTGATTAATATTATCATTAACAATTTTACTAAATTTAATTTGATCAGAATATTCAAACATATTATGTTTTTGTAAAATATCATTATAATGTGTTATAATCATTTTATATTCATCTTTTGTTAAATTACCTTTTAAATATTCTTTATCACTAAAACAATATACAGCATCATAAGGTATTCTTTCAAATATATTGATATTTTTAGAATGTTTAAAATTGTTTTCAGTTAATAATGTATCCCAAATATCTAATATATAATTTTGAAAAGTGAATGTTGATATTTTATTATTCATTTTCATTTCAAATAATAGTTGTCCTGTTTTATTATATGTTATGTATTCAGGATATTTATTAATTTTAATATCATAATATTCCAAAATATCTGATATCAATTGAAGAATTGTAGATTTTCCTACACCAATTGTACCAGTAATAATTAAATTATATTTTTTATCTTTAAATAATTCTGGTTTAATTATATTTTGATTATTGGAAATATATGAAATAATAGTTTTAATGAATAAATTTTTATCAACAAAGTTCATTTAAATTTTAATTAAAAAAATTATTTTTAAATTATTCATTATTAGTTATAAAAATATATCTATTTAATAAAATGTTTATTTATGAAAAATGGTATATATTATCTTATTGGCTTATTTTTAACTGTGTTTCTCATATTATTGATAATTAATATTATTATTACTATTATTATTACAAATAATGCGATTAATATTAATTTACTTAAAACATTATATAAACTACCTGAATGATCACAAATAACATCATTACTACCACCTTTGAACATGTTTCCCACGTTTTTTATAATATTTGGATTATGCGTATCATCATTTAACATAAGATAATAATAATAATTGAACAATCCATCAAAAAAGTTATTTAGTAATGTATTATTTCTTAAATCAATTTGATTACCATTTGTACTATATAACATTATAATATAAGTATATATGGTAAATATTAATGTTACACGCCAGTAATTTTTTGTACTTTCGCTATTAAATTCCCTAAGACAACAAATTTCTTTTAAATAATTACAATTAGGATAAGTTTGATTTGTAATGTTAACGACAAAATGATATCCATTATTATTATTAAATATGTCATGGTATGAATGTAAATCAACAATAAAATTATTTATATCAAGTATACCATTAGGTAGTATTAATATGTTGTTTAATATACCACGTAATTCGTTACTATAATCACTAAAATGAAAACGATAAAGTGTTGTAGTAATAGGTATATTTGTAACTTGGTAAGGTCCATATATTGGATCAATTAATGTATTTGTAATATTTAGATTTAAGATACCATTTAGATTCATAATACGATATATGAATGTAGGTTCTAAGAAATTTCCATCAACCAATGAAAAAGTATTATTTTCATTTTTAATAATAATAGCAGCATGCCCGGCTCCGTGTATTGGTGACGCTTTATCATTAGGTTCAACAACAAATAATCCATCTATTTTATTTTGCCCAACACGTTGTAAATAATCATTTTTAATATCACTTGTATAAAGATTAATTTCATTTAAATGTAACATTTTACTAAATTCTAAGTCTGAATAAGTATGATCCACTATTAATAAAATAAGATCTACGAAATGTCGATATACTATATAACATAAATAATGTTTACGCATTGCTGGATTTAACATTATATATTGAGATGAAAAATTGATTGCAATATTATCATTTGTCCATTGTAAATTATTAGTAATATATGTTAAATAAGGCATTAAAGCATATACTGAACATACTCCAAAATTATTAAATATACTTGCTAATTCGGTTGAATTACCCAAATAGTTTTTTAATTTAAAAGGAACACAATATTTATCCAATAAAAATTGGCCTACTGATTGAACATCAGTAGAGTGTATAAGTATTCTAGTATTATTTGATATTGCTAGTTTAATATCATCTTCTTTTAAAGTTCCGTTTTGGTTTAGATATAAACTTCGATTAGCAGCAGTATCGTTAATTGTAAAATTATTATCATTTATTACACAAATATGAAAACAAGTGTTAAATTGTTTACATAAACTAGCAGTTAATGCTGTAAAATTTTGAAATATATTAAGAAATGGTATTTTTTGCTTGCATGTAAATAAACAGCAAATTTCAAAATATAATTTTATAGCTAAATAGGAAACAGTGAAATATTCGTATGTTAATTTTGTTATTGCGGTATAATTTTGATTGTTGAAATTAATATATAAATCTACTGTATCACTAAATAATGTTGATGCGTGTAATTTAGCTTTTATAGTTGTGTCTCCATATTTTGCAGTAATTAAAACTGTGATACTGTCATCCTTATAGATTTTAGCATAAACATTTGCTTCATTTCCAAACATTTTTTTGTCGTGAAATTTAAGATGTTTAACATTTTCCACAACCAATATAGACTTATATGTATTTTCATTATTATCATTAAAATGTAATATTAATTTTTTTTCTCTTTCTTCTTCCATTTATTATAATAAAAATATTTTTGTGTATTTTTGTTTTTAACGCTAATGTTAATATTAAATATTATATTATTTAATTTATTCATTTATTTAATTTATTTAATTTATTTATTATTTAATGACATGGACTCTTGCCATTGATGTTGGCAAAAAAAATATGGGATACGCATTGTATAATAGAAATGTGTTTAAATACGATTTATTTAACATCGAAGAACAAATTAAAATTAAGAAATTAAAAGGAGATATGCCTAGTAAACGTGTAAAAGTTATAGTTATGTGGTTTCAAGGATTAATACAAAAATATGATATTTTAGAAGTAGTAGTTGAAAAACAAGTTAAAAAAAATGGTATAGCGATGATGATTGAAAATTCACTTTTAACATTAGCTTGTATCTATTCCGTAAATTTTAAAATTTACGATCCTAAAAATAAATTTCAATATATACCTGTTAAATTTGTATCTGAGAAAAAAGAACATAAAAAAATATCAATACATTATGCTTGGAATATTTTATATAATTTCAAATCAGATATGAATTATTTCATTAAATATAAGAAGAAAGATGATATATCTGATGCTATATGTATGGCATTAATGTCACGAGAAAAAGATGATAATTTGGTAAGATTTTTAATCACAGATCATACAAATAATGATTTATTGTCAAATTTAACAGAATGTATTAAATTTAAGCAAATAAATATTAATAATAATGATACATATTATTAATTAATGATTATTTAATGTTAGTATTTTAATTGATGTTAATTAATGTTATTATTAATATCAACGTTTTAAATCTTATTAATATCAACTTTAAATATTAATAATCAGTATTATACATCAATATTTGTTTTATCATTAATAATATTTTTATCAAAGTAATTACATTTTTATTAAAAATAAAATGTCATCAAATACAATAACATATGCTTCAGAACCATTATTAACACAGCATGCTATACGTCAAGGTATATTCGATGCTGTTAAATTAAAATCAAATTATAATCTTTTAATTAATGAAGGTAATAAAAATAAAACTGGAGGTATATTTACCGACTCAACATGGTTGAAAACAAATTATGATAGTACTAATAATAAACAATTTGTTGTTGGTAAATTATTACATGATATCTCGGATAATACAGATTATATTAAAGGAGATCAATTTAATACAGTTATGGGCTTAACTGAAACAATTAATGTAAATCCTTCTAGTGAAATGAAGGCAATTTTAGGATTAGCAAATCAAACAGAACTAAATAAAATCCCAATTCTTGATACTAAACATGTATTTATGAAAATGGTTCATGATGATGCTGAATTATATAATATGAAAAATAAATCTATAGATAACGATTATGATATTAGTAATGATATTAATATACAACGAATAATATTAGCTGGATATGATGTTGTAACTATTAATAACAACGCATATATATCTGAAATATATTCTATTTCAGAATCAAGTCAAACAAAATTAATATATTCTATTTCAGGTAATCAATTCACAATAACTAATAAAACTAATGATACTATTTATTATCCTACTAAATTAGTAGTAAAAACAATAGATAATAGTGATAATAGATATGAATATGATACTGATAATACTGGTACATACATAAAGAAAATAGATAATGTTGTGTTAAATTCAGATTATAAAATATATTGTGATTTTGAACAATATCCAAAATATACTTATAGCATATATACTCTTAATGAATAATACTTCTTTATTAATATTATATTTTTTAGTAATAAATGACGGAAAACGAAAAAGAGATGATAAAAAATGAAAAATCATCATTAAGTAGTAAATTTACAAAATTTAAAGATAAAATTTCATTAAAAATGTATTATTTTGTAATGGGTATTACAATTGCTTCAATTTTAATTATTATTGTTAATGTTATACGAAAAGTTTCTAATAAATTATCAAATACTCCAGAAGATACAACATGTACAAGTTTTAAAAATACTACAATTAATATAATATTGACAATTACATTAATATTGAATTTATATTTATCATTTCCACAATATTTATATAAATATCATTATTATAATGAAAAGATTAAAAAAATAAAGAATAATGAAATTTAATTATGAATTAAATAACATTTAAAATTATGAATTAATCAATGAATAACATTTAAAATTATGAATTAATCAATGAATAACATTCATAACCATGCGATTTATAATGTTTTAATAAAATTGGATTAATTAAAATACCATTTAATTGAAAATCTTTAATTTCATCTAATAATGCTTTATGAGGTTTATAAAAATTTATAGTTAATGGATCATATATGTTATTTTCATTAATACCTAAATATATATTTTTATCCATTTTTACAACTTGTGTTAAATATGGTGTTTTAATACTATTTATTGTAATATTTTTTAAATTTTTTAATATCCATAATTTAGGATATACTATTTCTGTTAATTTTAAAATTTGATTAATCGGTATTATATTAAATTTGGGAGATAAATTAGGATAATATATATTAAATAAATTTGTATTAATAATAATATACGATGTACTATCATAATTTTTGAATATTTTTATAAATGTTTCAATATCAATTTTTACATTGCTAATATTGTTAATATTATTAATATCATTAATATGATTGACATGATTAATATTATCATCATTATTAATATCATTAATATGATTGACATTATCAACATTATTAATATCATTAATGTTAGTATTGTTAATTTTATCGATATTTATATCATGATTGACATTATCAACATTATTAATATTATTAATAATTTTATCAATATTAATATTATAATTAATGTTATCAGCATTATTAATGTTATCAATATTAATATCATTTTTAATATTATTCACAATATTTGAATTATTGAATAATGTATTAATCACATCTATATCTACATTAATTAAATTATTATCATTCTTTTTTGTTATATTCGTATTATTAAATATATTATCAGAAATAATATCATTTTCTTTTTCATTTATATTATTATCGATTAAATTATCATTTTCTTTTTCATTTATATTATTATCGAATTTATATTTATCACATATATTATTTATTATTGTTAATGCTTCATATATATCTCCTATATAATCTTCACTACCAAATTCCATTTCAGAATAATACAATTTAGCTTTTATAAAATTTTTATTAGTATTTAATGTATTTATAATATCATTTTCAGCTTCTGTACTATTTATAACACCTCTTATTAAATATATATTGGCTCTTCTATAATCACTAGCTTTTAAACGTTTTTTAATATTTGTTGTTTTCCCAATTTTAAAAACATTATATTTAATATCCATTTCTCGTTGCAATAAATATACATATTCTATTTTTGATAATTGATGATTTATAATCATCATATTAAATTCAATTTAAAATTTTAAAATAATGAAATTTTAATTCAAGTGAAATGTCTTACACTGTAAATGAATTATCTGTAATGAAATCTACTTTAAATGGAGCTACAGATGTCAATAATTTTATCGAATCATTACACATAAATGAAATTAAATTTTTAAGTTTATTGGATGAATTATTAGAAAGTAAAATTATTCAAGAAACAAAATTAAGAAAAAAAAGAATAATTAAATTTATTAGACAATATATGACAACAAATGATTGGATTGATTCATCTATTGGTATAAAAGAATATTTGAAAGATGATAATATTTACGAAATTATTCGTAAATTATTTAATACAAAAAAATCAATATTAACAGATGAAACTACTGCTTTCTATATTAAAGATTTTAATGAATTTTTTAATATGTTTGCACCAAATACACCATTAACAGAAATTATGCAAACATGTAAATAATCCTCATTAATATTATTTTTAAATATTATTATTTTTCATCATTATTTTTAAATATTAATATTATTTTTCATCACTATTTTTAAATATTAATATTATTTTTCATCACTATTTTTAAATATTATTAATATTCATCATTATTATTAAATATTATTAATATTTATCATTATTTTTCAACATTTTCAATATTTTTAATACAATAAACATATTAACCAATAAAGCATTAATGTTGAAATTACTATTATTACTAATAATACATTTATTTTCATTTTGATATCTAAACAATCAAACCAAAATTTTATATCTGTTAATTTAAAATAAATATCATAACATAATTGTTCCATTTATTTTTAATAAAAAAATATTAATTAACAAATTCATATTTTTCGATTAATTTAATAATATTATCATCTTTTGAACATTTGGCATAGTATAAAGCACTATTATCATATAAATCCACGTATCCTATTTCTTTATTTAACAGTATTTCAACAGCTTTTAAATCTTTAAGATAACAAGCAAGCATTAATGATGTTTGTAATGTTGTATTTTTATATACATACTTAGTTTTTATATATTCATTTAAATAATCATAATCTGATGTTAATACAGCTTTAAATGATGGTAATAATGTATTTAATTCATTTTTTTCATCTAAATCACAATCAATGAAATTAATATCTATTTTAGATAACTTCATTTTAAAAAATAATAAAATTTTATTTAAAAATAAAACGCATTATGAGTAGCACCAATGTTGAAAATAATTCAAATAGTATGCATAAAAATGTTGATTTTACATTTGATGTGAAACAAGATTTTAAAGAAGTTGATGATATAATCGATAGTATCGATACACAAGATAAAATCAATATTACTGATTATATGGATCCTAAAAAAATTAAGAAAATTCACGATAATTATATTAAACAATTACAAGAAAACAAACGTAAAATAGAAACACAAAAACAAGGTAATAAAACAATTGGAAAAGCTGAAATGATAGGAGGTAGCAGAGTAATAAGAAAACAAGAAAAAACAGATGCTGCTAAAGAAATTGAAAAAGAAGCTAAAGAAAATGGAATTAGTCAAAAAGAATTATTAGATCGTGTTAAAACAACAATCAAAAGCATTGAGGAAGAAGCTGAAAAAATTGAAAAATCAAATGATTTTAACAAAATATATAATTTTGATAATTCTGAAATTAAAACAGCTCGTGAATTTTTGTTTTCTACAACAATAAAACAAGATTATATTAATAAAAATGGTATTTCAACAGATAAATTTATTTCAGATGTAATCGATGAAAAATATTCAACATCTTCACAACCAAAAGAAGTTGATTCAAGTCCTAAACAATTAGTATATATTACGCGATTATCGAAACAATTAAATACACAATTATTACAAGAATCGGATATACGATTATCATTTAACAACATTGATGTAATGATTTGTAGTTATTTAAAGAAAATTGAAAAATATGATTATTATTACGTATATACTCTTCTTCGTGAATTTTTTAAAAAATTAATAATATCAAGTTTATCAGATATAGAATTAGCATTTAGAAGTAAGAATAATTGGGTTAATGAAGAATTTAAAAAATTAATTATTAAAGATGTTGTTATGCTACAATCATTACCACCAAAATTAGCTAAAAGTTGGAAAGTATTCATAACTGAATTATGCGATAAAAATAATGTTTTCAATGATATTTCAAAATTAGATTATGTTATTCATATTAATGATGATTTTATCATTGAAGAAACATTAGCCAAAACAATTAAATGTATGTCTCCATGTTTTATTTATAATTATTATTTAATTGCTAAAAGTATTTATATTCTTTGTGGTTTATTAGATGATTGGTATCATAAAACACAAATAGCAATGAAAAATAATCAAAAACTTGATCAAGATGATTTATATAATCAATTAACCAATATTACCAAAGTATGTGTTTATTTGTATGAAAATTCAAGACATCATGAAAATTCAACAGCACGTAGCTTACCATTTTCTAATGAACCAATTTCACAAGAATTACAAATGTATTATTTAAATCATACTATGGTCGGACCTCAATATAAATTATTAAAAGGACTCGAAAAATATATTTTCTCGTTAATTTAACAAAAAAATATTATTAATATTAATCTTTTTTTATTAATATTAATAATATTGATCAATATTGATCAATATAATAATTAAAAACTTGTCGTGATTCAACAATACATTGAAACTGTAAATGAACAATCGCAACAAGATGGACAATTATTATATTGACTCAATATAGATTCATTATTTTGATTTGTACTGAATTGACTATCAATAATCCAAATTTTTTCATAATCTTTTAACTCAGTACC
>Ga0247611_10010001_pt1 | contig 11241 bp, 10 predicted proteins | sample 177DNAGHGhighgp2_FD_192422 | JGI IMG/M metagenome (GOLD analysis project Ga0247611, IMG submission 192422) | Sheep rumen microbial communities from Palmerston North, Manawatu-Wanganui, New Zealand - 1770 DNA GHGhigh gp2 | ecosystem: Host-associated > Mammals > Digestive system > Stomach > Rumen... | reverse complement strand
GCGTTGGCGCGAAGGTTTTCTCGCAAGTTCTCGAGAAACGCTGCGACCGGACCGTTCGGCATTGCCGTCGGCAGCAGCACGATCCGAACGAGAACGAGAAACGAACCGAGCGGCAGCAGAAAAAATGCGCTCCGTCGGTGAAATAAAAACGCCGAGGCCGGTACGAGCAGCGCGCAGGCGATGAGAAGAACCCAATCCGGCGCGAGCGATCCGAGGATCGCCGCGAGGACCGCGCCCAGCGCTGCGCCCGCCATCGGCCGCGTATGAAACCACCGTCTCGATTCGTCCATACGGTCAGTATATCAAATTACGAGCGATATTTCAACAACGGAAGATCACAGGAGGAGCAAAGAATGGAACCGCTTCAATCGTATATTGAACACGCAAAAAAGATCGTATTCTTAGGCGGCGCGGGGCTAAGCACCGAAAGCGGCATCCCCGATTTCCGCTCGAGCGACGGCGTCTTCAAGGCGATCCGCGCCTACGGCGTTCCGCCGGAAACGCTGCTGTCGATCGATTTTTTCGAAGACTATCCGGAGATCTTCTTCGATTACTACAAAAAGTTTCTGATCTACCCCGACGCGAAGCCGAACAAGGCGCATCTGGCGCTTGCGAAGCTCGAACGCATCGGCAAATTGAACGCCGTCGTTACGCAGAACATCGACGGGCTGCACCAGGCGGCGGGAAGCAAGCATGTATGCGAGCTGCACGGCAGCGTTTACCGGAATCATTGCACGAAGTGCCGCCGGTTCTATTCGCTCGAACAGATCATCGCAATGCACGGCGTTCCGACCTGCGAATGCGGCGGAATCATCAAGCCCGACGTCGTGTTGTACGGCGAAGGGCTCGACAACGCGGTGGTGACCGACGCGATCAAAAGCATTCGCGAAGCAGACACGATGATCGTAGGCGGCACGTCGCTCGCGGTTTACCCCGCGGCGGGTCTGATCGACTATTTCCGCGGGAAAACGCTGATCGTCATCAACCTTTCCTCCACGCCCCGTGACCGCGAAGCGACCCTTTGCGTACACGAGAAGATCGGCGAAGCGCTGTCCTTTCTTTTAGATTGACTTTCTGCAAAAGTGCGTTATAATTGTTGCTTGTAGAATGATTCTGAAAGGGGAACGGATATGCAATTACTGGTCATCACCATTGACAAGTGTGACGAGTTTTTAAATACGCTCGAGGGGCTTCGGGCGCACGGCATGAACGGCATTGTGTTCAACAGCACGAGCTTAAAGCATGCTCTTTTGGAAAGCGATATCAACGCCGCACCGATCTTTGCGGGCGTTTCCAAACTGGTTCATCACGATTTTGAACCGAGCCATACGGCATTTCTGCTGCTGAACGACGATCAGATCGAACACGCGAAACGCGTCGTTCGCCGCAATACGAACGGACTGGGCAAAAAGGGCGTCATGTTTACGATTCCGATCAGCTCATTTGAGGGAATCGAGGAATAAGATCCCATGCCGACACTTCCTGCACTGCTGGCGCTTGGGCTTGCCATGATCGGTGGGCTTGTCCTTTCGCGCCTTATGAAAATCCTGCATCTGCCCAACGTCACAGGCTACCTGTTTGCGGGGCTTCTGATCGGGCCGTATCTGCTGCCGCTGATCTTCGGCGACGGCGTTTGTCTGCTGAATCGGGAATCTACCGGATCGCTTTCGATTATCACGAACGTCGCACTCGGTTTTATTGCATTTTCCATCGGCGGCGAGTTCAAACTATCTTATATCAAAAAACTCGGCGTCCGTATCGTAATTATCACGCTCGTGCAGGCGATCACAACCGTTCTGTTCGTGATCGGCGCTCTGCTGCTGGTTCCGAACGAAAGCGATACACACCGCATTTCCATGGCGCTTCTGCTCGGCGCGATTGCGGCGGCAACGGCTCCCGCGGCAACGCTGATGGTCGTTCGCCAGTATCGTGCGAAAGGCCCCGTGACCGACACGCTGCTTCCGGTCGTCGCGTTCGACGACGCGGTCGGCCTGATCATCTTTTCGATCTGCTTCTCGCTGGCGAAATCCATGAGTTCCGGCGCGGCGATCACCGTGAACGAAGCGCTCTTAAAGCCGCTTCTGGAGATCGCGATGTCGATCGGCATCGGCGCGCTGCTCGGCGCGATCCTCGCGCTTTGCATGCGGTTTTTCCATTCGAAAGCGAACCGTCTGTGCCTGATGATCACGGCGGTCATCCTCGGCGTCGCGTTCTCGATGCTGCTCGATCTCAGTTCGCTGCTCGTGTGCATGATGATCGGCGCGCTGTTTGCGAATCTCCGTAACGACGCGGTCGAGATCCTCGACGGAAGCGAGCAATGGACGCCGCCGCTGTTTATGCTGTTCTTCGTGCTGTCCGGTGCAGAGCTGGATCTGACCATCCTGCCGCTCGTCGGCGTAATGGGCGTCGTATATCTCGCCGCGCGTACGCTCGGCAAGTACTTCGGCGCATTCTTCGGCGCGATGATCTCGAAGTCCGAGCGCACGGTGCGCAACTATCTCGGCATCACGCTTTTGCCGCAGGCGGGCGTTGCGATCGGTATGGCGCAGTCCGTTGCGGCGAACCCCGAACTGCACGCCGCCGGCATCTCGTCGCAGATCGTGGCGATCGTGCTGTTTGCAACCCTCGTTTACGAGCTGGTCGGTCCGGTCCTCACGAAGATCGCACTGACCGCTGCGGGCGAGATCCCAAAATCCAGTAAAAACCAAGAGCGACCAAAGCGTAAGGCCGCCGGAAAGGAACCCAATCCATGAGCGAATGCACCCATGACTGCAGCAGCTGTGCGCAGAACTGCTCCGAGCGTACGGAGGAAAACGATTTTCGCGCAAAGCTCAACAACTATTCCTCGGTAAAGAAAGTCATTGCCGTTCTGTCCGGCAAGGGCGGCGTCGGAAAGTCTCTCGTCACCTCGCTGCTCGCCGTCAACGCAATGCGTAACGGCGATCATGCCGCAATTCTCGACGCAGACATCACCGGTCCGTCGATTCCGAACGCGTTCGGCGTTCACGAGAAAGCAACCGGCAGCGACATCGGCATCTTCCCCGTCAAATCGAAGCTCGGCGTCGATCTGATGTCGATCAACCTGCTCCTTGAAAACGAAACGGATCCCGTCGTCTGGCGCGGACCGATCATCGCCGGAACCGTCAAACAATTCTGGACCGACGTGATCTGGAAGGACGTCGACATCATGTTCATCGACATGCCTCCGGGAACCGGCGACGTGCCGCTTACGGTGTTCCAGTCGCTTCCGATCGACGGCGTGGTGGTCGTTACCTCCCCGCAGGAACTCGTCGGCATGGTCGTGCAGAAGGCGGTCAACATGGCGAACATGATGGACATCCCCGTGCTCGGCGTCGTCGAAAACTATAGTTATTTCGAATGCCCCGACTGCGGAAAGCGTCACAATCTGTTCGGCGACAGTCACATCGAAACCGTCGCGAAAGAGAATGGCATTAAGAGCGTTTCCCGCATCCCGATTAACCCGAAGCTCGCCGCCGCGTGCGACGCGGGGCTGATCGAGCTGTACGAAGGCGACTGGCTCGACGAACTCAGCCGGAAGATCGAATCGTTATGACGCGCGAAGAAGCGGCTCTGCGGTATTTTACCGACGGCGCGAACTGCGCGCAGGCGGTCGTGCTGGCGTTCAAGGACGAGATCGGCATGGACGAAAAAACGGCGGCGCGGCTCGCCTCCTCGTTCGGCGGCGGCATCGGCAGGCTTCGTGAAGTCTGCGGCGCCGTATCCGGCATGATGATGGTTTACGGACTTCTCAAGGGATACGACGATCTCAAGGACCCGGAAGCGAAAAAGGCGCACTATGCGAACGTGCAGGCGCTTGCAAACCGGTTCCGTGCGGAAAACGGCTCGATCATCTGCCGCGAACTGCTCGCGCTTCACGAAAACGAGCAGAACGATCCCGTTCCCACCCCGCGCGACGCGAAGTTTTATCACGCGCGTCCGTGCATGGGCTTCGTCGCCTGTGCAGCGCGGCTCCTGGACGAAGCTCTGAAAAACTAATGCAACAACAAAAAAGGACGGTCAAACCGTCCTTTTTTTCGCTTTGAAATGTGCTTACGCGGCGTGTTCCTCCGTCTTTTCGGAGCGTTCCGCGCCGAGTCTGCACAGAAGACTTCCGACGACCATCATCACGCCGATGCCGACGGAGGTGCCGAGATTGAGATCGAGATCGTTCACGTCCTCTGCAACGAGCTTGAAGATTTCGCGGATGACGGTGGCAACGACTGCCGTTCCGATCGAGATGCAGATCGCAAGGATGCCCAGCCGCATCAGTTCCTTCGCGCCGTCAAAGGTAAACGGTGTGCCGGCCTTGCGTTCATTTTTGAAGTAGCGTTCCGCAAACTTCGCAAGAACCGCTTCGCCCGCGCAGAGCACAATGCCGACGGACAGCGCAGCGTAGCAGGTCGCAGTGTTCCAGCCCGTTTTTTCCCGGATCAGCCCTTGGATCGTGACGTCGCCGATCCGGAAGCCTTCCGGGATCACAAGCAGCGAGATGATGCCGGCGACGCACAGGCATCCTCCGACGATGCAGATGACGAAAACGACCGTGCTGAGGATCCTTCCGACTTTCGAAAGGGTCTGCAGCGTTTTCAATGTTTTCATGGTACATTCCCTCTTTCTTCCTTATTTCGGAACGATTGTACCATGGTGTATCCGCTCGTGTCAATCAACACGCAATTGCGTTTTATATCATTTGACTTTCCCTGCGTTCATGCTATAATCGGGGTATAAGAAGTCGAAAGGAGACGTTTATGATCCCGTATTCCCAGTTGGACAAGACTGCTCTCGAAGCGGAGCTCAAAACCGTTACCGAGGCCTACGAAGCCGTGAAAGCAAAGGGCCTGAAACTCGATATGTCGCGCGGCAAGCCCGGCAAAGCACAGCTTGATCTCTCGAACGAAATGCTGACCGTGCTGTCCGATCGCAGCGACTGCTACGACGACGCGCTCGACGTCTGCAACTACGGCAACCTGTTCGGCATTCCGTCGGCAAGAAAGCTGTTTGCAGAACTGCTCGACGTCAAGCCCTCCGAGGTCATCGTCGGCGGCAGCGCTTCGCTGCAGCTCATGTACAATCTGATCTCCACTGCGTTCACACACGGTCTTCTGCACAGTCCCGCACCGTGGTCCAAGCGCGGCAAGGTTCGGTTCCTCTGCCCTGCGCCCGGCTATGACCGCCACTTCCGCATCACCGAGTTCTTCGGCATGGAACTGATTCCGATCGCCATGACCGACGAAGGTCCCGACATGGACGCCGTTCTGCAATGGATCAAGGATCCGTCCGTTCTCGGCATCTGGTGCGTACCGAAATACTCGAACCCCGACGGCATCATTTATTCGAACCGCGTCATCCATGCGCTCGCTTCGATGAAGCCCGCTGCGCCCGACTTTGCGCTGATGTGGGACAACGCGTACTGCATCCACGAGTTTGACGGCGACTACGTGCCCTTCCCCGATATCCTCAAGATCTGTGCGGAATACGGCAACGCAGACATGGTCTATGAATTCGCCTCCACCTCAAAGGTCACCTTCCCCGGCGCCGGCATTTCCTGTATGTGCGCGAGCGAAGCGAACCTCGCGTACTTCCAGAAGACGCTCGGCGTTCAGATCATCAGCTTCGATAAGGTGAATCAGCTGCGTCACGTCCGCTTCCTGAAAGACAAAGAAACGACGCTTGAGCTGATGAAAAAGCATGCCGAAATCTTAAAGCCCAGATTTGCCGCCGTATGCGACGCGCTCGACCGCGAGATCGTTTCGCGCGGCATCGGCCGCTATAACCGTCCGAAGGGCGGCTATTTCGTGAGTCTGTACGCGATGCCGCAGACCGCGAAGCGCACCCTGCAGCTCGTCAAAGAAGCGGGCGTTACGATGACCCCTGCCGGCGCGACCTATCCGTACGGACAGGATCCGTTCGACAGCAATATCCGCATTGCGCCGACGCTGCCTCCGGTCGAGGAACTGACGATCGCGATCGACGTGTTCTGCCTGTGCCTGCGCATCGCAGCACTCGAACAGCTGCTCCGCGGAAACGCGAATTAAAAAAACATCCGGATTGCGCCGCAAAGTCTTTGACAGCGGCGCTTTCATTCGCTATAATAATCATATATGAAATTAGGGAGGAGTTTTTATGGAACTGAAAGACCAGATTCTGCAAACCAAAGAACGTAAAAAAGGCTTTCTGAAGTCGATGCCGGAAACGACGCGCACGCAGGTCGACACCTACGCGAAGCTCGACAAAATTTCCAAGAACTACTGGATCCTTATCGCATGTGCGGCGGTGCTCGCGCTCGTCATGTACCTCGTTGCGTGCATCACGGGCGGCGCGGACAGTCGCTGGATCGTCAACCTCATTCCCGCGGTTCTTCTGATTGCCGGCGGCGTGGTGCTCGGTCTGTACATCAAGTCTTTGACGAAAAAAGCTACCAAGGCGATCACGCTCGGCGCACCCGATTACGTGGAAGAATTGAACGCGATCAATGCGCGCCTCTCGGGCCTCGAAAGAGCTGAAAAAGCACGTCTCGAAGCCGAAAAGCAGGAAGCGAGAGCGAAAGCCCGCGCGGAAGCCGCGCAGCGCGAAGCGGAGCTTGCTCTGCAGAAGCAGCAGGAGGCCGTTCAGAACGGCGCGCAGAACACTGCACAGCAGGCTGCGGAAGCGGTCAAGCCGGACCAGGAATAAAATGCATTTGCGGGGCGCACGCCGCCCCGTTTTTTTTGTACAAAAAGACCCGCAGAAGCGGGTCTTTTGAATGGTTCTTAAAGCTGCGCGAGGCTCTTTGAAATCATGTGTCCCTGATAGTTGACGTCGCCCGTTACCTCCTTGATCACACGGATCTCCGGCGGAAGATCGATCTGCTCGTCCTTGTCGTTCAGCTGCACGTCAAGGATCGCGCAGTTCGCGTTGGTTGGATACGTGTCGACTGTGCAGTAGCGCCCGTTATAGAGGAAGCAGAAGCGGCGCTTCGAAACGGAGCCGAACTCGGGATCGACCTCGGCGTTCTTGCGAATATACTCCTTTTCGGAGAGCAGCCGCTCGTTTTCGATGCGTTCCATTGGCGAGATCGGGCGCTTCTCGCTGTAAAAATACGAGATTGCGTTGTTCGAGACCACCTTGCGCGTGCGGCGCTCCGTCCCCTTTGCGCGTTCCTTGAGGTAAGTTTGCGTGATGCTCTGCTCGACCGGCTCGTACGCGGCAAGGTCGCTTTCGTCGACGTATTCGACGAGGAACTTCCGTTCGAGCTGCGCCGGCGGAATCTCGCCGAGAATCGTATAGACCTCGTTCATCGCCTTGCGGATCTTGTTTTCAAAGTTGTAGGAGTTGCCGATTACGACACGATGCTTGTGGTTGCGCCAGCACATCAGCGTGGCGTCCTCCTTCTCCCGCGCCTGTTCCAGTGTTTCGTAGCGCGCGGCGTTGTCATAGTTATAGGCAAATTCCGCCCCCTTCGATGAGGATACGAGATGGATGACCGCATCATAGGATTCCAGAAGCTCCTTCTCGGTCAGGTTGAAGCGCGAAATGACCTGGTTGAATTCCTTCTGCGAAACGTACGCCTTATCGTCGATCACACCGCGGTCGCAGATGATCAGGACCTTGTCCTCCGGCACAAGTTCGGCAGCTTCTCTCGCGAGCTTCTCCTTGTGAAGCTGCGAGGAAACGACGAAATACTGGAAGTCAAACATGGAAAGACAGTTTCCGAACGGCTTGATACCGAACTGTGAGATAAGCTCGGTCGCCGCTTCCGGCACGATGAACACGCGATAGCCGATGCTGGATAGTTCCTTGACAAGCCGCGAGGTCAGCGTGGTTTTCCCGCCCGCGGGACCGCCCGTCAGAACGATTTTCTTGATGCTTTTCATGGTAAGATCCTTTCGATCGGTTCTTGAACGGCACGAATCCGTCCATATACAGTATACCATATGTACCGTCGGATTTCCACCTTTTTTTCGGCGCGTTTTCTCTTTACAGACGCACCGGTTTCTGCTATGATTTGCAAGGAATGCAAGGAGGGCGTTATGTTTACCGATATCGAGATCGCGCAGCGGGCGACGCTGCTTCCCATTTCCGAAATCGCGGCTTCTGCCGGCATTCCGGAAGAAGCCGTCGAACCGTACGGCAAGTATAAAGCGAAGATCGATCCGAACGCCGTTTCGGGCAACGACGGAAAGCTGATTCTCGTCACCGCGATCACGCCCACCCCCGCGGGAGAAGGCAAGACGACCACGACGATCGGACTTGCGGACGCTTTGCGCCGGCTCGGAAAGCGCTCGATCGCGGCTTTGCGCGAGCCAAGTCTCGGCCCCGTGTTCGGCATCAAAGGCGGCGCGGCGGGCGGCGGATACGCGCAGGTCGTGCCGATGGAGGAGATCAACCTGCACTTTACCGGCGACTTTCACGCGATCGGCGCGGCGAACAATCTGCTTGCCGCCATGATCGACAATCATATCCATCAGGGCAACGAACTCGGCTTTGCGCTCGATAAGATCGTCTGGAAGCGCTGCGTCGACATGAACGACCGCGCGCTGCGCAAGGTCACGGTGGGACTCGGCGGCAAGGCGAACGGCGTGCCGCGCGAAGACGGCTACGACATCACGGTCGCGAGCGAGGTCATGGCGATCCTCTGTCTGGCATCTGATCTGAAAGATCTTAAGGAGCGGCTCGGTCGCGTGATCGTGGGCTACACTGCAGACGACCGTCCGATCACGGCGAAAGCCCTCAAGGCGCACGGCGCGATGGCGGCGCTTTTGAAGGACGCGATCCGGCCGAACCTCGTGCAGACGCTCGAACACACGCCGGTGCTGATCCACGGCGGTCCGTTTGCGAATATCGCACACGGCTGCAACAGCGTGATTGCAACGCGTCTTGCGATGAAACTTTCCGACTACACCGTAACGGAGGCGGGCTTCGGCGCGGATCTCGGCGCGGAGAAGTTTTTTGATATCAAATGCCGCATGGCAAACCTTCGTCCCTCTGCCGTCGTGCTCGTTGCAACGGTGCGCGCGCTGAAGTATCACGGCGGTATGGAAAAGGACGAACTGACCGTCGAGAACGTCGCGGCGCTCATCGCGGGATTCCCGAACCTTCTGCGGCACGCGGACAATCTCCGGAACGTGTTCGGTCTCCCTTGCGTCGTTGCGATCAACCGGTTTCCGTCCGATACCGACGCGGAACTGTCCGTTCTGCATGAACTGTGCGCCGCGCACGGACTGGAAACCGTCCTCTCCGAAGTCTGGGCAAAAGGCGGCGCGGGCGGCATCGCGCTTGCCGAAAAGGTGATCGCGCTCTGCGAGCAAAAGAACCGTTTCCGGTTTTGCTGCTCAGCGGATTCGACGATCGAGGAAAACCTCACTTCGATCGCGCGGCGCATCTATCACGCCGACGGCGTCGTGTTCACGGAAGGCGCGCAGACGGAATTGAACCGGCTGAAGGCGCTCGGGTTCGGAACGCTTCCGGTGTGCGTTGCAAAGACGCAGTACAGCTTTTCGGACGACCCGAAAAAGCGCGGCGTACCCGCAGGCTTTCGCATCACGGTCCGCAAGCTTCGCGTCGCGGCGGGCGCAGGCTTCGTGATCGCGCAGACCGGCTCGATTATGACGATGCCGGGGCTTCCGAAGGTCCCCGCCGCAGAGCAGATCGACGTCGACGAAAACGGCAATATCAGCGGACTTTTCTAAGTTCAACAGCCAAAAGATCCCCGTTTTCGGGGGTCTTTTTTTGGAATCATACGCAGCATATATTCATATATTGATCCGCATTTGACGTTCATTTTTTCTTCACATTTCTTTTACGAAAGACTTGCTATTTGACATGGATTCCTTTATAATGATTTCGTATAGAACTTTGGGTTTATATCGTTTGATATATACCCAAATGAAGTTCAAATAAGTAAGGAGGAAGAAACCAAACATGAGAAAAACCATTTCTCTGGTCCTGGCAGTTCTGATGATGCTCGTCCTGCTTCCCGCAGTCAAGCTCAGCCCTGCCGTCGCCGATACGGTGACCTATACCAAGGTTACGAGTCTCAGCGACATCACGGACGGAAAGTACCTGGTCGTCGTCGACAGCAAGAAGCTCGACGGTGCCTATTACACGTTCAACGGCACCACCGCAACTTCTAACAACCTGGTAAGGGTTACCAGCATCGTCGACAACACGATCGAAGGCGACTACGCAGCGAACGAAATCGAAATCGCTGTCGTGGAAGGCGGTTACACGCTGAAGAACAGCGCCGGCAAGTACCTCGGTGCGGGCAACGGCAGCAACACCGTTGTCTTTGGCGACGATGCGGTTGTCAACGGCATTACGATGAATGCGTCCAACGCCGTCTCGATCACCATGACCACCGACGTTGCGCGCGAATTTAAGCTGAACAATTCCAACGATCAGCCGTTCTTCCGCTACTATAAGACCAGCTCAACCGGCTCGAATTACTATCTTCCCTCCCTTTACAAGAAGGTAGAAGGCACCGAGCCGGATCCGACGGAAACGGCCACCCCGGAACCCACGGAAACGCCTACCCCGGAACCCACGACGCCTCCCGTGTCCGAAGGCCTCACGGCGGTTCTGATGACCGAACTCCCCGCCGACGGCGATAAGATCGTTATTCACAACACTGCGAATAACATGGCGCTCGGCGAAGGTGAAAAGGTCTCCACGTATTACAACGAAGGTGTTTCCATCACTCCCGATGCGAACGGTGTTCTCCACGACGTTCCCGAAACCATCGTCTGGACCGTCACCGTTACCGAGGACGGTTACTATCGCTTCTCCCAGGAAAAAGGCGTCCTCGCTGCTGGCACCTACTCCAGCACGCCTTATAACGAAGTGAACAAAGACTGGAAGATCGAAGAACTCGGTGAAGGCTATAAGATCGGAAACGTCGGCCGCGAAGGCTACTACCTCGAGTGGTATTCCAGCAGAAATTACTTCAGCATCTACAATAAGAATCTTGATACGACGCCCGAACTGTTCACGTTCCGTTTCTTCAAGGTAACCGAAGAGCCCCCGACGCCCGCCACCGGCGATACGATCGTTCTGTTCACGAACGACGTGCACTGCGGCATCCGCGACGGCTGGGGTTACGCAGGCGTTGCAGACCTCAAGAAGACGCTCGAAGCGGAAGGCAACGAAGTCATCCTCGTTGACGCGGGCGACCACAGCCAGGGCGGCCCGATCGGTTCGCTCACGCAGGGCACCGCGATCATCGACATCATGAACGCCGTCGGT